>Ga0209373_10005679_pt1 | contig 10085 bp, 7 predicted proteins | sample Higcelweek5metaG_FD_187173 | JGI IMG/M metagenome (GOLD analysis project Ga0209373, IMG submission 187173) | Freshwater pond sediment microbial communities from the University of Edinburgh, under environmental carbon perturbations - High... | ecosystem: Environmental > Aquatic > Freshwater >...
CACAATGCAATCCACATGGGGCTAACCTATCTTTTATCTTATTGTAATCCATATTAGTCAATTAGCAATATTGCGATGCGATTCATTTCCGACGGATTTTTGCTAACAACATTTATCTCCATCCCAATATTTCGAACCGTTTTATAAACATCTACGGCAAATGCTTCCGGGCTTGGGCGCGATTTACTTTTATCCTTACAGTTAAGCCTGTTTCCTGAGCAATCTTTACACAAGCAGCAACATGTCTGGTTTAATAAAAATGCCTTTTGAAATCCATCCAAAAATATTTTCCGTTCAAGTTCGAGCAATTTGTTGGTCATTTCTCTTGACCAATCGGAAGGATAGTTCTCTTTATCGGCCAATTTTGTTAGCCTTATGACTATTCCATGATTATATTCGTTGAAGAAATCTCTGCATTCTTGAACTGTTGGCGTATTTGGCGGACAAGTTCCTAATCCATAGTCACTGCAACCAAACTCACATTTAACTCTTACCCATTGAGCAACAGAAATATCTGCGGGTTTAATCCATTTGAAATCGGAAAATCCAATCTCTTGAACGTATGTTTCTATTTTTTCTTTATGCATCTGTATATTTGAGTTTTAAGTTGCTGTTTATCCCTATTGTATGAACCTTGATTTGCTTGATTTATATGATTCCCGTGATAATCTTTCAGATTACGATCATTTGATGTTTTCTGGCTTTTCTGAACTTGTTTCTCTTTGTTAAGTTATAAACCATAAATAATGTCGTGTTTTCCTTAATTTAGAAAGCCACAGTAAGCGTAAACTTATAGTTCCATTTAACTTATATTTCGCCTCAAGCCGGCTGGGCTCTTCATTTAGCTCCGCTGATTTTCAATTGTTTCTTGATAAAAAAACGAAGCAAAAAAATCAAGGCTCTCGAAAAAGAGGGATTCGCCTTTCGCAAAACCTTAGTGCGGCCGGGTGATCTTCTCCCGCAAGGCGGGATCAGCTTCCCGGTCTTACTATGGTTTTCCTTCACTTCGAATTCCTCTTTTTCTAAGGCCTCTGGCTAGTGCAAAAAATTGCATCCCACAAAACCTTAAATGCGACATTAAATTATTCATCGTACTTAGGTATTCTTATTTATAGAACAACCTGCTTGTCTCGCCGTGCACGAACAAAAGTTACAACCTACTGCCTGTCAATCTCTCGTTATGCAAGCTTAGCGAGAGGAAGTTGGAATGAATCATAAAAATTACTGTTCCAATGGGGTTAATGAATCTTTACGACTACATTTCCTTTTTTGTGACCTTGTTCAATATATCGGTGGACTTCGGGCAGTTGTTCCAATGGGAAAATTCTATCGATAACCGTTTTCACTTTTTGGTCTTCAATAATTTTTTTTTGAGAAAATTTAATTCTTCACCTCGCGACTTTGGTGTTCCGTTATCAACCGAGATGTATTTGCCGTTTGGAGTCAGTGCTTTTTCACACTGTAACTTTAGTTTTTTCCGGTTACCTTTTTGAAATGGCGTAGCATCAAAAATAAAATCATATTGCTCTCCGGGTTTCGGATATTCCTCTTTTGTATAATCAATAACCTTATCGGCGCCTATAGACTTTACCATATCGACATTCGAGGTACTGCATACTCCTGTTACTTCGGCTCCAAAATGTTTGGCTATCTGAACTGCAAATGTTCCTGTTCCGCCAGATGCTCCTATAATAAGTACTTTTTGCCCTTTCGCGAGATTCCCTTTTCGAATAAAATGTAATGCCAAAAGACCTCTGCTGGGAACTGCCGCTGCTTCCTCGTAGCTCATGTTTGACGGTTTTATCGACATGATGCAATCATTCGGGAAACGCTGCCCGTTTTCGGGTAAACAGTTGTATTCGGCATAAGCACCAAATTCTTTTCCGGTAAATGCAAAAATTTGGTCACCCTTCTTATATTTCTTCACATTTTTACCGGTGTCGACTATTTCTCCTGCTAAATCAAATCCTAAAACAGGATTCCTTGGTCGAAGAAAACCAACATATAAGCGCATCGGAAGCCACAGCCAGAAACTTACTTTACCGCTCCGAACATAACAATCGGAAATGGTTGGAGACGTTGCAAAAACTTTAACAAGTACTTCGTTGTCGTTAGGGGTAGGTTTACTTACCTCTTTAAGTTGAAGTACTTCGGGGACTCCGTATTTAGTACAAACTATTGCTTTCATTATGTCTCTGTATTAAGTTGCTGTTTATTCCTATTGTCTGAACCTTGATTTGCTTGATTTATATGATTCCCGTGATTCAATTTTGTATGCTATTACGATCATTGCTAAACGACCAACATGAGTTTAATGGAGTTATTTGACGTGTCGTTTTTGTTATTGGTTGCACTTTCTTTTATTCACAATATTGCTTAATAGCGTCAGTTATCATTTGTTTCGTGTCTCCAAGTTCGTAACCCTTTTTTAAGTCGGTACAAATTTTTGCTTTCTCGTCTGTCGGAATTTCAATATTTTGTTTGGTTGCGTAAACAGTAATTTCACTATTCTTACTTAAAGTACGGCTGTCCTTAAGCTCATATTTTCGAATTCTGACAAAAGCTCTGTTGCTAAAAGCGTCCTTGTATAGTGGTTCTATCTCAATAGCTTTGTCACAGTCAATAAGTGCTTCGTCAAATTTCAGGTCGTATAAATATGCTCTACTTCTATGAAAATAGACATCGCTATAATTTGGATATAGTTCAAGTGCTTTGTTGTAGTAATCCACGGCATCCTTATAATTTCCATCTTCAAATGCTTCAAGTCCTTTCCCGAAGAGTGAATTCGCTTTAATGACTTCTTTGGTAGGTCGCCCTTTACCTGATTTGTATTCTGTTTCCCATTTTACAACTCCTGTTGAATACCATTGTGTCCAAATTCCTTCTTCTTTTCCGTTCTTGAATATTCCTTTGTATTGAAGTTTTCCATTCGGGAAGTATTTCTCTGATTCTCCGTTCTGTATTCCTTTTGAATAGTTTCGATGCATCTTGATAGTTCCGTCCTTATAATAATATGTTCTTAGTCCATCGTCTAACCCATCATTTATAAATCCTTCTTCTTTCTTAATGCCACTTAAGTAATAATCAATGTATCTTCCAGTATAAGGTTTCGATGATCCTTTTAAACACCATTTATCTTCATTTTTATACATTTTATTTATAAATGATGGAATTCTCTTGATCTCATCAGGTCGTTTAGCATACTCTTTTGTAAAAACAAAGATTAGCTTGTTGAAATCGTAAATTTTATATTCTCCGAACTTTTCTCTATTTGTTACAACTTCTATGTTGTTAATAGTCTTTTCCGACATGTTTCCTTCTTCTTCCGTAATCTCATGGAATATCGGAATTGAGTCTACCACATAGAGTATTTTTTCTTTCGTTTCTTGTCCGTAGGTTGCAAAATATACTAATGTCAGTATGCTGAATATTAGTTGTTTCATGCGAATATATCTATTTTAAGTTGGTGTTTATCCCTATTGTCTGAACCTTGATTTGCTTGATTTATATGCACTGTTTTTTATTCTTTGTCAACGATCTCGTTACCGATATGAGATTTTAACCTGTCCGACATTGCTTTGCAAATGGCAATCATATTATTTGGTTCTCCTGATTTTGGTCTGTCTATACCATAAACTGTTAATGGAAAATTTAATGGTTTTTGTACAGCCCAAATCTCATCATGTTTGTCGGGTGGTAAAATCTTAACAGGATTTCCAACGGCAATCCAATTTATTGGTACAGATGTATCTTGTGGCAGCACCGTTTTTAAGTGTACAACTCCGTTAATACATACCTCGGAACCTGTTTTCAAGGTTGCTCCATGAAAAATCGATGCTCCTGTTGCAATAAATACATTATCCTCAACTGTACAACCTGCAAGATGAGCATTTGGACCTATCAAACAGTTATTCCCTATAGATACAGGGAATTTATCCGTTCCTCGAATCACTGCATTCTCAAGAATAATACAATTGTCGCCTATTGTTATTGGGCTATTTTCAGCAATAATCTGTGCACCGTACATTACTCTCACATTTTTTCCAATCTTTACGTCTCCACATATCAGGGCGTTTGGTGCAATAAACGCTGTAGTGTCAATACTTGGTTTCTGGTCTAAGTGTTTTAGAATCATAAATTTTCAATTTTATTAGTTTTCTTTCAAAATTGCGCACAATGTGTTATGTTGAGTAATTTTCCACCTAACTGCGCACTGGCTTGAGTATAACGGAAACGAGGTGTAACGCCATTAACTCCGTTGAACTCCTGTTGGTCGTTTTTGCCAAGCCATAGGCATGGTGTGACTGTTTATTAATCACTCGTTGCGCAAGCTAAACAAGAGGGTGTCTTTGATAAAAAATAAGTGTGCGTTTTAGTGTTTTCACAATTAGACTCTTAGTTGCAATACTGATTTATTTGGTCAATTTATTTTTTAAAAAGATTTCAAATTCTTTTAAATCCAGATTGTTATCAAATTTCACAGAAATGTTTTTCCAAAATAATCCCGATTTCTCAATCTCGATTTTGCACCCATCAGCCGATATTTTGTAATCTAAAATCTTATCCCAACCAACAAACTTATCCCAAAATCCATATTCAAATCCTTCTTTAAAAATCCGGATAGAAGCAACCGTTTGCCTGGTAAAAAGTACTCCTCTTAATCCTAAAAATCCGAATATTGTTCCTGTTATTAAATTACGTACGATCAATCCGTCATCATAAATTGTCATGAAAATTGACAATGACCCAAAAACTAAAATAATGATTGAATTTTTCCGGTGAGTAGCAATATTACCGGTAGAAATTAATACAACATCCGACTTTTGTTCTACAGTGTAATATAAAAATTCAACCAGAAAAGTCAATAAAGCAGCAATCATCACAACGTTCATATCATATTCCTTAAAAAAGATACAAATCGCGAAAACTGTAAAAATTACAATAAGTAAACACTTTGTAAGTTGTCTAAAATTCTTCATATAAATCATTTATAAATGTAACTGCATCTTGTTAAGTGGCATTTTTACAGCTTGTAGCCACTGGTTATTTCGCCTAACTTTGCCTTGTTTGAGTGTAACAGCAACAAAGTGTAACTCTATTAACTCCGTTGAACTCCTGTTGGTCGTTTGTAGTTCCTGCCAAGCCATAGGCATGGTGTGACTGTTTGTCAATCAATTGTTGAGCAAGCTAAACGAGAGAGGGGGGAGGGGTTTTATCTTTCAAATTCTTTCCATAAGTTTTTACAATCAGATCTAATTTGCTGATATGTTTTTTCTTTAGTCATACTCTTTTGATTTACATACGAATTGATTAGCTTAACAGTATAGTCACGTTTAACATAGTTAAGTAATTCTAATGATTTTACAAACTGTTCAAGTGTTTCTTCTCTTATTTTTTTGTGGAATACATCATGAGCATAAATATTTGTATATAAATCTACTGTCTTAGCTGGATTACAATCATTTACATTTGCTAAAAATGTAGCTATATCATGAAATGGAGTAATTCCTTTTAAAGACTTTTTTACGATAATGATATTGTCAATTTTATTGAAGAATTCATAACATAACTCTGGATTACAAATTTTAAGATTAACTAACATTCTCGCAATGCTATTTAATTCAAAGTTCTTATTGTCAATTATTTCAATTATTTTTTGTTTAAAAAATAAAGTTAGTAGTCTATTTGAAATTGATGAATCATACAATTTTATACTTCTAATTATTGAAGAAGATATATCAGGTGATGAGCTAATTATACGTCCTTCTAAAATATCATAGTTTGTATCATAAATTAACTTTTTGCCATAGTCTCTGTCTCCAATTTTGTGTAAAGCGGACAAAATACTTGCAATTTCTCGTCCTTTAATTCCAGAGGAATTAAAACGAGACTTGAAATAATGTTCTTTATCAATTAATTCTAAGATTTTAGAGGAAAATGAGTTACTTGCTTTTGAAATATTAATGAGCATAAGTCCATATTCATCTAAGAATTTAATTTCTTTCAATTTTTCATAAAGAATTTTTGGTGAAAAGTCCTCTAAAAGCAATGATAGAAAAGAGTCGTCAATTTTTGCTAGTTGAGCAAAACCCGAAGCAATATGTTGTATTGTTGTTTTTCTGTGTTCAATTGCTTTTTTTATACGCCATGATTCAACACTATTAAGAATTTGTTTTGCTTTTGAATCAACGTTGGTCTTTTCAAATGTTTTTAATTCACTGAGGTTTTTTGTGAACTTATAGAAATGTATATATCTAATTGAAGATGAGATGATTTTTATATCTAAAGAATTAAAAATTGTATTTGCAATAGAAGGACTAATGTTTCTTAATTCCGTTAAAGTATTGCCTAATAAATCAAAAGGAATTTGATTTATTAATGTTTCCCAAAATTCAAATGAAATAAGAGATAAAATCCTTGTTCTTTTGTTTTTATCATTTAAGTATTGAATTGCAAGAGGAACAATATTTGGAGATGTATTTTCTATTATTATTTTTAAATCTTCATCTGAGAATCTCGAGTATAATTTATCTTTCAGAAATTTATTGCTATCAGAAATGGAAAAATGAACATATGAAAGAACTAACAAACCAGTTTTATCATTTGTAAAAACTTGCATTGCAGCTTTGTTTTTTATGATAAGGTCTTCAATTATTCTGTCTAGGTTGCTTGTACTAATAATCTTTGCTATTTGAATGATACGTTTAATTTGAGATGAATTTGCTTTAGATGAACTCAAAAAATATTTTATTAATGGCTGATAAGTAACAGCATCATTTAGCAGCATATTAAAAATCTGATGATTATCTAAACTGCCAATATTAACATAGATATCGGCAATAAAATCAGGATAATCTTGATAAGAGTCAACAAGATAGTCTTGAATATATTTTTTGATTTTAGAAAATTTAAAAAGATTCCTATCATTATTAAAATTGCTATTAAAAAGTCTTTGTTCTTGGTAAAGAAATGCATCAATTAGTAAATCGCAAAAACTAGGTTGCATAAAAATTGATTTCATTTCCTCTGTATAAAATAAACCTTCTTTTTCAGAATCTAATCGCCTAGAAGCTTGAAGTTTCTCAAAAGGAATATCAAACGAATAAATTGTAGCGTAAACTATTACATTTTCAATTTCATTAGAGGAAAGATTCGCTAAATATTTATTAAACAAGGTGAGATTTAATGTTTTATCCTGAATATTGCTTATTACATCTTCATCCTTACACCATGAACTAAGAAGTAGTTTGAGTTTTAAAAGATTCTTATTACTAATACTTTCAAGATGAAGTATTCCTCCTTTACGAGGATTTAAACCTAGCGATTTAAGGTATAGAGCATACTTATCAACAATGCCTTCTATTTTTTCTCGATGAAAATTGGGAGAATTAAGATTTTCAAGAGAGAGAGTTAATTTTGATAATTCCTTGAAAATATCATCACTGTCATAATTTAATCTGTATTGAGTTGAGATATACCTTGAAACAAAAATAAAAATGATGTTTTTAAAATCGATATTTTCTTTAATTATCCTGTTTGCTAAATCAAAATTTAAGTGAATATCATCTACTATTAAAATTGAAGGTCTTTTTTCAATTAAAACAAGGTCATCAAATATTGCAGAATATTCCGTTTGTTGATTTACTCTAACATAGAAGGGTATTGCTCCTAATTTATCTTTTAAATTTCGAGCAATCTTAATTGCTGTTGTAGTCTTGCCAGTGGAAGGATGTCCTGTTATTAAGTATGGAATTCTATTCTCAAAATTAATTATCGCTTCAAAATTTTCAAATAGATAAATTTCATCTCGATTATAAAAAAGCAAGTCATTGTCAAATTCTAATTGTGTTGTTTTGGGTTTAATTAAATTTTGTGTATTATTTAATTCTTTGTCTAACGATGTGATAAATTTGAAACGATTTGAATTATAATTTGATTCTAATTTTAATTCATTCCAAAGAAAGTCACGAATTTCAGTTTGTTTTAACTCAGAGAGTCCGGCTAATAAACGACCAAGTTGAGTTGAGAATATTATATCTTTTTTAGGATTAAATAATCCTGCGGTATCAATATCACTAAATGTATCTGCTCGAAATCCAGTCTTGTGAGAAATAATAAGGAAAACAATTTTTCTGTATTTTTTATCATAAGTCCCTTTATTTACGTGTTCTTTAAATTTAGCAATTGATTCTTTAATTTTAATTGGTACATCTTGTGCTGATACTTGAACGGCTATATCTTTTGAACTTAAGTCTATCGCAGGATAGTGTTGAAACTTCAAATCACACTCTTCAAATTCACACTCAAATAATCTAGAAAGAATAAAAGCAAACAATTTTTCGCTTGCTTTTGCATCGTCATTAAAATTCAAAAAACTCCCATACTTAACATCAGTCGTTATGAGACTTAATGCAAAGTGATTATCGCTTATTATATTTTGGGATTTGAATAACATATCTTTTAAATCTTGTTAATTTGCGGTATAGTCTTTTAATCTGCCTACATATACATGTTCTGAACTAAAAGCTGTTCCCAAGTTTGTGGACTTCTTTAGATTATGACGAAATTCATTTCCAGTCTAATTCCGATGCCGTTGTTGCGGGCTACACGGCTTGTTGTCAGCATAGAAACGGCAATTGATATATGGTTTTGTTATGTCTATAAATTTGATTACTTGTTATTTATTTTTGTCAATTTGTCTAGTTTTATTTCTTTGGGCTTGACATCTTTTAATGGAGAATCAAAGGCATATGGAACCTTACCCGAAGGAACAACTTTCGATGATTCTTTAAGATGAACATCTTGATCGTCAAAGAAAATATGTGCTCCAAAAGCTTTAAGTACCTTGTCTTTTGAAAGTCCGCCTAAAAAATATGCTTCATCAACATAAACACCCCATTTTCTTAAAGTCTTAATTACTCTCATGTGAGAAGGTGCGTTTCTTGCAGTAACAATTGCAATTCTCAAAGGTGAAAGTTCTATTGTTGTTGGTAATTCTTCTTGAATTTTTGAAAGCTTTATCAATAATGTGGCAAATGGTCCTTCTCCCAATGGTTCGTCTTCATGTTCTGACTCATATTGATGAAAAGCAGCCATTCCTTCCTTTTTGTATCGAGCTTCTGACTCATCTGAAAAAAGAACAGCATCTGCGTCAAATGCTATTTTTACTCTATTATCCAGAGGTTTAAATTCAGTTGGTGGTTCATATATATAAGCTGCGGCACAACTTTTAGAGTCAATTACTGACTGAACGTCTTTCGCATCTTTACTTAAAAATAAGTCTATATCAAAGGCATCAATGAACGGAGACAAAGGTTCCCCGCCACTAAGAGCAATTCGAGTAATGTCTAGGTTATGTTTCCTTAATGAATTCATTATCCTTACCCCTGTCTCTGGACTATTTCGAGACATTACTACAACTTCAACAATTCTCTTTTTTGATATTTCATTTAAATGCAATAAGCTCTGAACCAAATAAAATGCCGTGCCTGGAATTAAAATATCCTCCTCGTGTTCTTGTTGATACTTTCTATAACCAACTATTCCTTCTTCGTCGAAAATATTATTTTCGATTTCGAGGTTGAAAAGTGCTCTACTTGATACTCCAATCACTAATATATCTGAAAAATCAATTGGCATGTGTGTCCTTATTAATTATTGGTTACTTACATCTCCCCCCAAATATATACCTCATTTCCCAAATTCCACTTATGATTAATCAATTTATTTAACAGATTCATACTATTCGTCAATATTCGGGTTTTCAGGCTTCAAAATATGTACTGTGCTGCTATTTTTTATTACTTACAGGTTTGCTCACGTACCACAAATAGCTATTTACACTGTTGTGTTGGCTTTCCTTCGTAATTCCGCGCAATTGTATTGTGTGGTCAATTGGTTCCCAAAATAGGTAGGCTTTATTAATAATGGTTGAAAATCCACGCGACATAATCGCGCGAAAACATGGGCATTAGGGTAGGATATGCCCAAAATCACTATAGTTAATGCCATTTTAATCACAAACAATGCAGTTTTCACTATAGTGAATGCGATTTTCACTATAAACATTCGGCCATTCATTATAG
>Ga0209373_10005680_pt1 | contig 10085 bp, 3 predicted proteins | sample Higcelweek5metaG_FD_187173 | JGI IMG/M metagenome (GOLD analysis project Ga0209373, IMG submission 187173) | Freshwater pond sediment microbial communities from the University of Edinburgh, under environmental carbon perturbations - High... | ecosystem: Environmental > Aquatic > Freshwater >...
TTTTCTGGTTTTTCGTTCAATGCTGCTGCCATTCTTGCGCCTGCATCAATCATTTCCATAATGTTTGGAAATGCGTCCCTGAAAAAGCCTGAAACTCTCGGCATGACGTCTATTCTTGGACGTTTAAGCTCGGAGGCCGGGATTACTTCAAGTCCCTGTACAACACTGTTTGATTCGTTCCATACAGGCCTTAGTCCCATCAGGTAAAGAATTTCTGCGATGTCGTCACCTTTTGAACGCATTGTCGGTCCGCCCCAGACAATGATACCGACACTTTCAGGGTATGTTCCTTTTTCGTTAAGATAGCTCTCAAGAAGCTGATCCCCAAGACGTTTGCCGATTTCCCAGGCTGCCCGTGTGGGGATTATGCGTGGGTCAAGTGAAAAGAAATTTCTTCCTGTCGGCAATATGTCTGCCTGTCCGCGAGTAGGCGCACCAGACGGACCTGGTTTTACAAACACACCGGAAAGTGCATCTATTGATGCGTCAATTTCATCTGTCACAAGTCTGACATTCGGGACAAGTGTTTTAGATACATACATCAAGGCCTCGCGTATACGATGTGTATCAAATTCAGGATACGACCAGAGTGACGTATTTATGGATTCCGCGCTGTAATTCAATTTAGACATATCGGTAATCAGCCTAAGACTTGATTTATGCGCTTCGTCAATTATCTGCCCGCCGGTTTTTCCATTGTATCCGGTTTTAGCAAGTCCTCTGTTTTCAAGAAGATCATCATAATCAAAGCCCATGGCCGCAACTACAGCTTCGCGCAGAGATGGAATGCTGCCATTGTCAAGACGTACCATCTGTGTTACAAATTCAGCGAGACGGTCTTCTTCAGGAGCCAGTCCCATAGTGTGAAGTCCATCGGCTATCATTGTATCTGAGATTTCTGAAAGGTACGAGTGAAGTTTTGCAATAAACGCAGGAGGATCAGCCTTGGCCTGTTCTTCAGTGAAACTGAGGTCTTCATGCAGGTCAGCTTTTTTAACAGCGTCCCAGAGAAGATTTACAAGCACAGGAACTTTGGACGGGTCCTGAAGTGACGCATCTGAAATCTGTGCAAGTACCTGTTCAACACTGGACATTTCACCATACAGATCTGAATTTGTAAATGCAGGTGTGAGATGGTCGACTATGCAGCAATAGGATCTTCTTTTAGCCTGGGTTCCCTCACTGGGGTCATTGATAATATAAGGATAAATATTCGGCAGATCCATTATTGACAAATCAGGGTAACATATTTCTGAAAGACCCAAAGCCTTTCCCGGAAGCCATTCAAGCGAACCGTGTTTTCCAATATGCATTACTGCGTCAGCCTTGAAAACATGTTTTATATATCTATAATATGCGAGATAATGATGGGGTGGGGGCAGGTAAAGATCATGAAGAATGGCATCCGGATTTTCAAGATAACCGCGTGGTGCCTGTACTGTAATGAAAATGTTTCCGTTTACAAAACCAGGAAATAGAAGTTTTCCTTCATGAACGAAAAGATCACCCGGCATTGGACCCCATTTTTCTGTCATTGACACCTGAACGGTTTCAGGCAGTTCGTGGTGCCATTTAGCATATTCGTCAGGAGCAGCCTGTGCTTCTGCACGAAGTGCCATTTTCTCAGGTGTCATCCAGCGGCGGTCTGTTGTCATTCGATCAAGAATTTCCTTTGCAAGTTCATCGCCGCTGTCAAATATTCTCTCAACAGTGTATCCTTCTTTTTTCATGCGTTTCAGAAGTTCGTTGACACTTGCAAAACTGTCAAGCCCGGCAGCGCATCCGATACGGTCATTTCTTGGCGGGTAATGATGAAATATTATTGCAACCTTTTTATGTGCATTGGTTTTATGTCTTAACGATGCCCAGTTGAGTGAAAGTGAAACAAGCTTTCTGATACGTTCATCTATTGGAGATAATCTTACAAGTAAACCTCCGGTGACAGGATCAATTCTGTCCTGTTCTCTTGATGCAATGGGAATAGTGACAAGGTTTCCGTCAAACTCAGGCTGCGCGGCCATAGTACTGACATCCATAGTTGATATTCCCTGGATACTCTCCTTCCATTCTTCATAAGGATGACTTGTGGTGATCCCCTGAAGAGTAACAACACCAAGTCCTGGAAGTACATTCTGAAATTCCGGATTTGTAACAGACATTGCAAATCCAATGGTACTGATAAGGACATCAATGAGAGGTTTTCCATCAAGTTTGAAAAAACTGTTCACAACTTCGTCTGCACCCATGTTGCAACGGTCTGAATCCTTAAACCGCAGGCTGTAAACCGCAATGACATTTGCACCCTGGCGTTCGCTCTCATTTATCAATGCATCAATATGTGCCGTGTTGCCATTAACCCAATAATATTGACCAAACCATATTCCTATAGTTGGTCGTCCGGGTCTGACATGGGCCTTCAGGTATTCCATGATGCTTTGGCAGCCGAGTCCATCAGGGTGATACAAACCTTCCTGTACGCAATCACGAAGAGGAGGTGTTTGGGCTTTGTTATCATAAAGTAAATTATAAAAGTATTTAAGAGCTGATGAGAGGTTTTCAACTGATCCACGAGCAAAATATTTGCACAGTGCCGACCAGTGTCCGTTTTTCACTCCATCAGAGTGCTTGAGAGCAAGAAACTGTGAATCTTCATCGCCACTGGCAGGCTGAAGGTGCAGATACGGTGTTTTTTCTCCTTTTTTTCGCAGGCATTCTATTTCCTCCACAAGCGGATCAAATGCCGGACACATTGCTTTTCCACCATGAACATTCAGGAAAACAACATCCGATTCAACTGCACTTTTAACAAATGAACTGATTCTTGAATTGTCAAATAACTGCGTCGCTGTCCTTGCGATTACGGTTATTGCTCCGCCATGTTGACGGTATTGGGTAACAGCTGTTGAAAAACTTGGCAATTCAAGACCGCCTGCACTGAAATAACATAGTTTGAAATTATTCATTTTAGATTTTTCCTGTTCTGAAAAGCGTAAATTGTCTGATAAAGTGTGCAGACTGCTTTTGTTTCCTCATGATTATTATAATAAAGGCGAACTGGACAATCTCCAGGACAGAAGCCTTTCAACGCACAGTTTCCGCATTCGCTGTTGTAAAGTTTGACTGCATTGACACGTAAACGTGACCAGTCTATAAAACCGTTTATGTTTCCGGCACAGAAATCCTTTTCACCACACATCTGACTGCATGGGTAAAGTGATCCATCCGGGTATACTGCGAGGCTTTCTGCCGCGTACATATGACAGAATGATTTATTACCTGATGTTCTGGCATGTCTGGCGACAGTATCGGCTTCACGGAATCTGATGCCAGGTCTGCTTATACTGTTTATCATGTCAAGTGTTTCCATTATTCTGGTAATTCCTGATCTTATTTTCTGTGAAGATGGAAGAAAAACATTGTTGTTTACGGGTCTTATTTTTCGTGTCAGAAAATCAAGGCCGATACCGCGTGCAGTTTTGAATTTTGAAATGAACAGCACAAGCCGCCAGAGATCATCTATGGAGTCATCTGTAACAACTGACGTTACTCGCCATGGCACATTAAAAGATTCCAGAGTTTCAAGTCCCCTTAAGGTTCCAGTGAAATCTCCGCGGTTTTTATTATGTATATGAGGTAATCCGTCAATACTGATGCCTGTTTCAACCCGGTTGGATTTTAAAAAGGCAGCAATTGAATTGTCAAGATGAACTGCATTTGTCTGCACCGCTATTGTGGCAAGCGGTGCAACAGAGCGGATTTCGTTAACAGTTGCAAAAACAAGCTCTGGTACAAGAAACGCTTCTCCTCCGCTTAACTGAACATGAAACGGCATACCATGCGAAGCTGCCAGACCGATAGCTGCTCTCATGGTGTCAATACTCATGTCAAACGGAACGGTTTTTTCCGGACAATAACAATATTTACATGAAAGATTGCATCGGTTTGTGAGCAGAAGAACAAGATAACGTATTTTTGGATAATTGTCAGACATATAATAAACTAACTTGACTATGAGTAATTATTAAAAATCAAATGAAAGTCATTTTGATGATTTTTGAGACTGTACATTTTTCTTTGCGGCAGCGGCAATGTCATCAAAAGGTCTGCGCCTGAGACGGTGGGGAAGTGCAAGTTCTGCGGCTTCTTCAATATCTGTCTCTTCTACATTTGTCCGGCCATGTGTTGTTGCAATGGTTTTTGCAGCTTTAAGCATAATTATATCGCTTCTATGACCATCCACTCCGGCTTCAAGAGAACGTGTGGCTATTGAATGTAAAATACTGTCGTCAACAGTGACCTCTTTGTATCTGGAGGTGGCTGCGATAATACTCTCAGTTATTTTATTTGATTCTTCAGTCCATCGTCCGCTGAATTTCAGAGGGTTTTCTTCAAACGCTGCCCTGCGTTTAATAACCTCAACGCGATCATCAGGGTTTCGCAGACCTTCAATTGTGACGCAAAGACCGAATCTGTCAAGAAGCTGCGGCCTCAGGTCTCCTTCTTCCGGATTCATTGTGCCGATAAGGGTAAAACGGGACAGATGCGAAAAACTGATACCTTCACGCTCGATTGTGTTGACCCCCATTGCTGCGCTGTCAAGCAGGACATCCACTACATGATCGTCAAGAAGGTTTACTTCGTCAACATAAAGGATGCCTCTGTGAGCGGCTGCAAGAATGCCAGGTTCAATCTTTTTCTCGCCCTCCCTGAGGGCGTGTTCAAGATCCATTGTACCGATAACACGGTCTTCAGTTGCGCTTATCGGGAGTTCAACAACCTGAACTTTTCTTCTTCGTGAAGAAAGCTGCTTTCCGGCGGCAATTTTGGATTTGCAATAGTAACAAAGATTCTCCGGATCTGACGGATCACACTGAAACGGGCATCCGTCTACAACATTTATCTCAGGAAGCAGTTCGGCAAGAGCTCTGACTGCAGTTGATTTGGCTGTACCTTTTTCACCACGTATGAGTACACCTGAAAGTGTCGGATTGATTACATTGAGGATCAGGGCTTTCTTCATTTTTTCCTGTCCTACTATTGCTGCGAAAGAATATGGAATGCGCTGGCGTGCAGTGTTCATCTGCTCTATCTCCTGTGTTAATTATTGATGTCTATTTTAAATATGGTTGATTAATTGGACTGTAAATTGACAAAAAAATCAGTAATCCTTTGCTATCCTGACAAGATCTTCAGCACGAAGACTTTCAGGGTGAAAATATTTGGCATTAAGTGTCGTGGCGAGACTGCGGGCAAGTTCAAATCTGACAATTCCGGGCGGTTCTGTGTCTATCACCGCAAAACGGGTGGTTTCAAATTGTTCCCGCATGGCGCCGGCAAGGAGAAGGGCTTCCTGGTGCGGAGATGTATTGCCAAAGCCTTTATTGGCTTTACCGTCTGTTACAATAAGTACAAGCGGACGTGACGATGGTGTTTTCCGGAGTATCTGGTTGAGCATTTCTGTTGTTTTTGACAGACCGGCAGAAAGAGGTGTTCTTCCGCCTATCGGCAATTGACAAAGCAGCCTTCCGGCTAAATCCACAGATCCAGTCGGGGGAAGTAAAACCTCTGCGGTATCGCCCCGAAATACAATCATACAGACTTTATCCCTCTTCTGGTAAGCGTCAAGCAGAAGACTCATTATGGCCGCTTTTGTTTCAACCATTCTGCGCTGTGCACCCATTGATCCTGATCCGTCAACAAGAAACAGAAGTACGTTACCGACGCGTCTTTCCCTGATTTTTTCCCTTACATCGGACTCCTCAATGTAAATTGCGAGGTTTCTGTCGGAAAGTTTACTTTTACGAATCTTCTGGAATGGAGCTGCCGCCCTTATGGTCGCATCCAGCGCCAGGTCGTTTCTGCCGCGAAGCGGAGTACTTTTTACATAGCGTCCCTGTTTTGTGGCTGAACGCGTATGGCTGCGCCTGCCGGAACCGCTGCGCAATATTTTATCTTTGTCAGATTCAATTTTCTGTACTTTGAAGGGCTCTCCGGTTTCAAAAATGTCGTTTTGCAATGAACTGTTTTCGTCCTGATCGCGAGGCTGCTGCTTCTCCCCGTCACTGTTGCTATCCGCTGAAGAATTCTTATTTTGTCCGGAGTTCTGTTCTTTCTCGTTTGATGACTGCTCAGGTTCAATCTGCTGATCATTGGAGTCGTCGCTTTTTTCTTCACTCTGATCAGGTTCGTTTTCATCAGACTGCGGAGGCGGAGGAGGTGGTGGTATCTGCGGTTCCTCTGCATTTCTAATTCTGTGAAGCAATGCGAGCGGTGATACAGAAATTATATCATCTGAAGAAACTTCGCATCGTCCATTGAGTGCCGCATGTGCACGGGCTGCACGTTCTATCACAAGATCAGCCCTGTGACCTGCGACACTATTCTGTGTGCAGATTTCTGCAATGAAAGTGCGCAGGTGATTGGGAATAAAAACTTTATTCAGCAACTGCCGGCCACTAAGAATTGTCTCGCTGATTTTTGCAGAATCAGAATCAAAAACAGCAGAGAGTGATTCGGGATCAATATCAAACTGTTCACGACGCCTGAGAAGTTCAACACGGAGAAACACATCTGATTCGGCTTCAACCTGAACAGCAAGTCCGAACCTGTCAAGTATCTGCGGCCTGAGTTCTCCTTCTTCAGGATTCATGGTGCCTATGAGCATGAATCTTGATGGATGAGAAACACTCATTCCTTCGCGTTCGACAATATTCAGACCTGATTCCGAAACGTCAAGAATAGCATCGACAAGATGATCATCAAGAAGATTAACTTCGTCAATATATAATATGCCCCTGTTTGCGCGCGCAAGCATTCCTGGAATGAAACTGGAAATACCGGTTTTAACAGCAGCTTCAAAATCTATTGAACCGATAACCATATCTTCTGTAGCCCCGAGCGGCAGATCAACAATCGGGGTTGAAATTGTATTGACGGTAAATTTACTGTTATTATTGATTCTAGCCTGACAGAACGCGCATCTGCTGTCCGAATGCGGATCACAATGGCATGAGCAGTTGTCAATTACCTGTAATGGCGGCATCAATCTTGAAATGCCGCGCACCGCAGTAGATTTTGCAGTTCCTTTTTCTCCACGGATCAGAACTCCGCCTATAGCCGGATTAATGGCATTAAGCATGAGCGAGAGTTTCATTTTTTCCTGCCCGATTATTGCAGCAAAAGGAAAAACATTATGCAATGTATTTTTATTCATTTATTTTTCCGGATTTCAATTGTTTACCTGAAACTGATTCTCAAATGTAAAATCATATTTCCATTTTGAAACATCTTTTCTTGTTTTAATATCAACAGAGCTGCCCTGAAATTCACCCTCCACACTTCCCATGCTTTCCTCAATCTCTCCCTCAATTGTCAGCATCACTTCCTGAAGTTTTACTATTTTTTCTTCATCTGCATCCCACATCCTTCTTGATGCAGCTTCAAGAAGACGTCTTGTTATTTCTTCAAGTGTATAGATATTTTCTGACTGAAGCCATGATCTGTTTTCATTATTGTCAATATACATCTGCCATGTTGCATTGAACTGTTCATCAGTTACAACGCGGGAAGTGGCAGCCCAGTGAAAAAGTGTGTTGATCATACCGGATACGCTGTGAGCGCCAGTGTATCCGTCTTTCTTTTTTTCATTAAGCCAGTCTGGATTCAGCAGCTTTGCAAAAAGAGATTCATCGATTTCTTCACTGAGGGAGCGGATCTCCGGCAAAGGACCTGAAGATGAATCGCCCCAGTACATTTTTGCTTTTCCGGAACCGCCTGCACGGTTTACAGCTGCCATTCCGCCCTGAAAGCTGCTGTAGCATCCGCAGGAAAGTGCATCATATTCAGGGCCTATAGCTTTCTGATATGTAATGTCAACTGAAGCGAGAAGTCTGCTGTATTCTGAGAATATGATACTTTGTCGTTTTTCAGATGAGATATTTACTTCAAGATTGTTTCCAAATGCAAAACCTGTCCAGTTGATGTATGCCTCTGCAAGATCCTTGTCGTCATTCCATGCCGACGCATCGATTGCAAGTCCGATACCTGTTCCGTAACTGCCTGATTTAGAGGAGAAAACACGGCACCTTGCAAGACGGTTTAAAGATTTAGCATCTGTGTCTGCCAAATTTTCCTTTAGTTCCTGTATTTGTTTTTCAACATGTACCCGTACATAATTTACAGTATCTGATTCCTGAGCTGCCGCAGCGATTTCAATTGCTTTGTCAAGCATTTCGTAAATATTGGGAAGCGTATCCCGGACAACACCACTTATCTGAATGATGATATCCACTCTTGGACGTGAGATGGTATTCCCGGCATTGTCTGTCATTGTCAATTCATTGGCAGGAATGATTTCAATACCGCTCACACGACCGCCGTGAGCCCAGACCGGTCTGCAGCCACACAGCCACAATCCCTGACTGACAAGTTCTCCTTCAGAACGAAAAACATCGGAAGACCAGAGTGTTATTGCGACAGATTCTGGGAATCTTCCTTCTTCATCAAGATATTTTGCAAGAATAAGCCGGCCTGTCTCTGAACCGGTTTTCCATGCTGCAATAGTAGGTATGGCTTTAAGATCTATTCCATAAAAATTTCGTCCTGTGGGAAGAATATCAGTTTTGCCTCTTGAAAGATGTCCACCCGGACCCGGCTCAATAAATCCTCCTGAAAGTGAACGTACGAGGTTGTCAAGTTCAACGGTTGTATTGCCAAGTGCGGTCCGTAATATCTTTTCGTCAATATTAAGGTTGCAGGTTCCTTTTGCTTCATTAAGATACAGCCTTACAGATGCTTCATCGGGGATTTCACCGAAAATGTGTGATTTTTTCTCAATGTAGCGTTTTTTCAATTGTCTGATTCTTCCTGGCATTTCCATTAGTTTCGATCTGAATAATTCATCGGAAGAGTCACTTTCAAGTAAATTGACTGTAGTCATAAGTGTTTTAAGCTGTGAAGAAATATTTGAAAGACGCCCATAATCATTTACAGTCAAGGCGTTATAATATTGTGCGTAAAGTGATTCCAGTTCTGTCCAGCATCCATTACTGTCAGTTAAACACTCAATCGGAGGTGTAAGGTGATCAATAAGAACCGCGCGGCCCCTGCGTTTGGCAATAAGGCCTTCGCCAATGGAACTGAATATATATGGATAAATTACAGGCAGTGAACCAAGGGAGATTTCAGGATAGCATTCTTCACTCAATGCGGCTCTTTTTCCCGGAAGATATTCAAGCGGAGATTCGGCTCCCAGAGAAACAAGGGCATCGACATTGTTCTGTAAATACCAGTATGATGCAAGCCAGTGATGTGGCGGAGGAATATCAGGTTCATGAAGAATTCTACAGACTTCACCGTCACACTTAGGTCCGCGGCATCCACGTTTTGGTTCAAGCATAACAAGTATATTACCAAACCAGATTCCTGTGACAAGCAGGCATGGGTTTTTGCTGCCTGCACGATACACCATGGCTTCACCAGGAAACTCTCCCCATGCATCATTCATTCTGTCCTGAACATTTTTTGGCAATCTGAGAAAGTTCTCCATGTAATCCTGTCTGTATATTTCTGCTACAGTACCGCCTTTTGAATGAATTTCATCTGTATTTGTCCAGCGGAATTCGTTAACCGCTTTCTTTGACAGCATTTCATTGATAAGATTTCTGCCACTTGCCGGAATATCTGAAACTATGTAACCTTCATCTTTTAGACGCTGCATGACTCTTACAGCGCTTTCTGCTGCGTCAAGTCCTGCAGCTGTGGCAAGAGTTGCTTCAACACCTTTACAAGGTGCGTTATGAAGCATTATTGCAATTTTTTTGTCTGAATTCGGCCTGGTCCGCAGACTATCCCATTTAGCAGCACGTTCTGCAAGATTGTCAATACGCTCCGGAACAGGAATTGATCTGTAGGTTTTTCCTTCAAAAAATCCCTGCTGAACCATTTCATTACATGCGAGAATGGATGGTTCAATGCATCCAGTCATCTCCGGTCTGGTTAAACTGTAGCAGATTGACACCGCGGAAAGGCCATTGTCTGATGCCTTCCATTCAGAAATAGTCTGATTATAATTCCTTATTATCTGG
>Ga0209373_10005681_pt1 | contig 10084 bp, 6 predicted proteins | sample Higcelweek5metaG_FD_187173 | JGI IMG/M metagenome (GOLD analysis project Ga0209373, IMG submission 187173) | Freshwater pond sediment microbial communities from the University of Edinburgh, under environmental carbon perturbations - High... | ecosystem: Environmental > Aquatic > Freshwater >...
TGCATTTCCGCTGCAGAAGGGGAGCGTGCTGCTGCATCAAAGCTACGAAACCGCCAAGGCTGCACTCCAGGCCCAGGCACAGGAACTTGGTTATCTGGACGCTGAATTTACCCGGCATGAAATCCGTGTTGCGCCATCCGCCACAACCGCCACCATTGAACTGGTTCTGGATACAGGCGAACAATCCTTCTTTGGTGCAACAACCATCAAAGGCGCTCCTGACTATCCTGACCGTTTCCTGCGTCGTCATCTGACCTACAAAGCGGGTGAGGTCTTTTCCTATGCCCGTCTTGGCGAGACACAACGCAACTTTGCCAATTCGGAGCGGTTCAAAACAATCCTTGTCACACCTGACAAAGAAAATGCCGACGACTCCAGAGTACCGGTAACCATCCAGCTGAAAGCCGGACCACGTATCAGTCTGCGTCCCGGTATCGGCTACGGTACGGATACCGGCGCACGCTTCACCGTCCGCTATCGCGATCTGAACCTGTTTCACCTGGGGCATGAATGGTATACAAATCTGTTTATCGCCGAACGACTGCAGGGACTGGTGACCGGCTATGTTCTGCCCGGTGCGGAGGATGTCAGAAATTCCACCACCCTTCAGCTGAATCTGCAGCAGGAGGATACCAACGCCTATTTCAGCCGGATACTGGCTCTGGAGCTTGATCGCAACCGCAGCCTTGGCGCTGGCAAGCTGGGTACCCTCTATCTGAAGGCTCAGTATGAGGAGTATTCCGTAGCAAACCAACGGGCCACCGCACGACTGCTGCTGCCCGGCCTGCGCTTTTCGGAACAACAGTACGATAATCCGGCCAGACCTGGCCGGGGTTTCAGCTACTCTGTTGAGCTGCGCGGTACCCATCAGTTCCTTGGTTCAAACACGGCGCTGCTTCAGATCCTGGCCGAGGGAAAACAGATCCAGCCGTTGCCCTGGCGTCTTTCCCTGCGGACACGGGCGCAAGCCGGGGCAACCATGCTGAACGACCCGATCAACGATATCCCCCCTTCGTTACGTTTTTTTACCGGCGGTGACCAGAGTGTGCGCGGCTATTCCTATAAATCACTGGGACCACGGGATGCATCCGGCAAGGTTGTGGGGGGCACACAACTCCTGACCTCCAGCATTGAACTGGAACGGGCGCTTTTCCAGGACTGGGGCGTTTCCCTCTTTTACGATGCGGGCAACAGCTTTAACTCGTTATCCAGCCTCAAGCTGCTCCAAGGGGCTGGTATCGGCCTGCATTATTACACCTCGCTCGGTGCCTTGAACCTGTCCGTGGCAACTCCCCTTGGCGTTGACACCCCGTCAATCCATCTCCATTTTACGGTTGGTTTTGAGCTATGAAACGACTGACCAGACAGCTCCTCGCCGTAACGCTGCTTCTCGCCCTGACAGGACTGGCCATTGCAGGGGTAAACTGGGTAATGACAACCACGCAGGGGGCTCGCTGGCTTCTGACCACGGTTTCCACAGCAAGCGGGATCAGGCTTTCAGTGCAGGGGATAGAGGGGACGCTGGCAAACCGTCTCACCCTCTCAAAGCTGCGGCTGGATCTGGCACAGCAAACCCTGGAATCTGACCGGCTTGAGCTGCGCTGGAGACCGCTGTCGCTGCTGACCGGCAATTTTGCTGTTCAGGAACTGACGCTCAACGGGCTACGGATTCAGGATAACGCCCCTTACGACAACCGCCCACCGGAGTTGACCTGGCCAAAGGCACCGGGATTCTCCCGTCTGGTTGAGGGAACCATCTCGTCCTTGCAGGTGACCGATTTCAGCTATCGCTCCCTACAGGAACCACCGCTGCTGCTGAAGTCAGTGACCGCTACACTTGCCTGGCAGCATAGCCGCCTCTCCATCAAGGATCTCACGGTGGTTTCAGCTGACGGCCAGCTGGCTGGCAGTGTCTCGGCCGGTTTCGGGCAACCGTCCCTTACGGCAGATCTTCTGATCGCCCTGCCCCGGCCGGTGGGGGAGATGGACCGTTTTTCAGTGCAGATCCGACCTGATGGCGGCAAAGGTATGGAACCTTTTACGGCAACCATTACGCTGGACGGCGCAGCAGGCAGACAAAAACTGCTGGAACTAAGCGGTGCTATCGGCATGACCAAACAGGCCTTTAACCTGCGACAGCTGCGGCTGACCAGGTCTGGTCAAAAAGGGTTACTCACAGCTGATGGATCACTGGCCTTTACCGGCAAGGAATCGGTCCTGACCTTGCAGACCAAACTGGCCGGACTCAATCTGGCCCCCGACCTGCAGATACCGACAGATCTGAGCGGCACCCTGACGTTTGTCGGCACCGCTGACCGCTATCAGGGCCGTTTCAACTTTTCAAACCGGGCAAACGGCTGGCAGTCAGCCACCATTGCAGCTGACTATCAGGGCAACCGTAACGGCATGCAACTGGCCCCGTTAACCGGCGCTCTGCTTGATGGCTCGCTGGGGGGAAGCGTTACGCTTGACTGGCGCAAAGGCTTTGCCATGCAAGGGGCGCTACAGGGCAGAAAGCTCAACCCGGCCAGGATTGACCCAGGCTGGAGCGGGATGGCCAATTTCAACGCCAGCGGAAAGCTGGCCTGGTCCGGCAGCTCACCCCTGAAAGGAAACGTCAGCGCAACCCTTCTGGAAAGCCATCTGCACGGACAGGACCTAACCGGCAAACTGCAGGCAGAACTGAGTAAAAACAGCCTGTTTCTGAACCGACTGACACTGCATGGCAAAGGCTTTGACCTGCGCGCCTCGGGAAAACTGGACCAACGGCTTGCCATAGCCACCCGGATCAGCGATTTCTCCCGCTTGATTCCGGGGGCTGCCGGTTCGCTGCAGGCCGATGGCTGGATCAGCTGGAAGGATGGACAGCTAAACGGCGCTGGCACCGGGACAGGCAGCAGGCTTGCCTACGGCAGCAGTCGGCTGGCAGCAGCCGATCTGACGGTCAGGCATGATCAGGGCAGCGGCGCTCCCCTGCAACTTGCCGGATCAGCACGGGATCTGACCTATGACGGCTACCACCTGGATGCCGTAACCTTTACCGCAGACGGGACACTGCCCCGCCATACCATTCAGGCAACGCTGCGCTCATCCGCAGGTGAGGCGCAGCTGGCCCTTGCAGCAGGCTACGACAGCAAGGCCTGGAAGGGGCAGCTTACCCGGCTTGCAGGCCGGGACAGCTTCGGACCATGGCAGCTGTCAGCTCCGGCGGTCTTTTCCATCAGTGCTGCAAACCTGTCCATCGCTCCGGTACTCCTTACGGCAGGCCCGCACGAGCGGCTTGAACTCTCCCTTAACCTGGCCTTGCAGCCGTTAACCGGTCAGGTCCGGGCGCACTGGGCCGGGCTTAACCTGGGCAGGGCAAATCCCTGGCTGAAAGCGGGGAAACTGTCAGGCAGCAGCCACGGCACCGTCCGAGCCACCGTTCTTTCCGGCAAGCGGCTCGACCTGTCAGGCAGTGCTGGCGTCAGCGGGAGATTCAGCATGCAGGGCGCAGAGCTCACGCTGAAACGTGGTCAGATAACCTTTGACGGCACGCAACAAGGGCTGCGGGTGGCAACGGATCTTGAAATGGCAGACGGCGGCAGATTGAAAGGAAGCTTTGTATCGGCTGCTCCATCCGGTCTGGTTATCCCGGATAAAGGTGATCTGAGCGCCGAGTTCAGCAGGTTCGATCTGGCGCAGCTGAAACCGTGGCTGCCCCCTGATACCCTGCTTACGGGACAGGTAAGCGGGCAGACCACCGGACGGATGCTGTCGGGACAACGTTTTGAGCTGGACGGGAATGCCGTTCTTTCCGGCGGGACGGTGCAGCAGAAACGGGCTGAAGGGGATCTGCAACTTGCCTTTAAATCGGCAACCACCAACTGGAGCTGGCGGGGTGAGAAACTGTCCGGCCAGCTCGCCCTGACCATGGCAGAGTACGGAAAACTCCGTGGAGAGTTTCAGCTGCCCCTTCCGGCCAGGTTGCCGGTTGCCATCAATCCCAAGGGAACGCTGCGGGTAGCCGTGAACGGGCAAGCCCAGGAAAAAGGGCTGCTCACCACCCTGTTTCCCGGATTTATCCAGGAAAGCTTTGGCACCCTTGACGCTGATCTTCTGGTCAGTGGAATCTGGGCAGCTCCCCAGGTCAACGGAACCCTGCGGCTGTCCAAGGCCGGTGCCTATCTGCCCACAGCCGGTATCCAGTTGAAAGAGGTCCAGCTTTCGGCGCGACTGGCAAAGGATCGGATCAGTATCGACTCTTTCCGGGCGGTCTCCGGTCCCGGTCATATTGAGGGGACCGCCCTGCTTACCCTGGATGGCTGGCAACTCAGGAGCTATCAGGGAACCATCGCTGGTGCCAACTTCCAAACCGTACATTTCCCGGAACTCCACCTGCTGACGACCCCCAAACTCCGCTTTGAAGGAACCGCTCAAAAACTTACGGTGCGTGGTGAACTGCGCCTGCCTGAACTGAATATCACCGGTGCCCAATCCCGTTCCGTTATCATGCCGAGCAGTGACGTGATCAGGGAGGGAAAAACCGCAGCGGTTGTGCGACCTTCTGCCCTGGCGCTGGATCTCCAGATCAAACTGTTGCTGGGGGAGAAGGTCTTTGTCAAGGTTTCGGGAATTGACGCACGGCTGGCCGGGGCCCTTGATCTGTCCATGAGCCGTCTTGACAGGATTACCAGCAAAGGCGAGATCAAGGTGGTGAAGGGTAATTACCGGACCTACGGGGTGAACCTTGATATCGTCCGTGGACGTCTGTTTTTTGCAGGGGGCCCGGTGAACCGCCCGAGCCTGGATTTTCTGGCCCTGCGCACTGTTGGCGATGTGCGGGCCGGCGTGACGGTTACCGGCACTATCCAGAAACCGGTCACCCGGCTCTACTCTGAACCGGCCATGTCAGACATCGACATACTGGCCTATATTGTCTTCGGTCATCCCCTTGGCAGCAGCACTGCTCAGGCCAGTCTTGTTACCCAGGCAGCCGGTGCGCTGCTCACCTCCGGCCAGGCGGCGGTTTTGCAGGAACAGCTAAAAAACAAACTCGGCATAAGCACACTGGAGATTCAGGGCGGTGTCGGCAAAACCAGCGGCGCCATGGGTTACAAGCCGCTGCAGGTAACCCCGCCGGGCACCATACCAGCTGCGCAGCAGCCAGGTATTACCGAAACGGTACTCACCGTAGGCACCTTTTTGACCCCGCAACTGTATATCAGTTACGGCAAGTCACTCTTTACCGGCGGCAACCTGTTCCGGTTACGCTATGATATTTTTAAACATTGGCAGATTGAAACCCAGACCGGCAGTGATGCGAGCGGCGCTGATCTCTACTACACGCTGGAGTTCAAGTAAATCTTACCTTATTCACCTTTGCAATCAAGATGACCTGTATCGTAGGGGCGAACGGCTGTTCGCCCAATCGTGTCGGGCTGTATCCGACACCAAAACAGGTATTTTTGAGTCACCTTGATTGCAAATTAGAATAAGTGCTTCAATACCGACCATCATATATGGCAGTTATGTTGCCAACGGTGGTTTCTGCAAGCGGCTTTCCCTGCAGGAAACAGACTTTCCTTCACAATCCCCCCTACAATCAACCGGTTGCGCCCGCAGCAGGCACTGTGCTGCTCTGGCATATATGTTGCGCTGTCTCTTCATTCAAATGAACATGATTGAAATACAGGGTTGCCCAATCAGAGGCTTCATCCTTAAAACGGCAGTTACTCACGCGGAGCCGCGAAGCTCGCGGAGAAAATCAAGTGGTTACCTAAAATCAAGGATCAACCCTGCAGGTGAAACAATAACATGCCGTAACCACATGACTTTGCTCTTCGCGTCTCCGCGCCTCCGCGTGTAACTGTTTTTTCTAGGTTCATTTGTAAGGGAGAGCGATATGTTAGTAACTATTTTAACCGTTGTCGTCATTTTAATGTTGATAGGTGTCCTGCCAACCTGGCCCCACAGCCGAAACTGGGGATACTTTCCCAGCGGCGGGCTCGGCCTGATCCTTTTGATCCTGATTGTTCTGATACTGTTGGGTCGCGTGTAATCGTACCGTTGACAGGCATAGCACCAGAACAAAACATTGATGGAGTTTTACATGCAACCTGCTCTGCTGTTCATTCTTATCACCGGACTTTTCCTTCTCCCCGCCTGCAGCGGTTTCGGGGCCAGACCAGCAGACCCTGCCCCGCTGGTTGCCACTCCACAACCTTTGGCCCTGCCGCTCAGTAAAAACTGGCAACTTATCGAGAAGGCTCCGAACCTGAGCAATGAGCAGGGACGCCTGCCTTTTCAGATGGAACAGTCGGTACAGCCAGAGGGGGCAAAACCGATAGCGCCGGTGAAAAACCGGAAAATTGAATCGGCCCATTGACCTACAACCTGCACACCGACAGAAAGCCACGGGGATCTGCCCCGCACTGGTGGAATCAATATGATAAACCTTAAGCTGCTGATAATCTTCTGCTGTCTGCTACTACCCGTAGCATGCCTGGGGGCAGATAGTGACTACGGGTACCCGATTCAGGGCTCACACGAAGCAAGCATCCTTGGCACCCCGGCAGAGCTCATGCCGGAGTTTCCCGCCAGTCTGCCTACCCGGCAACTTGTGCTTGATCTGTTTCCCGACCGGCCCAAACCACCGCTTTTCTTTTACGATCAAGGCCTGCGCTGCACCTTTGCCTACCAGAACAAGAAGGCGCCACTGGTCTTTCTGATTGGTGGCGCTGGCGCAAGTGACCGGACCGCAAAGCTGCTGACCATGATGAAGGCCCTACATCAGGCCGGATTCCACGTTATCACCCTGCCCTCTCCCACCAGCTCAAACTTTGTCATTTCCGCCTCCCGTAGCAGTCTGCCCGGTGATTTGACCGAGGATGCCGCAGATCTGTACCGTGCCATGGAGATGGCCTGGAAACAGGTTCAGGGTACTATTGAGGTTTCTTCCTTTCATCTGTGCGGCTACAGTCTGGGAGGCAGCCAGGCCGCCTTTGTGGCCAAACTGGATGAGCAGCGTCGGGTGTTTAACTTCAACAAGGTGCTGATGATCAATCCTCCGGTAAGTCTTTACAGCTCGGTTACCCGGATTGAGGAGTTGATGAAACAGATACCGGGAGGAGCAAAAAACCAGGGCGCTTTTGTCAACAGGATGTTGTTGAAATTCAGCCAGTTCTATCGTTATGGCAAGTTTGTCTCCATAAATGATGATTTTCTGTACGCAATCTATACTGATCGCCTGTTCTCGCACGATGAAACTGCCGGATTGATCGGTATCAGCTACCGCATCGGTCTGGCCGGTATGACCTTCACCTCTGATGTCATGACCAACAGCGGTTATGTGGTGCCAAAGAATCGGGTCTTACAGCCCACCGATTCACTGTATGAGTATTTTCTGGTCTCCACCCACTTGAGTTTCTTTGACTACTTCAATGAGCAGTTCTTCCCACATTTTCTAAAACAGCGACCAGGACTTACCAAGCAGCAACTGATCGACTCCCAAAGCTTGAGCAGCATTGAGGAGTACCTGAAATCCACTGACAAATTCGGCGTAATAACCAATGAGAACGACTTTATCCTGACCAGAGCCGAGCTTGACTACCTGCGGCAACTGTTTGGCGAGCGAGCCAGGATCTACCCCCGTGGCGGCCATCTGGGCAATCTTGAGTATCGGGAAAATCTGGCCTATATGATTGCATTTTTTAAAGATGCGGAGGCGCTGCAATGAGGGGATTTCGCTATCTATCCTGCCTGATACTGCTTGCCCTGATGTTCTTGCTTGCTGGCTGCGCCACGACCAGAGTCACCACAGAGGCCGAGGTTCCGGCCAGACACAGCATCAGCGAGTTTGACGGCCAGCGCTTTGCCGAGGTGGCAGACCCCTGGGAACGGTTCAACCGGAGCATGTACCGCTTTAATTTCTACTTTGACAAATACCTCTTTCTGCCGGTGGTAAACGGGTACGAGTTCGTGACCCCAACCTTTCTGCAGGAGCGGATCTCCGGTTTTTACCATAATCTTGATGAACTCCAGAATTTCAGTAACAGCCTGTTTCAGCTCAAGGGGGGTGAGGCGGTCACCACCCTTGGCCGTTTTCTCACCAACAGCACGGTCGGCCTTGGCGGTCTGTTTGATCCTGCCACCAGCTTTGGCCTGGAGCGGCGTGATCAGGATTTTGGCAAGACCCTGGGATATTGGGGGACAGGTTCCGGCCCCTATCTGGTACTGCCGCTCTTTGGGCCTTCGTCAGTGCGGGATGCAGGCGGTCTTGCGGTGGACAGTGCGATTACCTACGGGGTATATAGTGGTATTGATCCCTTTGGCAGCACCGGCAACAGCTTTGCCATCAGCGTCGGCATGACAACCCTGTGGGGCATTGATAAACGACATACGCAAAGTTTTCGCTATTATGAGAGTGGCAATCCTTTTGAGTACTATCTGGTCCGCTTCTTCTATCACGAAAAGCGTGAGATAGAGTCCGGCAAGCGGCTTCCCGAGGAATGACTGCCATGGGCTATTGCACGATACTGTCAGTCATCAACGAGCACACCACATCCACGGTGATCGGTCGCTATGCCGTCTCCCTGGCGCTGGCATGCAAGGCCCGGCTTGTGTTGTACGCCGCCCATGCCGGGGGAACCAGCGAGAGTGTCCTCAACCATACTGATCGTCACCTGGATCATCTGGTTGCCGTTGCAGAGGAACTGGAGATTCCCGTAACCCGGATACATGAGGTTGGCACGATCACCCGGCTGCTGCCGGAACGGGTGCAGACCGAAAAGGCTGACCTCGTTTTTTATCCCCTGACACCGGGTGAACGCTACGGAGATCATCTGCAGCGGCATACGGTTCATCAGCTGCTGCGGACAATCGCCCCTGATCTGGCAATCATGCGGATCATCAGCATGGCAAAACCGCACCCCAGACATATTCTGGTGCCGCTGGGCAAGGTTGTCGGTGTCATGGAGCGCCGTCTGCTTTTCATCAGTGAGCTGGCCAACAGCTTCCATGCACAGGTTACGCTGTTCCATCTGTCCAGCGGGCGCGCCGCACAGCAGATGCCTGACGAGATTACCCGCTTCAGGGATCAGCTGCAGCAACAGCAGATCACGGTACAGGAACGAAACGGCAGCGGACAGATCAGCAGAGCCATTGCTGTTGAGGCGATTACCCGCCACCATGACCTGATCATACTGGGCTCCAGTGAACGGGGGGTACTGCAAAAACTGTTCTTTGGCAACCCTGCCGGTGATCTGATGCATCAGCCCCCCTGTAACACCATCCTGTTCCGGGCTGCCCGTAAACGGCCATGAAAATCCAGTCCCTTTCCCACGATGAGGTATTCTCAACCCTGTTGAGCAGCCCCCAGGGGCTTACAACAGAAGAAGCGCTCCGCCGCCGGGCGGAGTATGGCCCCAATCAGATCCGCGAGCTGCGTGGACGCCCGCTGTTTTTTCGTCTGATAGCCCAGTTCACCCACTTCCTGGCGCTGCTGCTCTGGTTTGCGGCGGCCCTCTGTTTCCTGTCCGAATACCTCCATCCTGGCGAAGGCTTGCTACGGCTCGGCATTGCCATTGTCGCCGTGATCTTTATCAATGCCATCTTTACCTTTATTCAGGAATATCGCACAGAAAAGGCGATTGAAGAGCTGCGCAAGATGCTGCCTTTCAAGGTTGCGGTAATCAGGGAAGGGGCGGAGTGCGAGATTGATGCTGCGGAGCTTGTGCCGGGTGATCTGTTGCTGCTGCGGGAAGGGGACAAGGTGCCTGCTGATGCACGGATCGTGCAGATAAGCAGGCTGACCGTCAACAACGCCCCCCTGACCGGAGAATCAGATTCGCGCCTGCTGAGCGATGCAGCCAGTGAGGAAGAGCTGCTTGAAAGTGGAAACCTGGTCTTTGCAGGCACACTGGTGGTCAGCGGCAGCGGCCAGGCGGTTGTCTTTGCCACCGGTATGGCAACAGAGTTTGGCAAGATCGCCCAGATCACCGGCAAGGTGGTTGAGGAGATAAGCCCGCTTCAGATTGAGATTACCAGAGTTACCCGGATTGTTGCCATCATCGCCATGGCCTGCGGTACCTGTTTTTTTCTGATT
>Ga0209373_10005682_pt1 | contig 10084 bp, 5 predicted proteins | sample Higcelweek5metaG_FD_187173 | JGI IMG/M metagenome (GOLD analysis project Ga0209373, IMG submission 187173) | Freshwater pond sediment microbial communities from the University of Edinburgh, under environmental carbon perturbations - High... | ecosystem: Environmental > Aquatic > Freshwater >...
GAGTATCCCTTTTTTATCGGACTACTCGGTATGTTATTTATGGGAATTCTGGTCCATTTTCTGGTAACTCCGCTGATTAAACCGGTTAAACAAACGACCCATGCGCTGGACTCCTTATCGCAGGGTCATTTCGGCAACATCCTGAAACTGAAATCTCATACCCGGCACGAATTGGGGATAATGGCCGGATCGGTGAACCGTATTCAGGACCGGTTCAAAGCAATCGCTGTATTTGCCCAGAATATTGGGAAAGGCCATCTTGATACCGTATATCCTTTTGATACAGAAAACGATATGTTGGGTCAATCACTGGTTCAAATGCAGTCAGATCTGATCAGCCTGAACAGCAGTACCGCAAAAATTGTTTGGTCAAAAACCGGCTTAGGCGGGCTGAATGATGCTTTCAGGGAGGCCACCGACCTCAAATCACTATCAAAAATTTGCCTCACGTATATAGCCCGCTTTCTGAATGTTCCAATCGGAGCTATTTATCTGGCCGACGAATCCCATCATGTTCTGCGCCTGGGTGCAGGATATGCAATCAGCAAAAGCAAGGAATTCAATGAGCTTATACCTTACAGGGAAGGATTGGTCGGACAATGTGCAGATGAAAGGAAATCCATTGTTCTGTCGAAGATCCCGGAGGACTACTTTCAGATAAAATCTGCCACAGGCTCAATTTCTCCATCTGAGATCATTGTTGTCCCCTGCATCTACAACGGCAATCTGATGGCTGTGCTTGAGTTTGGGAAACCAGACAGTTTTACTGAGGATGAGAAGGAACTGCTGAACAGCTTTTCAGACAACATTGCGATTACCGTTCAGACTGTTCATGCAAATGATGAAATGAGCGTTTTACTGGCCAGGACGTTAGAACAAAAAGAAGAGCTTCAGGCTCAGGAAGAAGAACTCCGTGAGGCTAACCAGACCCTTGAAAAACAGACCGAGGAGTTACGCCGGTCTGAAGGAAATCTTCAGGCTCAGCAGGAAGAACTCCGGGTCACGAATAATGAACTGGAAAAAAACGCGCAACTTCTTGAAGAGCAATCCCAAAAAATTGCTGAAAAAAACCGGGCACTGGAAATTGCCTCTGCTGAAATTGAACAGAAAGCAAAAGATCTGGAACAGGCTTCACGCTACAAATCTGAATTCCTGTCCAACATGTCGCACGAGTTGCGTACCCCGCTGAATTCCATGCTGATTCTGTCGCAATCTCTTGCAGAAAACTCATCTGGCCGCCTAAGCCCTGATGAAGTCGAATCTGCCCAAATCATTTATAAAAGCGGAAATGATCTCCATAACCTGATCAACGAGATCCTCGACCTGTCGAAAATCGAGGCCGGAAAAATGAGCATCAATCCCGAAAAAGTGGAGGTCAGGCAAATCGCAGACAGTATATCAGCTCTTTACCGTGCCGCAGCTGCCGACAAGGGACTCAGCTGGGAAGTGACCGTTAGTCCGGATTGTCCGTTATCATTGGTAACTGATCAGCAAAGAACCGAGCAGATCATCAAAAATCTGGTGTCAAATGCTCTTAAATTCACCTCAAAAGGGGGTATCTCCATCAGGTTCGATCGTGCCAGTCAGGATCAGGGATACAGAAATACAGCTTTAAACGGACAGATTAATCTCAGCATCGCTGTAACTGATACGGGAATCGGAATACTTCCTGAGAAACAGCAGGCTATTTTCGAAGCTTTCCAGCAAGCCGATGGCAGTACTTCCAGAAAATACGGAGGAACCGGATTGGGTCTCTCCATATCCCGGGAGTTGTCGAAGATGCTTGGCGGGGAAATTCTGATCTCGAGCAAACCGGGCCAGGGTTCCGTTTTTACACTCATACTTCCGGCAAGTATCAACGAAAACCAGGCTATCCTGCCACAACCGCAATCGGCTCCGGCGGTCAATTCTATGTCTGAAGAACCGGTACCAGCCGTAACGCATGAATACATCCCGGATAGCCGTACAATTTCGGCTCCATTTATTCCTGACGACCGTGACAATCTCGAAGGAACGGAAACGATAATGGTCATTGAAGATGACCCGGAGTTTGCAAAAATTCTATACAAAGAGTGCCATAACCAGCATTTCAAATGTATTATTGCCGGAGATGGGGAAACCGGATATGCCATGGCACAGGATTACCTTCCGTCAGCCATTATTCTGGACATCAAGCTACCAGGCATGGACGGATGGAAAGTGCTCGACCTGATCAAACGCGATTCAAAAACCCGACATATTCCCGTTCACATGATGTCGTCGCTGGATGAAACCTTTGAAGCCTATCAGAAAGGAGCTATCGGGTACCTCAAAAAACCGGTAACCGTGCAATCTCTTGCCGCTGCATTCGATAAAATTGAGCACTTTCTCGAAAAGAAAATGAAACACCTGCTGATTGTTGAAGACAATGAATTGCTGCGAAAAACGATGAAACAGCTTCTGAAAGGAGCCGACGTTGAAATCAGTGAGGTGTCAACGGCAAACGAATGCATCGAACTCCTCAGCAACCATGTTTACGATTGCCTGATCCTCGACCTTGGGTTACCCGATGCCGATGGTCTCGAATTAATTCGTAAAATCCGCGAAATGCACCTTGAGGTGCTCCCTCCGATCATCATCTATACCGGTCAGGACCTCACCCGCGAGCAGAATGACGAATTAAACCAATATACCAAATCCATTATTATAAAGGGAGTCAGATCTGAAGAGAGACTACTCGACGAAGCCACGCTCTTTTTACACCGCATGGTGCAGGATCTGCCTCAGCAGCAACAGGCAATTCTGAAAAAGCTTTACGGAAAAGAAGGTACCTTTGAAGGGAAGAAGGTTTTACTCGTTGATGACGATATGAGGAACATTTTTGCGCTCTCCAAGGTTTTTGAGGAAAAAGGAATTAATGTGCTGAAAGCTGAAAACGGGCTCAAAGCATTGGAGATTCTTAAAAACAATTCAGATGTCAACCTCATACTGATGGATATTATGATGCCTGAAATGGATGGATTTGAAGCCATTCAGGAAATCCGCAAGGACAAAAAGTTGGCGGAAACTCCGATTATTGCCGTTACGGCCAAGGCAATGAAGGAAGACCGGCAAAAATGTTTGGATGCAGGAGCTTCAGATTATGTATCCAAACCGATCGATATAGCTAAATTACTGTCATTGATGAGGGTTTGGCTGAAGAAGTAATCACATTCAATACTGTTCATGGTACATAGAATCCTTATAGTTGATGACAATGAAACCAACCTTCTGGGATTAAAAATGATCCTCAGAAGTATGCCGGTCGAGATTGATCTGGCCAGTTCAGGGTTCGATGCGGTTCAACTGGCAAAAAGCAACCGCTACTCGCTCGTCTTGCTCGACATCCAGATGCCGGAAATGGATGGTTTTGAAACGCTGAAAAGCCTGAGGCAGTTGCCCCTGCATGAGGTAACTCCGGTCATTCTCATCTCCGCAGTCTATACAGAGGACCAGGATAGAATCAAAGGAATGCAAACCGGTGCGGTGGACTTCATTCCCAAACCGGTTAATCCGGAGATTGTTCGTGCCAAGGTTCAGGTTTTCATCGACCTTGAAGAAAACCGGGCTCAGCTCCGTTCACTCATTGATGAATTAAACCTGAAAAACAAGTTGCTGACTAAAGAGATCAAAAAGAGTGCACAGATAACCAAAGAACTCGAGATTGCCAGAGCCAATGCCGAAAAAGCCAGCGATTACAAAAGTCAGCTGCTGGTGAATATGTCACATGAAATCAGAACCCCTGTAAACAGCATCCTGGGATTTGCCGATTTAATCGTCAACCCTTCAGTAACTACAAAAGATAAAGAAAGATATCTCCGGTATGTCAGCAACAGCAGTAAAAATTTATTATTTCTGATCGATGAAATACTCGATCACTCCAGGCTCGAAACCGGGGAATTGAAAATCTCAGTATCCCCTCTGGATATCTGCGGACTCTGCAATGAACTCTTTGACTATTTTGAAAAAATAAAACGTCAGGAAGGAAAAGAGAAAATCACCCTCCGTCTTTCAATCGATCCTGCAGCCGTAAACTTCAAGCTGAACACCGATAGCCAAAGGCTTCGGCAGATTCTTAACAATCTGTTAAACAACGCATTCAAATACACCAACTCCGGGCAAATCACTTTCGGATTTCAGAAAAAAGATACCTGGATCGAGTTTTTTGTCAGAGATACCGGAGTCGGGGTGGCTCCGGAAAACACGGCGGATATTTTTAATCGTTTCAAAAGGGCCGAAAATCCAAATGTTCTGATACCCGGAACAGGATTGGGCCTGTCAATTTCGAAAAATCTCGTTGCATTGCTTGGCGGAAAGATATGGGTTGAATCGGAATTAGGACATGGATCCGAGTTCCGCTTCACCATTCCCATGATCCCTCCTGACACAGCAATTTCAACGACACCTCATCAACCTGTCAAGTTACCGGATGACCATGACTGGTACTCCAGAACCATCCTGATCGTAGAAGATGAAGACCTCAACTTTCTTCTTCTGCAGGAAAGCCTTCGCATGACCGGACTTCATATTCTCAGGGCATCTACAGGAAGAGAATCTGTTGACCTGGCAAAAAATCATCCGGAAATTGATCTGGTACTCATGGATATCCGACTGCCTGACTTTGATGGTTACGAGGCTATCACACAGATTAAATCGTTACGTCCCGGGCTTCCTGTGATCGTTCAGACAGCCTATGCAATGCAAAACAAAAAAAAGAATGGTATTCAGCCCATTGCCGATGAGTTTGTTACAAAACCGATTAATCGGATGTTGCTTCTGCAAAAAATGGCGAAATTTTTAAACCGGGAGATTATAACCTAACGTATGACAGAAGAAACTAAAATACTCATCGTCGACGATAAGGTTGAGAATCTTATCGCTCTGGAAAGACTGATGGTCGATTTCGATGTCAAACCGATCCGGGCATTATCGGGTAACCAGGCTCTTCAGCTGACTCTTAATCACAATTTCGCACTGGCTTTGGTTGATGTGCAGATGCCCGATATGGATGGATTCGAAACAGTTACCCTGATGAGATCCAATGCGGCAACCCGTCATCTGCCGGTTATCTTTGTTTCAGCCATCTACCACGAAGATTTTCATATTGTTAAAGGGCTCGAATCGGGCGCTGTCGATTTCATATCAAAACCGATCAATCCTAAAATTCTCCGGGGTAAGATCCGGGTATTCCTCGACCTATACCATCAAAAACGCCAACTCGAGTCAGAGATTTCAGAACGGGTTAAAATGCAGAAATCATTGGAACAGAGCAACTTTATGCTAAACAGCCTGTTACAATCAATCCCCGACCTGGTTTATTACAAATCCTCATCGGGACAATACCTCGGATGCAATAAAACCTTTGCCGCAAGCTTTGGAATAACCGAAAATCAGATAATCGGTAAAACCAATGCAGAAGTTTTCCCGGATGGAGTGATGTTTGAATTGAATCAACTCGAGCATCAACTGAAAGAGACCTTGTTAACGGTTGAAAAAGAGCTCTGGATGCCATTGACTGATGGCAGCAAGGTACTCCTCGACTATCGCATCAATCCGTTGATAAATCAGAACGGAGAACTTAACGGGATGATCGGCATCGCACGGGATACCACCGAACGTCACAGCGATAAGCTGGCCTTGCAGCAAGCCAAAGACGATGCAGATTCTGCAAACATGGCCAAATCGATGTTCCTGGCAAATATGAGCCATGAAATACGGACCCCGATGAACGGAATTATCGGCATGACCGACATTTTAATGGAAACCGATATGAGTCCGGAACAAGTTGATTTTATGCAGATTATAAAGCTTTCGGGAGACAACCTGCTATCCATTATCAACGATATTCTTGACTTCTCAAAAATTGAAGCCGGAAAAATCACTTTGGAGAAAATTGATTTTGACCTGACGGAGAAAATTAACGAAACCATTAAATTATTGAATTATCAGGCTCAGAAAAAAGGACTATACCTCAGAAGTAAGATGAGCCCTGAAATACCTCAGGCATTAATCGGTGATCCTTTAAGGACCAAACAGATCCTGATCAACCTGATTAACAATGCCATTAAGTTCACCCATGAAGGGGGCATCTCCTGCGAAATTGATCTTCTGGAAAAGTCAGCGAGAAAAGTTAAACTCATTTTCAGAATCATTGACACGGGAATCGGAATCTCCGAGGCTGGAAAAAACAGACTCTTCAAATCATTTTCTCAGACCGATGATTCCATTACCCGGAAATTCGGTGGAAGCGGCCTGGGATTAACCATCTCGAAACGACTGGCTGAATTGATGCAGGGGGAGATCGGTGTTGACAGTGAAGAAGGAAAAGGTTCAACTTTTTGGTTCACGGCCGTATTCAACCTTTCGGAATCCATCATTGCGGATACGAAACCAATCATGGATAAACCCATCGCGGAGTTCAGAAAATTACACATTCTTCTGGCTGAAGACAATCCTATCAACCAACGTGTTGCAGTTTATAACCTGACAAAATTGGGGCATAAAGTAGACATCGCCGAAAACGGGCAGAAAGCCTGTGATCTGGCTCTATCGAACCACTACGATATCGTGCTGATGGATATCCAGATGCCTGTGATGGACGGGCTGGAAGCCACCATCATGATCCGCCGGAGGGAAAAAGACAACATCGATGCCGGATATCTTCCAATCATTGCCATGACAGCTGACGCTGTTAAAGGCAACATGGAGATTTGTATCCAGAAAGGGATGGATGGATATATCAGCAAACCATTTAAAATCAGTGATCTTGAAACCGTATTGAAACTCGCCCGATAGAAAACCACAACCATGCAAACGGAAAAAAAACCCAAAAGATTAGCCGATTGGACAGGAAAAAAAATCCTCATTGTTGAGGATGTTGAAACAAACATGCTCTTCTTTAAAGCTGCATTAACAAAAACCGGAGTCACCCTGCTGTGGGCCATGGATGGATTCCAATCCATCGATATGTGCCAGCAGGATCCTGATATACATCTCGTTCTGATGGATCTGAGAATGCCTAACCTGGATGGATTCAAGGCAACGGAAGCCATTAAATCTTTCAGACCTCACCTGCCAATCATTGCACAGACCACTTTCACCGATGAAATCGATACGGATCGGATTTACGAAGCCGGATGTGACGGCTACCTGTCAAAACCCATCCGTTTCGATGAATTGCTGAATACAATCGGAAAATATCTGGACTAATAAACTACCTGACACTGAGTATTTTCAGCTCCGTCCGCCGGTTTAATGCCCTGCCCTCCTCTGATTCATTGGTTGACCTCGGATTCGTCCGGCCATAACCTTTTGCTGATAACTGAGTAGCACTGATTCCGCGACTGATCAGATATTTCACCACTGCTTCGGCCCGTTTGCGGCTTAAAACAAGATTATATTCATCCGTACCGGTGTTGTCAGTATGACCCGAAACTTCAACTGTAATACCCGGATTTTGTTGAAACAGGGCGATCACCGATTCAAGGTCCTGGCCAGACCCTGGTAACAGTTCATAGGAATTGAAATCAAAAAAGATATTCTGTAACACGATGGCTGCCCCAGCCTGAACAGGCTCCATTTCTATCAGATATTCAACCTTTTCATTCCACAGCAAGGTGTCATTTTCAAAAAACTGCGAATACGGCAAATAACCGGTATGCGAAGCTCCGATTCGATATGACGGCCTTTCTGAGATGCCCATCAGAAATTCTCCGGTGACCGGATCGGCTTCGACTCTGCTGACCAGCGTATCACCGTGGGGCTGCACCTCGATACTGGCACCTACCGGCAAACCACTTTTCCGGTCCCGTACAATCCCTGATAGTGTAAACACAGTTCTCTTCGGTATATACCTACTCATATCAATCTGGTAAATATCCTTGCCATTCAGGGTATCCCTGTTTGAAGTGAATAAACCCAAATTATGTCCCGCATCAACAGTCAAAGCATCTTCATCCCCATGGGTATTGACCATATAACCCAGATTTTCTGGCTGGTGGGTGCCACGCTGCTTGTCCATCACATATTTGTATAGGTCGAATCCACCCATTCCGACATGACCGTTGGAAGTAAAAAACAGGGTTTTACCATCAACCAGCATGATCGGGGACCGCTCATCAAGGGGTGTATTAACCGGAGAGCCCAGGTTGACCAGTTTTGACCAGCTTCGGTCTGGCATCAGGGAAACCTGCCAGATATCCATACCCCCGGAGCCTCCCGGACGGTTACTGGCAAACAGAAGCCGTTTTCCATCCTGGGTCAGGAATGGAGTCGACTCCCAATATCTGGTGTTTACCGGATAACCCAGATTGACCGGTTCACTCCATTGATCTCCGGTTTTTATACAATAATACAGGTCACATCCTCCTTTGGTGTCGGGTCGGTTGCAGGCGGTAAAGAACATAACCCTGCCATCCTGGCTCAGGCTTTGGGTTCCTTCGTTGCCGGAGGTATTGATCGGATATGGAAACAGTTCGGGTTTTACATAGCCGGAGTCCCTATAAAAGGTATATAGAAGATCCTCTGTAGGTATGCCCTCCCCTTTGGTTTGCCGGGTAAATACCAGCGTAGATCCGTCAACCGACAAACTGGGAAAATATTCATCCTGATCCGTATTGATCGGTCCTGCAAGCTTTTCAGGTTTCGTAACACTCTCTTTGGTTGTCTGTTGAATAGCAAAGCGGATACTCGACCTCAATATCCTGACCGAGTAAGGTAATCCTGCAGTATCACTGACTGAGCCTAAATATTTCTTCATGTTTACAGAAGCTACGGAGTAATCACCCCGCTGAAACGACCATTCGGCAATCCATCGGTATGCTTCCGGATAGGCTAAAGAATCCAGTCGGACCAAATGCCGCAGTGCTATCTCACTGTTTTTGATATCTCCAGATCCCTGATACACTTCAGCACGGATCTTCCAGGCTTCAATCCATTCGGGATATCGTTTTACCAATCGGTCAGACAGGGATCTCGACTCATTCCAGTCAAGATCGATCATCGCCTGTTCAACCTTTTTGAGTTGCCGCAAAGCATCTGCCGGTGCCTTATATGCCTTTTGGGCATGTAAAGTACCTGAACAAACAACAAAAGCCAATACAAACAGAAACCTTGACATTATGGAATGCCTATGTATTTATGAGCTTGCAGCGACAAACGCCACCTTGGATTCAGCTGAATATAGTCGATAATCAGTTCAAGCATCTTGTTTTTCTGACTCCATTCCGGCTGAAGAAAGAGATGACAATCGGGATTCACCTTTTCGGAGTTCTCTTCGGCCCATCTGAAATCTAATGGCTTTTCAATGATTACCTTTAGTTCATTGGCCAGAGAATAGTTTCCCGCCACCGGCGGAGATTGGGGTTTTGGGGAAAGGCAAACCCAATCCCAGGCACCCGTAAGCGGATTAGCCCCGGATGTTTCGATAAAGGTTTTGATGCCCGCTTCTCTGAGCATATCGCAAAGATATCGGAGCGGATACAGGGTTGGTTCCCCGCCGGTAACCACAACAGCATGGGCCGGAATATTCCTTACACGGTCGACAATATCATCAACCGCAACCATGGGGTGCTCTCCAAATGCCCAGCTTGCCTTGCTATCGCACCAATTACATCCGATATCGCACCCGCCTACCCTTAAAAAATACGCCGCTGTTCCGGTATTAAACCCCTCACCCTGAAGCGTATAAAACTCCTCCATCACAGGTAAGAGACGACCATTGTCGTAAATATCAGTTGTCATGATTATATTTATGCGGCAAATATAGGCAGGTTATCTGCTTAAAAGAAGAGATTGAAACAATAGAAACCTGACACCGTCATAACGTTCAACTAATCCAACTCCAAAATGGACCGCATTATTGAGAATAAATCAAAGAAAAGAAGACAAATTATTTGGATTTCCGTTTCTGCATTGATAGTCATGCTGGTAGTTTACCAACTCTTTTTCTCTGACCACTCTTCAAGGCTGAATGTGGAGAAAGATAAAATAACGATCGCCGAAGTGGTAGAAAATGAATTCCTCGATTATATGACAGAAACCGGTACCGTTGAACCACTGAGAACCG
>Ga0209373_10005683_pt1 | contig 10080 bp, 9 predicted proteins | sample Higcelweek5metaG_FD_187173 | JGI IMG/M metagenome (GOLD analysis project Ga0209373, IMG submission 187173) | Freshwater pond sediment microbial communities from the University of Edinburgh, under environmental carbon perturbations - High... | ecosystem: Environmental > Aquatic > Freshwater >...
CAGATTTCCACCTGCCACGGCGCAATCGACAGCGGCCAGATCGGGCCGTACTCGTCGTTCGACTGCTCGATCACCGCCGCCATCGCCCGGCCGACGCCGATCCCGTAGCAGCCCATCACCATCGGGCGCGCCTTGCCGTCGCGGTCGAGGTAGTCGCAGTGCATCGCTTCGGTGTACTTGGTGCCGAGCTGGAAGATGTTGCCCACCTCGATGCCGCGGGTGAAACACAGCGGCTCGCCGGTCAGCGGGCAGGGGTCCCCCTCGCGCACAGTGGCGATATCGGTGACCAGGCATTCGACTCCGGCCATGTCGCGGTCGAAGTTAAAATTCCGGTTGTGGTAATCCGCCTCGTTCGCGCCGACCACGAGGTTGCCGGATTCGGCCGCCGAACGGTCCACCACGATGCGCACCTTTTTGCCGTCGATCCCGAGCGGACTGGCGAACCCCGGCACCGCTCCGGCCGCCAGGATCGCCGCGTCGTCGGCGAACTTGAGTTCCGGAATTTTCACCGCGTTGCCGAGTTTGGTTTCATTGACTTCGAAGTCGCCGCGGATCAGCACGAAAATCAGCTTCCCGGTCCGGGTGTCCTGGTAGAAGACCGCCTTGCCGGTGTTTTCGGCCCTGACGCCGAGGAATCCGGCCACCTCTTCGATGGTCTTCATGCCGGGCGTATGCACCTTCTCCAGCGGGAGCGGCTCGCCCTTCTCGAACTTCCAGGCGGCCACCGCGATCTCGCGGTTGGCGCGGTAGGAGTTGTCGGCGTTGGTGATGACCGTGTCTTCGCCGCAGTCGCAGATCGCCATGAATTCGTGCGACACCTTGCCGCCCATCATCCCGGAATTCGCCTCGATCGACAGCACGTTCTTCATCCCGACGCGGCGGAAAATCCGCACATACGCCTCGTGGCAGCGCGCATAGTACTGCTCGAGGTCGGCCTGGTCAGGGTGGAAGCTGTAGGCGTCCTTCATGGTGAATTCGCGGACCCGGATCAACCCGGCGCGCGGACGCGCCTCGTCGCGGTATTTGGTTTGGATCTGGTAGAGCATCACCGGCAACTGCTTGTAGCTGTTGACCTCGGTGCGCACCAGGTGGACGATGCCCTCCTCGTGGGTCATCGCCAGCAGCATCGGCTTGTCGTTGCGGTCTTTGAACCGCAGCAGCTCCGAGCCGACCGAATCGTAGCGGCCGGACTCCTGCCAGAGTTCGGCGGGCAACACCACCGGCATCAGAACTTCCTGCCCGTCGACGCGGTTCATCTCTTCGCGGATGATCGCCTCGATCTTTTCGACGATCCGCTTTCCCGTCGGCAGCAGCGAGTAGATCCCCGCCGACACCGGGCGGACGTAACCGCCGCGAATCAGGAATTTATGGCTGACCGTCTTGGCATCCTTGGGATCTTCCTTGATCCGGCGTCCCACCAGTTGACTCATTTTCATACTATTTGCGTCCTTGTGAAAAGGTTGTTTCCTCAAATCACCGCCAGCCCGAGCGCCATCAGGAACATTCCCGCGACCAGCCCGTAGAGCGACCAGTGTTCTTCGCCGTATTTATGCGCCATCGGCAGCAGGCCGTCGAAGGTGACGAAGACCATGACTCCGGCCACCGCCGCGTAGATCGTCTCCAGCAGCACCGGGGTCAGGAACGGGGCGAGCAGCAGATAGCCGATCAGCGCCCCCGCCGGATCGGCCAGCCCGGTCAGACTGGCGTACCAGAACGCCTTGGCCCGGCTCCCGGTCGCGTAGTAGACCGGCACCGAAACCGCGATCCCCTCGGGGATGTTGTGCAGCGCCATCGCCAGCGCCACCGGAATGCCGAGCTCAAGCCCGCTCAGGCTCGCGGCGAACACCGCCAGCCCCTCCGGGAACTTGTGGATGGCGATTGCCACCGCGAAGCGGATTCCGGCCCGGTGCAGTCTGCCGCAGTCGGCGGGCGTCCCGGCGTCCATGTCTTCGACGGATTTCGTCTCGTGCGGATTCACCGGCTCCGGCACCAGCCGGTCGATGATCGCCGCAACCAGCATTCCGCCGAAAAACGCCGCAATCGCCGTAAACGCACCCATCCGTCCGCCAAGCTCCTCGCGCAACGTCAGGTTGGCCCCGGCCAGCAGCTGGACGAACGAAATGTAGATCATCACCCCGCCGGAGAGTCCGAGCGCGACGGAGAGCATCCGGGTATTGGTCCGCCGGGCGAAAAAGGCCGCCGCCGCTCCCGCCGCGGTGGCCAGCCCGGCCAGCGTGGTCAGGAGAAACGCGCCCCATACCGATCCGGCGAAAAGATCCATGACGCTCTCCTGTTACTGGATGAACTTATTCTTTTTCCACGAGTTCGCGGTGGAGCGCCTTCTGGGCGGTCTCGAAATCCCCGCGGTCGATGATGAACTGCATGTTGACCTGCCGCAGGCACTGGTCGAGGGCCAGCACGTTGATCTTCGCCTCGGCCAGCGCCTTCGCCGCGCGGTAAAGGAAGCCGGGGATCTTCATATTCGTGCCGATCACGCTCACGATGGCGACTTCGCGGGTGGAAATCTCCGCGCCGGGGAACCGCTCGCGCAGCTCCTTGAGGCACTTTTCGAGATTCTTTTCCTTCTGCGAGACGAAATGCGTGATGGTGTTCGCGTTGGTGTTCTTCGCGATGTAGCTGATCTTGTTCCTGGCGAACCCGGCGAGCACGTTGTAGTCGTAGCCCGCTTCGCCGACCATCTCGGGGTCGAACACTTCGATCGCCAGCACGTCGCGGCGGCCGCAGATCATGTCAACCCGCGGCGTCGGAGAAACGTATTCGCGGGAAATCAGCGTCCCCGGGCTCCCCGGGTCGAAGGCGTTGGCGACGCGAATCGGAATCCCCGCCAGCTCCATCGCCTTGGCCGCCTTCGGGTGGATCGCCTCCATCGCCATGTCGGCGAGCTGGTCGGCGATGTCGTAATTGGTGTGGCCGATGGTGCGCACGTTCTCCTGGCCGATCAGCTTCGGGTCGCCGGTCGACAGGTGGAACTCCTTGTGGATGATCCCCTCCCGCGCGCCGGTCACCACCGCGAGCTTGCTGAAGGTGATCTCGCTGTAGCCGCGGTCGAACTTCGCCATCACGCCCTCTGCGCACTTGGCGTAGCCGGTCACGATCGGCATGCACGCGGCGAAATCCAGCCCTTCCAGGTGTCCGGCGATGGTTTCCTCCATCGAACCGGTGTCCTCGTCGCGCCAGCCGGAGAGGTCCACGAAGACCGCGTTGACGCCGCGCCCGCGCAGGATCAGCGTCGAATTGTAGGCGCTGTGCGCTTCGCCGATCGAGCTCAGGAGCTCGCGCGCCGCCGGAAGATAGTTCTCGCGGTGGAAGTGGCCGAAGCTGCGGAGCTGCATCAGGTGGCGGAGGCAGTTTTTGACCCCGTCCATGCGCTCGTTGACGAAGTCGTCCGCCGCCTTCCGGTCCAGCCCCAGCTCTTCGAAGGAGCGGTTGAGGGCGATCATTTCGCCGCGGGTCTCTTCGAGGTTGGTTTCCCAGGCGCGGTCGCCCGCCGCGAAGCTCGCGTAGATGCCCGGCTCGGCGGTTTTCTTGTTCTCCAGCAGCAGATTGGTGATGCCGCCGTAGGCCGACACCACGAAGATGCGGTTGTAAAGTTCGGGGCCTTTGCGGTTGCCGATGAGGATATTATCCATCAGCTCGCCGAAGCGGGTCATCGAGGTCCCGCCGATTTTTTCAACGGTATGCTGTCCCATCTGGTGTGCCGCTCCTTAAATGTCTTCGATTCGCATGAGCTTGACCGGCGAGCGGTTGATCGAGAGGATGTCGATCTCGGCCAGCGCGCCGCGGATTTCCTTCTCCGTCGCCTTGTGGGTGAGGATGACCAGCGGAACCGCGCCGTCGCTGCCGCGGCTTTCGTGTTGGATCACGCTGGAGATGCTGATCGATTTCTCCGCCAGGATCTGCGCAATCGAGGCGAGCACGCCCGGACGGTCGTCCACCATGAAGCGCAGGTAATAACGCGACGAAACCTCTTCGATTGACGCGATTTCCGTGAAGAGCTCCCCGGCGCGGAAGCCCGGAATCCGGCGCACCGAGCCCGCGGCGATGTTGAGCGCCACGTCGGTGATGTCGGCCACGACCGCGCTGGCCGTCGCGTAACGGCCCGCCCCGCGTCCGTAGAACAGGGTCTGGCCGACGGTGTCGCCGTCCACCATCACGCCGTTGAACACGTCGGAGATGTTCGCCAGAAGCGCGCTCTTCGGAATCAGCGTCGGGTGGACGCGCATCTGTACTTTGCCCTCTTCGGACTTGATGATCGCCAGCAGCTTGATCCGGTAGCCGAGCTCGTCGGCGTAGCGGAGGTCTTCCAGCGCGAGATCGCGGATCCCTTCGACGTGGACCGGGTCTATGCCGAACCAGCGGCCATAGGCCAGCGAGGCGAGGATCGAGGCTTTGTGCGCGGTGTCGAAACCGTCGATGTCGAGCGACGGATTCGCTTCGGCGTAACCGAGCTTCTGCGCGTCGGCGAGCACGCTGTTGAAATCGGCGCCCTCGTTCTCCATCCGGGTGAGGATGTAGTTGCAGGTGCCGTTCATGATTCCGTAAATCCGGTTGATCCGGTTCGCGACCAGCCCCTCGCGGAGCGCCTTGATGATCGGGATGCCGCCCGCGACGCTGGCTTCGTAGCAGACGTCGACGCCGGCCTTTTCCGCCGCGTCGAAAATCTCCTTGCCGTGCAGCGCGAGGAGGGCCTTGTTGGCGGTCACGATATGTTTTCCGGCGGCGATGGCGTCGAGGATGAGCTTGCGGGCGAACGTGGTGCCGCCGACGAGTTCGACGACGATGTCCGAAGCGGCGATCGCTTCGGCGGCGTCGGTGGTCAGCAGTTCCCGCGGCACCGCGACACCCCGGTCGGTGGTAGTGTCGAGATCGGCGATACGGGTCAGAACGAGTTTGACGCCGGTGCGTTTGGCGACGACTTCGCTGTTCTTGAGGATGTTCTCCGCGACTCCGGCACCGACCGTGCCGAATCCGACAATACCGACTTTGACTTCTTTCACGTTCTGTTTCCCCGATTTCCGTCTATGTTTCCAACGGCCTTGCGCCGAAAGAACAATATAGCACTCCGAAGCCGTTTTGTAAATACGGCCTTCCCGTTTTTTGGCGAAAATCAGAGGGGAAATTACTCCGTGCCGACCGGTTCCTCCCCGGTCCGGGCGAGCTTGACGCCGTGCCGGATGCTCCAGATGGTGGTGACTCCGGCGATCAGCGCCGCCAGGAGATAGGAGAGATTGAGGTCGAGGCCGCAGCCGATCAGCGGTTTCCCGAGCGGTCCGCCGTGCGCCGGGGAGATCCAGAGAATGTAGGTCGCCACGATGAAGGTCATGAACGCGCCGGGAATCACCGTGATCCAGGCCGGTTTGCGGTTGCGCAGCAGCCAGACCGTTCCCGCCGTCAGCGTGCAGCTCGCCAGCACCTGGTTGCCCCAGGCGAAGTAGACCCAGAGCTGGTTGAAGGTCTGGGTGCTCCGGTTCGACCACCAGAGCAGCCCGCAGACGATCACGATCAGCGGAAGGCAGAGGATCGCCGGTTGCGCATCGGCTTCTGGGGCACGTTGAACATTTCGGCCAGGCTGAGGCGCAGACTCCGCATCGCGGTGTCTCCCGAGGTGATGGCGAGGATCACCACGCTGATGATGGTGAGCGCGCCCACCCAGGTGCCGAGAAAGTAAGTGGTGATTTCCGACAGCACCGCGGTCGGCGCCTTGGACATCAGTTCGGGGAACAAATTGTAGATCGCCATTCCCGCCGCCGCCCAGACCATGCCGATCAGCCCTTCGAGCACCATCATGCCGTAGAAGCTCGAACGCGCCTGCTTCTCATGCTCCATCGTGCGGGCGATGATCGGCGATTGGGTGGCGTGGAAGCCGGAGAGGATCCCGCAGGCGATGGTGACGAACAGCATCGGCAGGACCGGGCTGTTGTTTTGCGATGTGAGCATCCCCGCCCGGAACGCTTCCGACTCCTCGAACAGCAGCGGATTCCGGATCGCGTGGTACATCAGCGCCGAGAAAATCGCGAAACTGCCCAGGAGCAGCAGCGCCCCGAAGAGCGGATAGATCATCCCGATGATCTTGTCCACCGGGAACAGCGTCGCCGCGATGTAGTAGAGGAAAATCGCCGCGACGATATACCAGAAAAACGGACTTTGCGGCCAGAAGCCGTCGATCAGCCGCGCCGGAATGTTGATGAACACCGCCACCACCAGCAGCAATAGAATGATCATGAACCCGGAGAAAATCCAGTAAAAGGTGCGGCCCGTGTTCCGCCGGATCAGCTCGGGCAGGTTCGCGCCGTTGTGGCGCAGCGACATCATGCCGCCGACGAAGTCGTGCACCGCGCCGCCGATGATGTTCCCGACCGGAATGATGAGAAAGGCCACCGCGCCGAATTTGATGCCGAGAATCACCCCGATCACCGGGCCGACCCCCGCGATGTTGAGAAGCTGGATCAGCATGTTCTTCCAGTGCGGAAGGCGGACGAAGTCAACTCCGTCGCAACTGGTCTTGCAGGGCGTCGGGCGGTCGTCCGGCGCGAGAATCTTCTCGACGAGTTTGCCATAGGTGAAGTACCCGATCGCAAGGATCGCCAACCCGAGCAGAAAAAGCGGCATTTGTTCCCCCAATTCGCACACTTGTATCCGAACGAAACTTACTAATATACCACGCCGCGCCGGAAATGCAAGGGAAGGCGGTTCAGCGCGAACGCCTGATTTCCTCCCGGCCTTTGGCGAGGGAGACGAAATCGGCGTCGGCCAGCGTCTTGCCGACGGGCAGATTGATGAAGGTGTTGAACAGCCACCCCGATTTCAGGCTGTAACTGCTGATGAGAAAACAGTAGTTGCCGTCGATCGTGTCCTGCGAAAGGGCGACTTCGCAGGCGGCGCAGGTCTCCGGGTCGATCAGTTCGGTGCTGACGTCCGGCCGTTGGAGACTCAGCAGCCGCGGCAGTTGAATCGGCAGGTCCGGGTACTCCCCGGTGAAATAAGTCCCTTCGCCGTCGGTCATCACCAGGATCGTGCTGCGGTCGCCGGGGGAAAGTTCGAACGAAATCCCGTAAGCGTTCGACAGCGGAGGCTGTTCTTTGGCGGTGGCGACGGTTTTGATGCGGATGGAACCCTTCAGCTTGCGGGTGACGGGGTCCCAGTTGAACTGGCGGTCGAGCTCGTAATCGACCGAACACCGGACGGCGCTTTGCCTGGACTTGTCGTCGCACCCGGAAAAGAGTCCGGCCGCGATCAGCGGAAGCAGCAGCAGCAGATGTTTCATGGACGTTTCTCCGGAATTGTCGGTTGCCTGAACACAGTTTCTTCTTCCGCGGCCGGAACGTTCTCCACCCGGCCGAACCCGAGGGTGCCGAGTTCGGCGATCACCTCGCGGACCAGGCTTTCCGGCGCGCTCGCCCCCGCACCGACGCCGACTGACTCCGCCTTTTCCAGCGCTTCCCGCGGCAGCCCCGCCGCGCCTTCGATCAGGAACGCCTTCGCCCCCGCCTGTTCCGCCACTTCGCGCAGCCGGTTCGAATTCGAACTGTGCGGCGAGCCGATTACCAGCACCGCGCCGGTTTTTTCGGCCAGCATGCGCACGGCTCTCTGCCGGTTGGTGGTCGCATAACAGACCGCCGCGGCCGATTCCAGTTGCGGATACTTCTTCTTCAGTGCGTCTTCCAGAAAGCGGACGTCTTCGGTATTGAGCGTGGTCTGCGCCAGCAGCGCAACCGGCGTACCCGCCGGGAAATCCGGCAGCCCGGCGATCTCGTCCGCGCCGCCGACCGTAAGCGTCCATCGCGCCCCGGAGCGGCCGACCGTGCCCTCCACCTCGGGGTGCCCGCGGTGGCCGAGCAGCAGCAGCGCCCCGGTGGCGTTCGCCGCGGCGTGGTGGAGCCGCTTGACCAGCGGGCAGGTGGCGTCAACAAGGCGCAGCCGCCGCGCCCGCGCCTCCCGTTCCACTGCGTCCGAAACGCCGTGCGCGCTGAACAGCAGCACCGCGCCCGGCGGAACCTCTTCGAGCGTCTCGGCAAACCGCACTCCGCGCTCGCGCAATCTGTTTACAATAAAACTGTTATGGACGATCTCGTGCAACACGTAAACCGGCGGGCCGAACCGTTCGAGAACGGCATCGACCGCCTCAAGCGCTCGCCTGACCCCGGCGCACATGCCGTGCGGCTGCGCCAGATATATCGTCTTGTTCCGTTCCATCCTTGTATCATACTGCCATGTTCCGTTTTTTTCAAGGCCGCGCCGGGAGGAAAAAAAGTTTTTTTTGCGTTTGCCGGTTGCATTGCGGGAAAGTGTCGGGTATTTTATAGCGCGTTGTCGTAAAAAACGGGTTCTCGCCCGCTTTTTACGTTTTTTTACTTTTCTTGAAGACAGGACAAGAGAACATGCACAGGGGAACGAATTCCGCACCGGATGCTCGACCAGAGCGTGGCGGAGGAGGAATGATGAGCCCGGTCGTTTCCCTCGCGGAATCCGGCGTCGAAACGGCGGTCGAAGCGGCGCTGGCCGCTCTCGCCGTTCCCGGCGCGGTGATCCTGGTTCCGACTGAAACGGTCTACGGGCTGGTCTGCCGGGCCGACGACGCCGCGGCGATTCGCCGCGTCTACGAGCTCAAAGACCGCGACAGCTCAAAGCCGCTCGGCTGGTTCGTCGCGGATTGGCGGACGCTCTCCGGCTTCGGCGTCCGGCTGGAGGGGCTGCCCGCCGAACTCGCCGGAAAATACTGCCCCGGCCCGATCACCGTCATCGCTCCGAAGCTGGACGGCGGAACGGTGGGGTTCCGGGTTCCGGACCACCCGTTCGTCCTGGAGCTGCTGCGTCGGGTCGGCTGTCCGCTGGCTCAGACCAGCGCCAACCACTCCGGGCGCCCGAACGCGCTGACCGTGGCGGAGGCTCTCGCCGAACTCTCCGGGGATCTTCCGCTCGCCGTTGACGGCGGGCCGATTCCGGCCGATGCGCTGGCTTCCACCGTGGTTGACGCCACTTCGGCGTCTCCCCGCATCCTGCGCCAGGGGGCGCTCCGGATTATCTGAGCGTTTCGGTTCCGGCGGCTTTCCGGGCGTTCCGTTTTGCCTTGAGCGCTTCCTTGATGCGGCGATAGCGCCCGACCAGGCGGTACACCGTGAAGTAGGTGACCGGAGTGAGAACCAGCGCCATCAGGAAGCCGCCGATGAAGAACGACGCGATGAGATCCCCGCCGAGATGAAAGAATCCGGTGAGGTCCAGCTTGATCAGCCCAATCGCGGCCTTTTCCGTCGCTTCCCAGGTCAGGTTGCCGCCGATGATCTTGTTGCCGACCCAGCATTGGGCCGGGTAGATGACAATCACGGAGAAGGGGTTGGTGATAAGCGTGCCGAGCCCCGCGCCGATTTTCGACCCGCGCAGGACAAAAGAGAGCGGAATCGAAATCATCAACTGGCACGACATCGGCACGACACAGCCGATGAACATGCCGATAGCCCAGCCGCGGGCGATATAGTTGGGGGACCCGTCATCTCGAACGATCTTTGCATAAAGGCAAAGCAGCTTCCGCTTCCAGTTGAACGCCATGAATCTCCTTCCATCCAGAATAATTAAAATAATATACTCGGTTCAACGGGAATAACAAGGGCGCAAGTGGGGAAAACGGTCATTCCGCCGATTTTTTCGCCGGCGGCTGGTAGCGGATCGACTGCCGGATCAGGCTCGGACTGTTCCAGAAACGGCTGAGGTCTTTGGAGAGCCGGGCGATATCGACGCCTTTCCAGGCGGCGGCGTCGGCGGCGGCGGGGTCCCGGGTCTCCACCAGCGTATCGTAATAGCGGACGGGGATTTCGGCGTATTCCGGTTTGCCGTCCACCTTGGCGCCCTTCCAGAGATAGTAGAGCAGCGCCTGCGAGAGCGGGTAGTTGACATCGCGGTTTGCGCCGTAAAAGGTTTCGCGGTCCATTCCGATCAGCGCGCCGACGTCATGCACCTTGTCCCGCTCGAAAAGCGCGGTCAAACTGCGCTCGATGTACTGCGGCAGCCCCACCACGCCTTTTCCGGACTGGAACTCGATTCCCTCGAAGAACTGCGCCGACCCTT
>Ga0209373_10005684_pt1 | contig 10078 bp, 10 predicted proteins | sample Higcelweek5metaG_FD_187173 | JGI IMG/M metagenome (GOLD analysis project Ga0209373, IMG submission 187173) | Freshwater pond sediment microbial communities from the University of Edinburgh, under environmental carbon perturbations - High... | ecosystem: Environmental > Aquatic > Freshwater >...
AAGATACCTTACACACATTATATCAGTAAAAATCTAAACAATCCAAACCAACTGTGGATAACTATTAATTGTTCTAAAAATTCCTTGATTTTTATGCTCTAATATGGTATTTTGATTAAATCCGCTCATACCTGCTTGCAGGTTTTGGTAGGAGTTTGTTTTGAAAAATAGAATTTAAATATCCGCTCGTAGCTCAGTCGGTAGAGCAGCTCCCTTTTAAGGAGATGGTCGTAGGTTCGATTCCTACCGAGCGGACAAATATAAAGTGAAATAAGAGTATTTTAGGTTTTTTGTTTTAAGAGACCACCTTACCACGACCACATCCCTTTGGAAACAGGTCGTAGTAAAAAGATTTCAAAAGGTAATTTGCCATTGTAAATTATTATGGATATTCCTATTTTGTTACAGAGATTTTGTAACTATCTCTTGTCTATCAAAGGATATTCAAACGATACAATACGAAGATACAAAAACGTTGTAACTCATTATTGTAAGATGATGAATGTTAGAGAAATTAATCAAGTGACAGATGATAATGTTCGTGAAATGTTTTATACAGGGAGAGTAGAAAAACATTGGTCAGCTAATACTTTTATTGTTTACCATAAGACACTTTTAGTTTTCTTTCGTTGGTGTGTAAAACAAGGATATATGGAGAAAAATCCTGTTGTGGATATAGAAAAACCAAGGTTAGAAAAGAAACTCCCCTATAAACTAACAAAACAAATGGCATTAAAACTCTTAGAGGTTATAAATAACTATCCTTATGAATCTAAGTTTTTGAGATATAGAAACCATGCTATTTTTTCAACTTTTATATTTTGTGGTTTAAGGAAACAAGAACTAATTAATCTTAAATATACTGATATAGATATAGAAAATTTAACTATCTTTATAAGACAAGGTAAGGGAAATAAGGATAGAATCGTGCCCATGAGTTATACACTAGCCCAGACCTTGAAAAAATACCTTGATGAAAGAAAAAGGTTAAACAAAACAAATCCCGAGTTTTTTTCTTCATCTCGAGGAAATATGGGATTTACAGTTAATGGATTAAAGAAGTTAATTGATCAAGCAAGATTATCTTCTGGGATGAAATTCAGTGCCCATAAATTGAGACATACCTTCGCTACACTCATGTTGGAAGGGGGGTGTGATATATATTCCCTATCTAAAATGATGGGACATTCGGACATTAAAACAACAACGATATATCTTTCTGCCAGTGCGGATTTATTAAGGTCGCAAATGATTAAGCATCCATTAAATGATTTAATATGAGGGGGAAAAGACGAAGTATTGAAGAGAGGCACGAACTTTTTAAAGAATTAGAAGGGTTCTTAAGTATGGGATTTTCACTTAAAAAAGCCTGTAATTTAGCAGATTTACCATATTCAACAATAAGAGATCTCTGTTCTCTGGATGAACCACTTCGTGCTAGAACGAGGGCTTTACAAAATACTGTAAATATTAAAGCGAGAGCAAATATAATTAATTCTATTGAACAAGGGAACATACAAGACTCAAAGTGGTGGTTAGAAAGATTTGATTATACTGAACCCCAAGGAAGTGTTCTTTATGGGGGTAAAAATGAAGCATTTTGGACTATAATGGAAATAAAACAGGAACATGAAACTATTGAAGAAGGGGTGGAGAAAATGAAAAATTTATTTTTAAAACTAAATTCAAAAGAATGTTAATTACCAGCTTAATTTAAATAAATATTTGTATATTTATTTATATGTAATATAATTAGAATTATACTCAATTAATCTCCCTTTTATATTTTATGGATAACACTTTAACCCTAGATGAAACATTTAAACAAAAATACAATATAAAGAATATTATTAAAAATATTGAAGGTGGACAGAAAAATGTCTTTATAGTTGAATTGGCTTCTGGTGAAAATGTTGTTATAAAAATATTTCATTCTTTTGATAATAGAGAGAAGAAAGAAGTGGAGTTATATAAAAAGTATGAACATCTTTCTGGAATCCCTAAAATAATTGAAGTTTCTGAACATGCAGGTAAAGTTATTTTAGTAGAAGAATACATTGAAGGAACAAGCCTTGAAGAAATTTTTAAAACGGGTTACTACTTTAATGATAGAGAAAAAATAGTTTCCCTACTTAAGAATATAATTAATATTTTAAAACCAATTTGGGAAGATGGTTTAGTTCACAGAGATTTAAAACCAGAAAATATAATAATAAAACCAGATTATAAACCAGTGATTATAGATTTTGGTATAGTTAAAGATTCTCTCGCTACAACTATTACCGAGACAGGCTTTCAGCCAAATTCTTGGAAATTCGCTTCCCCTGAACAAATTTTTGCTAAAAAAGAACAAATATCATACAGAACAGATTTTTTTAGTTTGGGGGTAATAGGTTATTATTTATATTATAATAAATTACCCTTTGGTAATTCAAAAGAAGATGTTAGAGATAATCTTTCTAATCCAGACTCATTTTGTGTCAATGGAGAGAACTGTGTTATGAAAGAATCTTTTAATCAAATTTGTAAAATTAATCCATCAGAAAGACCAAGAAATGTCGAATTATTATTAAAACTTTTATAAATATATGAAATTATTACATCAGTTGGGTCATAAGAGAAATTGGAATTCAGAAGCATTCTATGATAATCATGTTGGAGATGGTTTTATTTTTTGTGCTTATAGCAGTGATTATAAAAAAATTGGAGAAGATTTTTATGGTCACAAAAAAGATGAATATCTACCAATCTCTTTTTTTGATTTACAGTTTTATGGTGGAAAAAATTCTACAGGAGGTAAACTTGATACTTACCCTTTTCATCCAATTAATCATAATAATGACGAAGAAACACAAGTTTCTTTAATAGAAGATATAAAAAAAGCGATCTCTTTTCAGGAAAAAAATGGTTTTAAATCTATAATAATTCCTCATATTTATAAAGATAAAAATGATAAAGATTATACGGTTAGTGTTGTAAATTCAGTTAATGAATATTTATCTTCTAATAGAAAAAATGGGTTAGAGTATTATATGACTCTACCTTTTAGTGGTGATGAAATAAGAGATAATGAAAGAGTAGAACAAATTCTTCAGGCTACTACAGATATGAAAATAAAATTTGATGGATATTATATTGTTTGTGAGCAAAATCTTTCAAGTAATAAAAAAATTAGTGAAGATTATTTGTATTATGAAAATTTATCAAGAGTATTTGCTACTCTTAAAAATCAAGGATTTAAATTAATTCATGGCTTCTCTAATGTTGATGCTTTGGTCTTTTCTGCTATAACTGATATAGATTTTGTTTCAATTGGGACATATGAAGTTCAAAGAAATTTCAATATTAAAAGATACACAGAAGAAACTTCTGGTGGTGGATCTAAGGGGTGGTATTTTTCTGAAAAATTATTGAATTTTATTAGATCACAAGAGTTAGAAATGGTTCGAATTAATGGAGGTATCCCATTGATATCCAATGAAAATAACATTTTTTCTAAGGCTATTCTAGAAGAAGATTATGATTGGAATATACATAAGCCAGAAGTTCATAAAAATTATCTCATATCTATCTCTAATCTTCTTAGGGAAATATCATCAAAAAAAACAAAAGATGAAAAGATAAACTTTCTTTTGTCTAAAATAATTGAAGCGAGAAATTTATACCGAGAATTAGAAGGAAAGAGTATATTCTTTGCTGATGAAAGTTCGGGATATCATCTTCCAAAATGGCAATCTATTCTTACTCAGAACTTAAATCGTTAAGAAGATATTCGTTTAATAGTTTATACATCTTTTCAGAATACGGAGGAGTGTCTTCTGCTTTATGATGGACTTCTAATTCATTATCACTATTGATTGAGGCTAATCCTACTCCATATTTTTTAAATAATTCTAAATTATTTAATGCTGGTTTTATATTATCTATAGGCAGAACAACATATGATTTACTAGAAAACCATTTATATCTATAGGCTTGTTGCAAAGCTCTTTTCCAGTTTTTTAATTTTGCCTCAATTGCGATAGAATCTTCTAATGCATCAACATACTTTTCATGAGAAAAATACTTACCTTCCCGATACATTATTAAGTTTTCGTTTTGGAGTATTGATAAAGAATTGTTTATTTTATTTTCAGTTGAACGAGTTAAATATATTATATCGTCAATAGATGTATCGCTTCTTTTTTCTATTAGCTCTAGGATTGAAATATCAAAAAAACTTAAAAATTCTTTTCTTCTGTTTTTTTTATCATTATATTGAACAACAACTACATCAGGAATACCATACCCTAAATCAACCTCTTCAAAAATTCTACTTTTTGAAGGATTTTTAAATAAAGAACTAATACATTTAGGATTTTCTAAATTTTTAGTTATTTCTATTACTAAATCTCTTTCTGTTTTAAACATAATTGATTTCTATAAAAATATAAGATGCATCATCTTGATTATATTGACTTATCATTTTCCTTAAAGAATTTTTTATAATTCCTATCCTTTTTGTATTTAAAATTTCGTGCATTTCTATCTGCGATTTTTCTATAAATTCATAGAAACCATCTGAGCAAATAAGTAGTCTTGTCCCTTCATGAATTTCATATTCTGTTTCCTTAAAATCCTTATAATCATATTGTAGCATTCCTAGATACTTTGTGACAATATTTGGTTCATTTATTGGTCGATGATCTATTGTTAACTGTGGCATATGTTGTTTTTCAATAGAGTATATTCTTGTATCTCCAAGATTTGATATTTTACAAGATTTTATATTATTTATTTTATCAATATAAATAATTGCATATGTTGTAAGTCCTTTTTCTATACCAGAGATCAATAAAAATTTATTTGCCTCAAACATCAAATTTCCAAGTTCAAATACCTTTTCTTTTTTAAAAAGGTGTTCATTTCTAGATACGAATTGTTTTATTGCATCAATTGCCTTAGTCGCATTTTCTGAACTACTTATCCCATCAAAAACAATAAATAAAGCATAATTATCTTTTTCAATAATTTGGATTGAATCCTTGTTTTCGTCTCGATTTAACCCCTGATATGATTCATAAATATAATTTAAAGAAATCCCCATCCTTATATTTTAGCATATTTTATTAAATCTTTTACTAGTAAAAGATTGCTTTTTTGATATAATATGAATACAACTTAATAAGAGTAGCCTAAACCTTTAGAAATGAAGGCATGGTGAATAAATCTCGTCAGAGGCAACAAACCTATCATATAGGGTTACTCTGACGAGTCATGTCTGGAAACGGATATGGAGGGCTTCGGCTCTCACCTATGTGGTAGGTTTTTTGATTTTCTATCACATAGATTATTAATAAAAAATAAAAACTATGAATATAATAAAAGAAGATTATAGAAAGATACTTTCTTTTTATAAAAAGAAAAAAGTTTTTGCAATTATTTTAAGTATAACAATATTAGTTTGTTTGGTGTTTGCGTGGCAAGAATTATTGGTTTTATTTATAATTGGATATTTAGCACGCTTATTAATCAAATCTAATACTAATAAAAATTACAACAAAAAAGATATCTGTCCCCATTGTAAAGAAGAAATAAATATAACATCAACCAGATGCTCCCATTGTCATGGAAAAATATATAGATGGACAACGTGGAAGAAGATAACAGCTATTCTAGGCTCTATTCTTGTGTTATTTTTAATAATTTCAAATACTTCAAAAAATAATAATACTATAGATAATGGTAGTGAATATATACAAAACAGTGTAGTCTCTACACCAATCGACCCAAACATATTAGAAAAAAACAAAAAAGAACTCACTGAATTAAAAACCAAATTTGATTATAGTTATGATGAATTTGAGAAAGTTGGATGGTATGAAGCTAAAACTCAATCCGCCACAAATACATGGAATAAAAATATGCTAAAGGTTATTGTTAATAATTCTGGTTATGCTTATCTATCAGATCAATATTACGGAAGTAATTGGATTTTTCACACACATGTTGAGGTAAAAATTGGAGAATCAATTTATAAATCAGAAGATGTTCCAACTTATGACCCTAAAAATGAAACAAACAATTCTGGTGACAGTGTATGGGAAACAGTAAGTTATACAGGAAATAAAGATAATGGGATTATTAAGGTTATTGCTGAAAATGATAATGCTACTATAAAGATTCGTTTTGTTGGGAGTCAAAATGTTAAAGATTTCACTCTTTCAACAAGAGATCAGCAAGCAATTAAAGATGCTTACAGACTTTCTAATCTTCTTAAAAGCATAAGTGCTAATTAATATTAATATTTTATTATTTGTGACATAATAATAAAATATGGTTAAATATAAAGAAAAAACAAAGGGTAATCTCAAGGTTCTGAAATATTTAGATTACCTAATAACAGATGAATATTTTTTAAATAAAGTAAAGAATATAAGGTGTGAATGGAAAAAATATTCATATAAGCATAAAAATAATGCTGACTTTTCTGTAACTAAAAAGTATTGGTCTGAAATTAATTCTATCTGCAAAAGGTTTGATTTACCCATATATAAATATTTTGCTATCTTAACTAATTTTATTGTAAATGAGGGATGGCAAGATGATAAAAATTTAGACATATGCAATATCACAAGTTATGATCGCATCTCGGGGATAAGAAAGTCTGCTTCCATATCAGATGTTAAAAAAATAGAAAGCGAGTATCCTGTTCTTATTTCAATAAATTCTTATGCTTCAAGGGAAGATGTCTTAGATTTTATAAAAAAGAATTTCACAAAAAAAATTGCCCCGATTTTAAAAAAAGCTCAAAATAAAAATATTGTTATAAATAAATTAAGAAATAAAAATGAGAAGTTAAAAGAACGAGATAAATTTATTCTTGAACATAACGACATCTCAGCCAAGGAACTAGCTTCTTTGGTAAACAAAGAAAAATTTAGTAAAAGAATTATAAGCTATGATAATATTGCTAAAATAAGAAGTAAACAAAAGAAAAAACTGAAAATAAGCAAGCCTATCTAATTTTCCTATTAATAGGAAACAGAAAATTCTATGATAAGAATAGTCCTAATGGGCTATTCTTTATGAAGAACAATCTACAACAACTTTATAACAATTTTATTAGTGAATGTAAATTTTCAGCTTGCCTTCGACCTGAAACAATAAGAGGATATCGGGCTGTATTTAATTTATTTATAAAAATAATGCCAGAAGTTACCTCTAATGATTTATTAACTAAAGAAATGTTAAATGAATATTTTAAACGCATAGAAAATAGAGATAGGAAGGTTGGTAAAAAAATGATTTCAGGGGTAAAAAGAACCACTATTAAAACTCATTGGAGTAAGTTGAATGTTTTTTTTAAATGGTTAAAAGAGAATAATCACATAGAAGAAAATCCTCTTAAGGGAATAAAACCACCGAGAGTCAGTTACGATGATTTTAAGAGGCTAGAAGACAATGAAATAAATAAAATATATTCTGCTATCATAAATTATTCAGAAAATTCCACAATAGCAAGAAGGGATACAATGATGATTAGCCTCTTATTATTTTTAGGAGTTAGAAAAGGAGAATTTATATCTCTACAAGTTAAAGATTTAGATTTTAATAAAAAAATAATAACTATTAGAGGCGAAACATCTAAATCAAAAAAAACAAGAAATATACCAATACACCCAACGCTACTATTACATCTTAAAGATTATCTAGAAGAAAGAAAACGGGGTGGATATAAAACAGAGTTTTTAATTGCTTCAAGTAAGAATGACAAGGGATTAAGTAGAGAAGGACTAAAACATTGGGTCAATAAAATAATAAAAATATCTGGTGTTAAATTCCATCTTCATCAATTTAGACATACATTTGCTTGTAAACTAACAGAAAGCGGAACACCAACAGCCTCTCTTCAAAAGCTTATGGGTCATACAAGCATATCTATGACCGCCAAATATACACGATCTCTAAATGCTGAAAATATGGATGAGGAGGTTTGTAAAATATCCATATAGATATTTATAATAAAGTGATATAATATCTTTGTGAAAAGAACTAAGAATACAAAGAAAAAAGAGGTTGTAAACAAATTAACAAAATCTATTTTTGATGTCACTTTATTTAAAAGTGATAGGTGGAACGAAGAAAAAGAGTTTCTTTTAGAGTGCCATTTACAAAAAGAAGAACTGGAAAAAGCACAAATCACATGGCAAGAACTCGCCTTAATTTATTTAGATCATGAAAGAAACATGATTAGTTTAAGTTCTTTGGCGAATACGGTTTCGCAGATGATGCAAAATAACCCTAGTGTTAATTCAATTAGATATAGAGTAAAAGAGCCACGAAGACTTGTAGAAAAGATTGTTAAGAAAAGATTAGAAGGTAGAGATATTAATTCTATAAATTATAAAAAAGAAATAACTGATCTCGTTGGGGTTAGACTTTTGCACGTTTTAAAAACTGATTGGTTATTAATACATAAAAGTATTATAGATACATTTAAGTTAAATAATGATACCTCACCAATTGCTTACGTAGCGGAAAGCGATAAAGCTAAATACGAGAAACTTTATATAGATAATGGATGCTTATGTAAATCAAATCCAAGATATTATAAATCTGTTCATTATGATATAGAAATTGGTTTTACAAAGGAAAAAACTATATTAGAAATACAAGTAAGAACAATGAATGAGGAAGCGTGGGGTGAATTAGACCACAAGATTAATTATCCTAATCCAACGATAGGGGTTGTTGGTGATTTTATTAAAGCGGCAAGCATGCTATCTTCAACCGCCGATGAATTAGGTCAACAAATAATCATTGTTAATGAACAAATTAACAGAATGAATAATGAGCAACAAGAATTAAAACAAGAGAAAGAAAAGGCTCTTTCAGAAGTAGAAAAATTAATTTCTACTTTAGCAAAAACTACAAAACAAAAAGAGCAAGCCAAGAAGGCATTAAAAGATCTTGAAAGTGTAAACAGAGATACCTCAGTAAATTTTAATAACCACATGTCTATTCTTTATCAACAAAATATTGGTGATAATCAAATTGTTGGGACAATAGGGAAACCATTAAGTTATAACATTGCAGGAGAATTATTAAACTGTAGTGTTAACGGAGAACCTATTAATGTATTATCCGCTTCTACTTTTCAAAACCCCCTAAAAAGAGTTTCCATGTATAATTCAAAATGCAGATATTGCAATTGTGAGATAGAGGGTGATTTATTAAGCATAACAAATGTTTGTAATTCTTGTTCAAAAAAGGGGTTTATGTGAACGAACATATTTTAATTGTTATTTTATTATGATACAATATAAGTGTTAGTCGGAAAATTTATTAGTTAAATAAACCGATAGCAAAGTATTTAGTTGAAATTTTGAATGGTGGAAAACAGGTCGTAGAAAAACATCTGTTTTTAATATCAAAATACAATTATATCTTTATATTATCTACTCTTTCTGGAGAAAGTATCCCTTAAAGTTCCTTTTAAGGAGATGGTCGAGGGTTCGATTCCCCCCGAGCGGACAATAATAAAAACCTCAATTTTTTTGAGGTTTTTATTATTGTCCGCGAGAGCGACTGAACTGCTTCAGTCGCGCGGGGGAATCGAAAAGCGGAGCTGTGTTTTTCGAGTACGAAAAACCAGCGAGCTAGGGTCGTGAAAATTTGCTTTTGACGAAAAGCAAATTATTCCTGACGATTCCCCCCGAGCGGAATTTTTACGAAATAAAATATCCACGAGAGTGACGATTCCCATTTACTGCTTTGCTCGCGTGGGGGAATCGAAAGACTTTTCCGTGCGAGCGAAGCGAGACGGAAAAGTACCTGATGATGTAATCGTCGATAAACGTACTCGCGATCCCCTCCCGAGCAAAAAATCAAAACATGTTATAATTCAATTATGAAAAAAGACCACATTCTAATCCTTCCAGATATTCGTTCGGCAATAAATGTCGGGGCGATTTTTAGAACAGCTGATGCTGTAGGAGTTTCTAAAATATATTTGACTGGATACACTCCACGACCGACCGATAAGTTTGGTCGTATTCAAAAAGATATTGCAAAGAGTGCTCTAGGGGCAGAAACT
>Ga0209373_10005686_pt1 | contig 10077 bp, 8 predicted proteins | sample Higcelweek5metaG_FD_187173 | JGI IMG/M metagenome (GOLD analysis project Ga0209373, IMG submission 187173) | Freshwater pond sediment microbial communities from the University of Edinburgh, under environmental carbon perturbations - High... | ecosystem: Environmental > Aquatic > Freshwater >...
TATTGTGGACAAACGAATGATTTTTCCGATAGGTTATACCGCCATAATTCAGGGCAAAGCCAATTCACTAGCAGAGGGATTCCTTGGATTGAGATTAAGCAAATTGAAGTTTCAAATCGTAGTGAAGCAATTCAATTGGAGCAGAAAATCAAAAAGCGAGGTATTGGCCGATATTTAAACGATCAGCAGCAAGGACGGTAGTGTATCACGCTTCGGGCGTGAGGGTCACCATAGGTTCGAATCCTAGTGCCCCGATAAGAAGATAATGAGGGAGTTGGAGTAATCTGGCTCCCTTTTTTGTATAACCAAATTCCAACAAAGAAGGAAATGAATCATATTGTCTACATTCTTTGGAGCGAAAGTTTGCAACAATATTATTGTGGACAAACGAATGATTTTTCCGATAGGTTATACCGCCATAATTCAGGGCAAAGCCAATTCACTAGCAGAGGGATTCCTTGGATTGAGATTAAGACAATTGAAGTTTCAGACCGCAAGGAAGCTATTCAATTGGAGAAGAAAATTAAAAAACGTGGTATCGGCCGATATTTAAACGACCAGCAGCAAGGACGGTAGTGTATCACGCTTCGGGCGTGAGGGTCACCATAGGTTCGAATCCTAGTACCCCGACAAAGAAGATAATGAGGGAGTTGGAGTAATCTGGCTCCTTTTTTTGTATTACCAAATTCCAAAAACATCATAAGCCGCCACTCATTGTACTAACTCCATAGCATTTCGTTTATCTCCGATTCGCAAAGCTATATTAGTTTTATTGATCTTAGATTGTCTCTTTTTTAGCTCCTTTAAGCTAAAGTTGTTGCGGACAACTATGTATATTTCACTTTTAAAATATTATATTTTAGTTGTTTAACTCATAAGATTCATAATAATTAGACCTATTAATTCTTTCTTTATTTCTACTAATGTGCACTTGTTGTGTCCTCTTGAATAATTGTTGTTTTATTTAATTAACCACTTGTTTTTATCAGCTAATTATTCATATCTTTAAAGAAAATGGAGGCATAATGCATATAAAAACATCTGATCAGGAAAAGCTTTTTTTAGGCATCGGCGATTATACATGTAATTGGGGTGTTCATATATGCGGTCTTTATGAAAATGATAAAGAACGCGATGATATTATTTTTGGGTATCTTAGTAAAGGATTGATTGTTGGAGATCTTCAATTTTATTGTCCTGTAGAAAGGACGATTGATGAATTTTATAACGATTTTGGAGAAGCATGCCCCGAGTGTAAATGTAAAATGCACAATTCTGACCACTTCATAATTTCATCAGCAAAAGATCTTTATTATCCCGATGGCACCTTCGATCCTTGGCACATGGACGATGTTCTTGGTGAGTTTTTTGTCGATTCTCAAAAAAATGGAAAACGTAACATAAGGGCTACTGCCGAAATGGCTTGGGCTCTTGATGCCATTCCTGGAGTAGAACATCTTATGGCCTACGAAGCGCGCCTCAATTATTTTATAATTGGGAAACCTTGGATCAGTATCTGCTTGTATAACGTTAATAAATTCGACGGGGCAACTATTTTAAATGTCTTGCGAACCCATCCCTACACAATTAATGGAGGAGTTATAATTCAAAACCCATATTTTATTCATCCCGATAAATGGTTGGCCGAGAATGTGCCTCAGTTCTTAAACAAAATCAACTAATACTATGCATAATTTCGAATCAGATCTTCTGTTGTTGATCATTAACCTTTCTCAATTAAAAAATAAGGAAAGGGTTCTTAATTTGTTTATCGAAGGGGCTGAGGTTTTTTTTCCAGATTATAAGTTTAGTTGGCATTTTGAAGCCAATGATCAGCATCTTGGTCAGTACGCTGTTTGTACACGCGAAAAGACTTATGGTTTTATACAAACCGATCAGAGCATTGAAACTGATGAAATAATTTTTCCTCATTTTCAGAATGCAATTCAGTTGTTGGCCATAATTCTCGAAGGCTTGGAAAACAATGAATTGTTGAACAATCAGAAAGCTTTTTTGCAACAATTAGTCGACCAACAAACTGTTGAACTCATTCGTAGTCATGACGAAATAAACGAAACCAATGAAGAGCTAGCAGCTACTAACGATGAGTTAATAGAGATGAACAGATCGCTTTTTGATACGAACTACAGCCTGTTCAATGAAATTAAAAAAAGAGAGGCGGCTGAGAAAAAATTGCGCGATAGCGATAAGTTTTTCAATCATTCAACCGATTTATTTTGCATAGCAGGTTTCGATGGTCTCTTTAAAGTATTGAATCCTTCGTGGGAAACGTTGCTCGGATGGAGCATTGCCGAAATGCAGCAAAAGTCGTGGAATGAGTTTGTCCACCCAGATGATATTGTTTCAACAGAAAATATTAAATCTACAATTGTAGATGGGAAAGAAGTTTACCATTTCGAAAACAGATATCGATGTAAAAATGGGGATTATAAGTGGCTTTCATGGAACTCATACCCACATAAAGAGGAAAATATAATGTTTGGTGTTGCTCGAGATATAACTTCAATAAAAGAAACTGAAAATCGATTAAAACAAATTGAGTGGATGCTCGACCCGAAGCCTCAAAATTTGAAATTGGAAAAAATACAACCAATTTATGGCGATTTAGCTCAAAACAACAAAGATGGATTGATTATTAACTCAGTACCTAAGGATGTTCTTTTGGATATTTCTAGAGACTACCTTAGTTTGCTCGAAACGTCAAGTGTTATTTACGAAAAAAATGGACATTATGCCATAATTATTTTCTCTTCAAAATGGTGTAGTTTTTTAGATAATGCATCTCGCAAGCTTTGCAATACTAAAAGTAATTCCGAAGCAATGAATTGTGGAAAATGGCATTGTCATGAATCATGTTGGTCCGAAGCATCAAAGAAAGCTATTGAAACAGGTAAATTTGTTGATATCAAGTGTAGTGGTGGTTTAAATATATATGTTGAGCCAATTTATGCATCATCAAAAGTTGTTGGAGCAATTAACTTTGGTTACGGCGATCCTCCTAAAAATGAGTCAGAACTTATCGAGATTGCGAATAAGTATCAAGTTGATTATAATGAGTTAGTTGAATTGTCTAACTCATACGAGTCAAGGCCTCCATTTATTGTCGAACTTGCAAAAAAACGTTTAAAATACTCTGCGAATCAAATTGGAACCTTAATAGAACGATCTCAGGCCGAGAAAAAACTTAAAGAAAGCGAAGTCAAATTTCGAAGCATAATAAATTCCACTCCTAAAGGTATTTATCTTTATGTGCTTAATGAAAAAGGGCAACTTATTTTTTCAGGTGCTAACCCTTCTGCTGATAGAATTATTGGTGTCAAACATCAAATACTTATTGGAAAAACCATTGAGGAAGCTTTTCCAAACTTGGCAAATACAAATATTCCTGAGTTATACAAAAAAGTTGCAAAAGGAGAAGCTCCTGTTTCAACTTTTGAAATAGAATATGCTGATGATAATGCCAAAGGGTATTATGAGGTGGCAGTATATCAAACCATTGAAAATGCTGTGGCTGTTGAATTTAGCGATATCTCTGAAAGAAAGCGAACTGAAAGTCTCGTTAAAGAGAGTGAAGAAAAATATCGCACTTTAATTGATTTTGCGCCTGATGCATTTTTTCAAGGCGATACAAGCGGCAATTTTATAAAAGTTAATAAAAAAGCAGTTGAGTTAACAGGTTTTAGCGAAGGTGAGTTGCTTAATATGAATATGTTGCAGCTTTTTAGCCAAGCCGAGCTTAGTAACAACCCACTTCGTTACGATTTGCTTCAAAAAGGAGAAACTGTTATTAACGAGCGAACCATAATTAAAAAAAATGGAGATACAGTGTTGGTCGAAATGAATTCTCGCTTTTTGCCCGATAATACCTTACAATCGTTTGTACGCGATATTTCTGAAAGAATTAAGACAGAAGAACAGCTACGCACATTAACCTTGGCAATAAATCAAAGTCCTAATTCAGTTGTGATTACGAATAAGAAAGGTAACATTGAATACATTAATCCTATTATTGAAAAATTATCAGGATATAAAAGAGAAGAACTTGTTGGCCAAAATCCTCGGATCTTCTCTTCTGGTAAAACAACTAAGGAGGAATACCAAATTCTTTGGGACACAATTTCGAAAGGAAATGTTTGGCAAGGAGAGTTTCAGAATAAAAAGAAAAGCGGTGAGCTTTATTGGGAATCGGCCACAATCTCGCCTGTTTTTGATTCAAGAGGAAAAATAACTCACTACCTAGCCATTCGAGAGGATATTACTGAACAGAAAAAAATGACTCAAGAACTAATTTTGGCCAAAGAACAAGCAGAGGAGAGTGACCGGTTGAAATCATCGTTTTTGGCAAACATGAGCCACGAGATACGTACTCCGATGAACTCTATAATGGGTTTTGCAAGCCTGTTGCCCGAGGAAGAAAGCAAAGAATTGATGTGGCAATATGCAAATATAATTGTACGTAACTCCGAGCAACTTGTGCACATTATCGACGACATTGTACTTTATTCGCGCTTGCAAACCAGATTATTACACAACATGCCAACCGAATTTAGTGCTTGCGAATTAATTAAAGATGTAAAACAATCTTTTAATCTTCCCGAATACAACAATTATGGTGTCGATTTGCAAATTGAAAACCATATTGGTCAGGAATGCTATATAAGTACCGACTACGAAAAACTACGTCAGATATTTACAAATTTGGTTTCGAATGCGTTTAAATATACTAATTCGGGAAGCATTACAATGGGTATTGTGTTGAAAGATGATCGAATACATTTTTTTGTAAAAGATACAGGTATGGGTATCCCCGAAAAGGAGTTAGAAAAAGTTTTTGAACGCTTTTTTAGAGGTAGCAATGCAAGTAGAAGTAATATTGGAGGAACTGGACTGGGTTTAAGTATTGTTAAAGAGTTGGTTGAACTTCTTGGGGGCAACATTTGGGTTGAAAGCAAAATAGGAATAGGCAGTACATTTTATTTCAATATTGGTTAATATTTCTAATTCAAATACACGACGAAACGAGAATGCCACGGAGTTTCTTTTCATCTACTTTAAAGACCTTAAATTCAAAGATATGGAGCATGGAATTGCAAAAGAATACCTCGAAGGTTTATTAAAAGGCGACAGGCAAAAATGTTCTGATTTGGCTCATCAATACCTAAGAAATGATCATTCTGTCAAAGATTTGTACGAAGAGGTTTTCAAAAATGCCCTTTATGAAGTTGGCCTATTATGGGAGAAAAATAAAATAACTGTTGCAACGGAGCATATGGCCACTGCCATAACCGAAGGCATTCTCAACGAACTGTTTGAACAATTGATTTCTATCGAAAGGACGAATAAAAAAGTTGTGCTAGCATGTGCTGAAGATGAAAAGCACCAAGTTGGAATAAAGATGGTTGCCGATATGTTTGAGATGAAAGGCTGGGAAAGCTTTTTTCTGGGAACAGGTATTCCAACCAGCGAGTTGATCAAATTTATTCAACAAATAGAACCCGACGTGATTGCAATTTCCCTTAGTATTTATTTCAATTATGCCAAGCTGGTTAGTATGATAGAGGCAATCAGGCATGCTTTTCCTAATTTGTTAATATTAGTTGGTGGACAAGCCTTTAAACACGATTTTGAAAATGGCTTAAATGGTTTTCCTCAAGTGGTGATGCTTCCAGACTTGTATTTGCTCGAAAAATTTATTGATGCGTTAAATAAACAATAAAAGAACTTTTATGGATAAGTCTCATTTATTAAAAACAGCTGAACAGCTTCAGCAGGTAAGCGAACAAAGCGCTTCCGAATTCAGTTCAAAACGTGATCATCTAATCGATTTAATGAACCAGAAAATGTTGGCACGCCCCGACTTAATTTCAATGGTGGGCGAAGGGAATGTTGAAATGATGAAAGATAATCATGCGAACCATGCTCGTTTCCTCGAATCAATTTTTAAACTGCAACAGGCTGGTGTTCTAGTTGATACCGTGCTGTGGGTTTTTAGGGCCTATCGTTCGCGTAACTTTGCTTCTACTTATTGGGCCGCTCAGTTAAACACTTGGATTGAAATTTACAGAAAGGAATTGTCGCCCGAGTGTTTTACCGAAATTTATCCCTACTATAATTGGATGCAAATCAATATCCCTATTTTTAACTTATTAGCAGAAAATGAATTAGATGCGCCATTGTCGGCCCATTGATGCTATGGAAATACAAAACACAAATAACCATCTTGCAAATTGGTCCGATTTAATATGTTCACTTTCGTTAAAAGGCCAATCAATTGCCTTTGGATTGTTCAATGTTGATGGAAAATTGCTCGATGCCAACGCGGCAATGTGCTATTTTTTGGGTACAACTATTGAATTGTTGCACCCTGTGAATTATTTCATAAACCCCGTGTTCTCATCTTTTGCAGAAGGAGAGGGTATAATTTTTGATGGTTACATAACAATTGGCAATTACTCCAACACAAGCTTTGTTTTATTGTCCAAAGTTTTCAAGCGGAGCGATCAAATTCTGGTCTTTGCTGAGCCTAATGTTTCCGAGTTGTTCGACGACAATAATAAAATGAGCGAACAAAACCAGCAGATAAACAACTTACAACGCCAACTTATTAAAGAGAAAAAAGCGCTCGAAATGACATTGGCTAAGTTGAAAGAAACACAACAAATGCTCATCCATTCCGAAAAAATGAACGCTTTGGGAAAATTGGTGGCAGGTGTTGCTCACGAGGTTAATAATCCTATTGCATTTGTTTACAGTAACCTGCATTCAATTGGGAATTATTTTGATGATCTGTTTGGAGCATACTCGCAACTTGAAAAATTAATTAATCAACTAAACAACGACGAATTAAATCTTGAAGTTCAGAAAATTAGGAAAGCTGCCGATATCGACTTTTTAGAAGACGATATTCGCGATATGTTGGCCGAGTCGAAAACTGGGGTTGATAGAGTTAAAACTATTGTTGAAGATTTGCGCCGTTTTTCGCGGCTCGATGAGGCCGATAGCAAAACCATTGACCTAATCGAGAATATTCGTTCTACAATTTCAATTGTTAAAGCTCAAATGGAGCATAAAAGAATCAAATTTGAATTTGTTGGTCCCGAAAAATTGGATATTGATTGTTTCCCAGGCCAATTAAATCAAGCTATTTTAAATATATTAATCAATGCTATTCAAGCAGTGAATCCCGATGGGAGAGTTAGTTTGCATGTAGAAGCTAAAGGTGTTGATGTACAAATTCTTATAGAAGATAATGGGCCAGGTATACCTGCTGAAATTCAAAGTCGTATTTTTGATCCGTTTTTCACAACAAAACCAGTAGGAAGCGGAACTGGTTTAGGTTTAAGTATTACATATAAAATCATTCAAGAATTGCACAAAGGTTCTGTTAAAGTACAGTCTGAACCTGGCAACATTACAACCTTTTGCATAACCATACCACGAAAACAAGAGAGAAAACGAATTTAGTAAAATGCATTTCGTTAACTTAAACTTTTATAGAGAAAAATAGAATGATTCCAGAAGAACAAAACTCATTAAACGAAAACAATTTCCGCAATTTGCTCATTATTGACGATGAACCGGAAATTGTAAAAGCTTTAACTCGTCAGTTTCGGCGCTACTACAATGTTTTTTCTACAACGAATGCAGAAGAGGCTTTCAATATTTTGGAACGCGAACACATTCAGGTTGTTGTGTCAGATCAGCGCATGCCGGGCATGAGCGGAGTGGAGTTCTTTAGCCGTATAAAATCAAAATACCCCGATGCACTTAAGCTAATTCTTACAGGATATTCTGACATCGAAGCTGTTATTGGAGCTATTAATGAAGGTCAAATTTTTCGTTATGTGACTAAACCTTGGAATCCCGATGAACTTAATATCATCGTTAAAGAAGCTTTTGAAAAACACGAGCTCATAACCAATAACAGGAAACTGATGCAACAACTCCAAGATGCTAACGAAACATTAGAGATCAAAGTCTTAGATAGAACAAAAGAACTCGAATTAGCCAACAAAAAACTTCTTGAGCTTAACGTAGAGAAGAATCGCTACATTGGAATGGTTGCTCACGATTTGCGAAACCCAATTGGTGTGGCCGAGTCGTTTTCGGCGCTGCTAATTGAAGATTTAGATAAAATTGAAAAGGATGTTGAACGCGAATATCTCGAGCACATTAATAAAAGCTGCAACTTTTCGCTCGACTTGATCCACAACTTTTTAAATGTTTCGAAAATCGAAGCTAGCGTTTTCGATTTAAGTCTTCAAGAGGTAGATTATATTGATTTTGTGAAAGATGCGATTATTCAGGGGCAAATATTTGCACACAATAAAGCTCAGCAAATTATTTTTTCTACATCTATTGGCAAGCTTAAAGTACAAATAGACCAAAATAAAATTCAGCAAGTATTTAACAACTTGTTGAGCAATGCAGTAAAATATTCATTGCCAAATACAACTATTACTGTAAGTATTGAATGTGAGGGGAACGAAATACATACTTCCATCGTCGATCAGGGGCTTGGTATTCCTCTCGAGGAATTAAGCCAATTGTTTACCGCATTTCATACCACATCGGTTAAGCCAACAGGCAACGAAAAATCTTATGGATTAGGTCTTTCTATTGTTAAGAAAATTATTGAAGCTCACAAAGGAAAAATATGGGTTGAAAGTGAAGTTGGAAAAGGCAGTAATTTTCATTTTACCTTACCTATTTCATGATTTTTCTATTCGCTAGTTGCTATTGAATAGAAATTTGTCTTATTAATTTCTTTATTATTTTGGCTAATTATATAGCTAAATCAACCTTTCTCTGATTTGATTTTGTTTGAAATCACTTCGCCTCAAAGAATGTCGGTAAATTCAAAATCTGCAAAAAAATGCCTCTATTCCTTTCGAAATGCGTTACTTAAACGTCAATTCAAACAAAGTGTAGAAATACATTAAAGCTAATGTTTGATCAGATCTAAATCTGTAATATTCACAAATACTGTGTTTTATGTATTTTGATTGTGTCTGAATTTAAAGTATGAATGTCTATAAATGGAAGTCAGATAGAACTTCAATGTGTACTTTTATAAAAAATAAAGAGTTGCGTATAAAACATAAATTATAAAACAAAATACACTAATGTCAAAAATCACATTATTTGTGGGGTTGGTTTTCTTGAGCGTTCAAGTAGCAATAGCCCAAAATTTAAACACACAAATTCCAGCAGGATTCGATACACCACGAACCGAGATTCCTCATGGAAAAATTGATACTGTTACTTATCAATCCGAAACTGTTGGTGCAGTGCGTAGAGCATTAATTTATACGCCTCCTGGCTACTCCAATGAAAAAAAGTATCCTGTTCTTTACTTACTTCATGGTATTGGGGGCGACGAAAAAGAGTGGTTCAATGGTGGTGTGCCCCACGTCATTCTCGATAATCTATATGCCGAAGGTAAATTGTCACCTATGATTGTTGCACTGCCCAATGGACGCGCAATGAAAGACGATAGCGCCGCCGGAAACATTATGGCTCCCGATAAAGTGGCAGCCTTTACTACTTTCGAGAAAGATTTGCTTAACGATTTGATTCCTTTTGTCGAAAAAACATATTCGACCTACACCGATCGTCAAAACCGAGCAATTGCTGGTTTATCAATGGGCGGTGGTCAATCGCTAAACTTTGGTTTGGGCAATCTCGATAAATTTGCCTGGGTAGGTGGTTTTTCATCGGCGCCCAACACTAAAAGTCCTGAATTGTTGATTCCTGATCCTTCAAAAGCCAAACAACAACTCAAACTCCTTTTTCTAACCTGCGGAGATAAAGATGGTTTACTCAATTTTACCAGTCGCACACACGATTATTTGGTTACCAACCAAGTACCGCATACATATTACCTTTTCCCAGGCGGTTTCCACGATTTTAAAGTTTGGAAAGAAAGTCTTTACTTATATGCACCACTCATCTTTCAAAAATGATTTCAAAAATGAATATTAGGCTTATATTACTATTTGTAGTGTTGTCAATCAATTCGTTGCATCTTACTGCTCAGGAAATTGTCAACATTTA
>Ga0209373_10005688_pt1 | contig 10076 bp, 8 predicted proteins | sample Higcelweek5metaG_FD_187173 | JGI IMG/M metagenome (GOLD analysis project Ga0209373, IMG submission 187173) | Freshwater pond sediment microbial communities from the University of Edinburgh, under environmental carbon perturbations - High... | ecosystem: Environmental > Aquatic > Freshwater >...
TTTCTGCCGGCTCTTTTTTGTGAAATATTCCCATTCGTATCGATGGGCTTTCGGCATGGTTTATTCTGATTATCAATTTCACATCGGTAACAGGTGCAATTTATGGCATTGGATATCTGAAAGAATATCAAAATTCAAAGCAAAAGCTTAGCCTGCATTGGGCGTTATTTGCTGTTTTTCACCTTTCGATGGTTTGGGTTTGCCTCCTGCAGAACGGGTTCGCATTCCTTATTGCTTGGGAAATCATGTCGCTATCGTCGATGATGCTGGTTATTTTCGACGGTCACAAAAGCAAAACCATCAAAGCCGGGCTGAATTACCTGGTTCAGATGCACATCAGTGTGGTGTTTCTAACTATTGGGTTCATTTGGGTTTACATGGAAACAGGGTCGTTAGAGTTTGATGCAATTTCTACTTTTTTCAGCACACGACCTAACCTCTGGCTGTTCCTGGTTTTCTTTGTCGGTTTTGGGCTGAAGGCAGGGTTTATACCTCTTCATAGTTGGTTGCCTCATGCACATCCGGCTGCACCGTCGCATGTTTCGGGTGTAATGTCGGGAGTAATTGTGAAACTCGGCATTTACGGAATCTTCCGCATTATTTCATTTATGAAAGCCGACTATTTGCTGATTGGCGAAGTTGTGGTTTCAATTTCGATATTAACCGCTCTTTATGGAATTTTGAACGCCGCTGTACACCGCGATTTCAAGAGGATGCTGGCCTATTGTACCATCGAAAATATTGGTATCATCGGTATCGGTATTGGATTAGGGCTGATGGGTATCGGCAACAACTCTCAGGTTCTCTATTTCCTCGGATTTGGCGGCGCTTTGCTGCATGTTCTGAACCACTCGCTTTTCAAATCGCTGCTTTTCTTTTCGGCAGGTTCTGTTTATCAGCAAACTCACACCCGAAACATGGACAAGCTGGGCGGGCTCATTAAGCAAATGCCACAAACGGCAGCTTTGTTCCTGATTGGAGCAGTGGCTATTGCCGGCATTCCTCCTTTCAACGGGTTTGTTTCGGAGTTCATCATTTACAGTGGCTTAGTCGAAGGCCTGAAATTGGGCGATTTGAGTCAAACCAGTTTAATTGTCCTCACCTTTGCCGGACTAAGTATTATTGGTGGAATTTCACTTTTGGCGTTCTCAAAAACGTTTGGCGCAATTTTCCTAGGTTCGGCCCGCAAGCCGTTGCACAATAAACCGCACGAAGTTTCTTTGTTAATGTTAGCACCACAATATCTGATTGTTGCAGTAATGATGAGCGTAGCATTCTTGCCTCAATTCTATCTGAATGGCATAAATCAACTGCTGTCGGCTATGAGCATCGCACCAGTACTTGCAGAGCCCGTGGCGGTTGTGTCCAACTACGAATTCATCTCAAACATCAACCTCTATTTTCTTATTCTGATTGGAATAGTTGGAGCAATTTGGGGTATTCGTTCGCTTGTTACAAAAGAAAAGAAGACCGTAATTAATGAAACCTGGGGCTGTGCTTATGTTGCGCCAAACAGCAGGATGCAATACACCGGAAAGTCATTTTCTAAACCATTTGCCAAGATTTTTAACTTCATATTGATTGAAGAAAAAAGATATAAAGAGCTCGAACCTGGGGAGATTTTCCCAAAGGGAAGAAAATACGTTTCGCACTATCACGACTTTTTTGAACTACGAATTATCAGGCCAATTACCGAACGGCTTATTTTTGGGGCTAACTACTTCAAATTCATTCAAAACGGAAGAGTTCAGTCGTATGTTCTCTACGGAATTATTTTCATCTTGTCTATTTTCATACTAACAGCACTAAATGTTGTGAAATGAGTCTTTTAATTGCATTCTTAGTATTGCCGATAATAACGATAATCGTGATTCCCTTTTTAAAGGTGAGAGGGAAAGCCATCGTTACGATTTCAGCAATCCTTATTAATGCTTTGATTTCAGGACATTTTGCTATTCAAACACTTTCGGGGCAAATCTTCGATTTTTCGTTTGCCGGAAGTGTAGTTACTGGCCCAATCCGAATTCAGATTGATGCCCTTGCTGGTTGGTTTATACTGATTCTCAACCTCGTTTTTCTAACTGGCTCCTTCTATGGACTTTTCTATATGAAAGCTTACAAAGAACAACGGAACAACCTTTCGTTGCATTGGATTTCGTTCATACTATTGCATACATCGCTTATCAGCATTTGTGTAATTCAAAACGGGATAGCTTTCCTGATTGCTTGGGAAATAATGGCACTTTCGGCTTTCCTTGCGGTAATTTTCGAACACGAAAAGATGGCAACATTAAAAGCTGGCATCAATTACCTGATTCAATCGCACGTTTCCATCCTTTTTCTGATGGTTGGCTTTATTTGGGTTGCTATTAAAACTGGAAGTTATGATTTTCAGTCAATAACAAGTTATACTCAAACGCAAGGTTCGGCTACAGGTATATTCCTTTTCTTCTGTTTCTTTATAGGCTTTGCAATCAAAGCGGGGTTTGTTCCTTTTCATACATGGCTACCTCACGCACATCCGGCGGCACCAACTCACATATCAGGAATCATGTCGGGGGTGATTATTAAAATTGGGATCTTTGGAATACTTCGGATGCTTTTGCTTATTAAAGCCGACTACACTTCGATTGGTTTCTTCATCTTGTTCATGTCTGTTTTATCTGGTCTCTATGGCGTAATGCTGGCAATTATTCAACACAACCTCAAAAGGTTACTGGCCTATCACAGCATCGAAAACATTGGCATCATCGGAATGGGAATCGGGATTGGCTGCATTGGATTGGGCAATGGAAATCAACTATTAGCAGCCATTGGTTTTGCCGGGGCATTGCTACACACGCTGAACCATGCCTTATTCAAATCGCTTCTGTTTTATGTTTCGGGAATTGTTTATCAGGCAACGCACACGTTAAATATTGAACACTTAGGCGGGTTGATAAAAAAGATGCCTCAAACGGCGATGCTTTTTTTGATAGCAGCCATTGCCATTTGCGGAATACCGCCATTCAACGGGTTTGTTTCAGAGTTTATTATTTATAATGGCCTGTATCAGTGGATGCTGAACGCGGGGTTAGTTTCTCTGGTTGCAATCATTTTTTCGATACTAGGTTTGGTTCTGATTGGCGGTTTGGCACTCTTCTGTTTCACAAAAGCATTTAGTGTGGTGTTTTTGGGGCAACCAAGAGTACAATTTAATCATGAAATTAAGGACGCTCCTTTCCTTCAACGGCTACCACTTTATATAATATCATTTTTCATTCTGGCTATTGGTTTGTTCCCAAAAAACGTTCTGAATATGCTGATTCAGCCTGTAAGTCTGTTCACAGGGAAGATTGAACCAACATTTGTACCATTTCAAGATGGATCGCTTGATGCTCTGCAAACTATTGGTTGGGCTTCGTCTGGCTTCATCGTACTGATTGCCATCATTTTTCTACTTCGAAGAGTAGTCACCCAAAAACATAAAGCAACCATTTCATCAACCTGGGGTTGCGGATATGTTGCCCCAACACCAAAAATACAATATACAGCTTCGTCGTATGCGCGGTCGTACAGCAAGCTTTTCAGCAACATCCTGCTCATAGAAAAAGAGGAGAAAACGGTGTCGGGCATATTCCCAACCGAAGCTCATTTTAAGACCCATCCTTACGACTGGCTTGAAAAAATGTTGATTGACAAACCAATAAAACTCTATAAATCAATTTTAAGCAGGTTTTTATTCCTCAACAACGGGAAATTGCAGTTTTCAATTTTATACGGAATCATCTTTATTGTTTCGGTTATCTGCATCCCACTTTTTTATGATGAAATTATACTATTTATTGACTTTTTAAAACAACTATAACCATGTTGAGTCTTGTATTAACGGTAATTGCTGCACTCTTCTTCACGGGAATTGTGATCAGGACAAAGAGCCTTGCTTCGGGAAGAAAAGGCCCGGGCATAATGCAGCCCATAAAAGATGTGATCCGTCTTTTCAAGAAAGGGGCTGTGTACAGCGAAACCAGCAGTTTCATTTTCCAAATTGCCCCAACAATTTATCTGGCATCAATTGTGATGGCCATGCTGGTAGTGCCATTTGGACAAACAAAAGGGTTGCTAAGCTTTAGTTGCGACTTTATTTTCTTTGCCTATGTACTGGCTCTTGGTAAGTTCTTCAGCATTATTTCAGCTATGGATACCGGCAGCAGTTTCGAAGGCATGGGTGCAAGCCGCGAAGCTCTTTACTCAATGTTTGCCGAACCTGCATTCTTTATTTTGATGGGGTCGTTTGCATTGCTAACCGGGTACACTTCGTTTCAGGAAATATTTGCAGCCTTGCATATTGGCTCATATATAAGTTACGCGCTGGCTGGTTTGGCCACTTTTGTGTTGATAATGGTGGCAATGATTGAAAACAGCCGTATGCCTATCGACGACCCAAAAACCCACCTCGAACTAACTATGGTTCACGAAGTGATGATACTCGACAACAGTGGCTTTGATCTTGGCTTGATCTTAACCGGAGGATATTTAAAATTCGCGATTTACGGAACATTGATTTTCAACCTCTTCATCGGAATTATTGATTATCAATATGCTATACCTCTTTTCTTTATCGTTCAATTTTTGATGGCTGTAATAGTTGGATTAATTGAATCGTTTTCGGCAAGGTTCAGAATGAATCACAATGCCCAGTTTATTGTTGCACTCACCTCGGTTTCGCTGCTCATATTCTTTGGAGCGTTACTGATGTTGGGAAAATTTAATTAATCTTCAAAAGACTGAAAATATGATACATGTAATACTCATCGTCTTTATAATAACACTGTTTTATCTTTCAATTGCAAACCGGATGCTCACTTATGTTAAAGTTTTGGCCTTACAAGGTGTATTACTTTTCTTTGTGGCATTTCTGCAACTGAGTGAAATCAATACGCTGAACCTCATATTTATCCTGCTCGAAACCATTGTGTTCAAAGCGATTGCCGTGCCACTATTTTTGGGATATCTGCTTAAACGTAACAACATTACCCGCGAAGCAGAGCCATTTTTGCCAAACTTTGTATCGCTGATCATTACCACAGCAATTGTTGTGGCAACTATTTTACTTTCAAACAGCATTCTGGATTCGCACCTCGATAAAATGTTCTTCGTAGTTGCGTTATCAACCTTGTTCACAGGCTTATACTTCATTGCTTCGCGCCGCAAAATCATTACACATGTAATGGGTTATATGGTGATCGAAAACGGGGTTTTTGTTTTGTCGATGGCTGTAGGAAATGAGATGCCAATGATGGTGAACCTTGGTGTTATGCTCGATATTTTTGCCAGTGTTCTTATTCTCGGTATTTTCCTGAATAAAATTGGCGATGTATTTAAAGATGTTGATGTTGATCAGCTTACCAATTTAAAAGATTATTAAACAGAAAAAAATTACAACCTATGATTGGAATCTATCTGATAGGAAGTTTCTCGATAGCAATTAGTCTCTTTTTCAGTAAAAACAAGAATTTAACGGTCGGATTACTGGGCTTGTTCCTCGTTTTGCAATGGATTTTGACTATCTACGGCATAAATAATATCCGAAGCAACGATTTTGGCTACTTTACCTACGACTCGCTGGCTATTTTGCTGTTAATTGTGATAAGCATCATTGCAGTGCCGGCCATGTTTCACAGCCATATTTACCTCAACGATCAGCCGGCCCCGCCAGCAACCCGTTCAATATACTACGGTGCAATTGTAATGTTGATTACTGCCATTAGTGCAGGATATTTGGCCAACCATATTGCTGTAATATGGATATTTACAGAGATTACCACGCTTAGTGCTTCGGCGCTTATTTATCATCATCGGAACAAATTGGCTCTCGAAGGAACCTGGAAATATGTTTTCATTTGTGCCATTAGCATCACCTTTGTTTTTATCGGCATATTGTTTTTGAGCCTTTCGCTCGAACATGCAGGTTCCGACGATCTTACATTTGCAAACCTTGTAGCAAACAGCGACAAGCTCAACCCTTTCTGGTTGAAACTGGCTTTCTTATTCATATTCACCGGTTTCACCGCTAAGTTAGGTTTGGTTCCAATGTTTACTGCCGGTGTCGACGCAAAAGACAAGGCTCCGGCTCCTGTTGGCGCACTTCTTTCGAGTGTGTTAATGAACCTTGGCTTTGTTGGTGTTTTTCGTTTCTATGTTGTAATTGCAAACACTCCGCTACACCATTGGGCAAACCTGGTAATTGGCATTGCGGCTGTATTGTCAATCTTTGTATCAACAGTTTACATGATCAAACTGAAAAATATCAAACGAATGTTCGCCTATTCAAGTATCGAACACATGGGAATCGTAATGCTTGGAATTGCTGCCGGAGGAATTGGTTATTATGCTGCAATACTGCATATTATCCTTCATGCATTCGTTAAGTCGAGTATGTTTTTCCAGTTCACCCAGCTCTATAGGGTTTATCAGGATAAAAGTATTTACCACGTAGGTAATTACTTCAAATACAACACTGCCGGGGCAATGGTCCTACTTCTTGGTTTTATTAGTGCTACCGCAATGCCACCTTCCGGACTTTTTGTAAGCGAATTCCTTATTTTCAGATCGCTTTTTGAAGCCCATCAAATTTTTGTGCTAATTGTTGTACTCTTACTATTGACAATGATTATCTGGGCCTTTGGAAAAAATATCTTCAAAATATTGTTTATCCCTCCGGTCGATTTCGACGATAGCCGTGTTCCTAAAATCAGTCCTTGGGAATCGCTTTCGCAATTTGCATTGCTGGCACTAGCTGTCTATTTGGGATTAAACCCACCTGCTGAGTTTGTGAATTTAATTAAGGAAAGTATAATGCTGTTACCCAATTAATATGAGTTATATAAAGATCAAAAATAACCAGACAATACCTGTTTCTGAAATACCAGTGAATGAATATGGTACTTTCTATGATGACAATACCGGGTTAATTTTGGGGCATCCCGAAAGGCATTGCGTCAATTACTTTGGCTACAGGCAGAACGATGAAATTAAACTGATTTGTTGTATTGCCGATGATGAAACCCACGAAATATATATCTCGTCGTGCCTTAACGATGAAGAAGATGTTTTAAAATCGTTCTCGAAAGATTATTTGGGTTTCGAAAAGTTCGAGCGCGAGATACACGAGAACTTCGGGATTGGTTTTTTCGATCATCCTTGGTTAAAGCCTGTGCGTTATGCTTTTAACCGTGCCGACAAGTCGAAAACTATTGCCAACTACCCATTCTTCAGCATCGAAAGCGAAGAGCTGCACGAAGTTGGAGTTGGCCCAATACATGCAGGGATTATTGAACCTGGCCATTTCAGGTTTATCTGCAACGGCGAACAAATTCTCCACCTCGAAATTCAGCTTGGATTTCAGCACCGTGGGATAGAACAGCTTTTCATCGACAAGAAAAATCTAAACCAACGAACCACTCTGGCCGAAGATATTACCGGCGACACCGTTGTTGGTCATACCACTGCATTCTCAATGGTTTGGGAAAGTTTGTGTGGATTTCAACCTACAAAAGATATTGAATTTGCCCGCACGTTGGCGTTGGAGATGGAACGCATTGCCATTCATACTGGCGATTTAAGTGGAATATGTACCGATGTTGCATACCAGCTGGGGAGCTCTGTTTTTGGTCGATTGCGTACTCCAATAATCAACTTCATGCAGGAATGGGGCGGCAACCGTTTATCAAAAGGATTGATTAGGCCGGGGAGGAACCAATTCCCATTCACTCCAGCCCTTGCGAAACGGCTTACCGAGGTTCTTGATGCCTACGAACCTGATTTTAACGAAATGGTTGAAACACTTCGCCAGTTGCCAAGCACCTTGTCGAGATTTGAACGGACAGGCATTGTCTCTTACGATGATGTTTTGTCGATTGGCGCTGTGGGAATGGTTGCCCGAATGAGCGGATTAAACCGCGACGTAAGGGCTTCGCACCCATATTACCTCTACCCTGAACTTAAACATAAGCCTGTGATTAAACACCATGGCGACGTTTATTCAAGAGTTCAGATTCGCAGAAATGAAATCAGGCAATCGATTCAATACATCCGCGACATGATCAAAAATGTTCCGGAAATCAATTTAAAAGAAGTTGTGTTGAATAATCCAGCACCCGATTCTTTTACAATCTCGCTTGTTGAAGGTTGGAGAGGTGAAATTTGCCATTGCGCAATAACCGATTCAAAAGGCGACTTAGCGATTTACAAAATCAAAGATCCTTCGTTCCACAACTGGTTAGGATTGGCTTTGGCGGTGAGGAACAACGAGATATCAGACTTCCCAATCTGCAACAAAAGTTTTAACCTTTCATATTCAGGACACGATTTATAATTAAAGAGAAACGAGCCATGTTAGAAAGTCTCAAAATCGTTCATCATCAGGGGAAGCAGTTTATCCCCGATGTTACTACTGCAAAAGTTCCGGGAATTTTCCGTGGACGGCCAATTATTAGCCTCGAAAAGGTAAACGAAGCCGAATTGCAATTGCTATGCCCAACCGGTGCCATTGGAACAAACCCTGTAAGTATCGACTTAGGAAAATGTACCTTCTGTGGCGAATGCGCAAAACAATTTCCTGAAAAAATAACGTTTACCACCGATTATAAAATAGCAACAAACATACGCGAACGACTGATTATCAAAGAGGGCGATGATAAGCCAATTGAAGTAGACCCCGATAAAGTAAGGGAAGATATCCGTCAGATTTTTGGGGGCTCGCTAAAACTGCGTCAGATTTCGGCTGGTGGCGACAACAGTTGCGAGTGGGAATTGAACGCTGCAAACAATGTTCAGTTCGACATGAGCCGCTTTGGAATCGACTTTGTTGCTTCGCCACGCCATGCCGATGGTATAGTTATTACAGGTCCAATTACTGAAAATATGGCAGAACCGGTTCAGATTTGTTACGATGCAACACCCGATCCAAAAATTATTGCACTGGTTGGAACCGATGCCATTAGCGGGGGGATTTTTGCTGATAGCCCGGCAATCGACCGCCGCTTCTTAGAAAATCATCAAGTAGATCTTTATATTCCTGGAAATCCAGCGCACCCGCTAACTATAATTAACGGGCTGCTCGATCTGACCAGAAAAAAGTGAGTTCAAAAGAACAAAAACACTAATTGTAAAATTCAAATTGACTGTTGATTACAACTCAATATTAAGCAACCAAAAGTTTTTAACATTTTTTTCAACTCTGAGGTTCACACGAATACATTTTTCATGCAACTTTGTGTGATTATTTTTTAGAGGAAAAAAGTTTGGCTCATTCTTTGTTTGAGCCTTATTACAATTATAAACATCGATATAAACAAATAAAATTAATGAGATGAAAAAATTATTCTTATTCTTTGCGGCTTTAATCTGCATAGTTGCAGCTCAAGCTCAGGAACCAGTTGCTGTTGCTGATACAACATTAAAAGCAAAAATTGTTTTTGCCAATATGGATCACGATTATGGCACAATTACAAAAGGTGCTGATGGCGACTGCGTTTTCAAATTTAAAAATGAAGGTAAAGCTCCGCTAATCCTATCAAATGTAAAAGCATCTTGTGGTTGCACAACTCCAATGTGGACAAAAGAACCTGTTATGCCAGGAGCTTCGGGCGAGATAAAAGTTCATTACGATACAAATAGAATTGGTGCTTTTTCGAAGACTATTACAGTATCGTCAAATGCTGATAATGCTACTATAATGCTACGAATTTTAGGAACAGTAAATGCTCCGGCAGAGGTAACACCTCCAGCAACCAACTAAAAGAAACTATTTAAAGGCCATGTTCGACTACGGAACATGGCCTTTTTTTTATTCAATTCTTCATCATTTTATACGTGAAAGTCGTTTTTACTATTCTTATGCTCATAATATCCAATGCCTTTATGACATTGGCATGGTATGGCCACCTCAAATTCAAAGATATGAAGTGGTTTGAATCGCTTCCGCTCATTGCTGTAATCATGATCAGTTGGGGCATAGCTTTATTTGAGTACTTTTTTCAGGTACCCGCCAACAGGGTGGGGTTTAAAGAAAACGGAGGTCCGTTCTCCCTAGT
>Ga0209373_10005689_pt1 | contig 10076 bp, 10 predicted proteins | sample Higcelweek5metaG_FD_187173 | JGI IMG/M metagenome (GOLD analysis project Ga0209373, IMG submission 187173) | Freshwater pond sediment microbial communities from the University of Edinburgh, under environmental carbon perturbations - High... | ecosystem: Environmental > Aquatic > Freshwater >...
TTTGCCTCTTTGCGCCGTTTTTCGCGAAAAAAATGGACATGAAAACCGGTTGTTGGAAAATTACCATTTTGATGACATAAATTCAATCAGAAATACAAAATGGACGAAAAATAGTGATGGAAAACGTATTTCTGAAAAATTGTACCAAAAAATGCGATAATACACTTTGCATAACAGGTATTTTATCGATATTCAGGTATAAAACTTTATTTCAAACAACTGATTTTCGAAATTACGGGCAAATAGATCGGAAAAATGATAGAAATGATCATTCATTTTGTTCAATTGTATAGAGGCAAAAAAAACCGAATTGATTTTTTTGTAAAAAAAAGCACCCAAACAGGTGAAGTCCTTGTTTGGGTGCCCTTCGACGACGCGGAAAACCTAGAACGAACTATAATAATCGAGCATTTTTCTGACGAAGGTATTCAAACTGGTCCTCGTCGAGGGAATGAAATACAGGAAAAAAAGGCAGATAAGCACGAAGGAAAGGGGAATGGTGATGATCGATAAAAGACACTTGTTCACGACCTTGCTGAGCGAACAGTTGGTCACGAGCATCATGATAATTACCCCAATGACGTTAAGGCCGCCACAAACCAAGAGATACAACCAGCCCACGAAATGAAGCTTGATGGTGGCGCCGAATGCCGTCCAAAAAGAAGGAATACCCTGATCCTTTTTCGCCGCAGACACTTTTTCCATAAAAATCTCCTTTGTTTCCGGTAACACCGGATATGGTTATTCTTGTGGTCATTTTGGAGTTTTGTCAACATTTTTAAATTCCCAGGCTTTCACGGATCGTCAACTTTCGCGCCATGTGTGCCGGTATGATTGCCGCGAGTATCGGAAAGATCGCGCTGATCGCGGAAATCGTTACGAGGCGGACGATGAAAAGCGTCGGGCGAATCGAGTTGGGCAGGCTCGAGCCGATGGACGAAAGTTCGAAATCGAGACTAAAGGGGATTTTTTCCAGTAACCGGATCGTAATGATCCCCACCGCTAAGGCGCAGAAGGCGGCAAGTATCCCAGTAATCAAGGTTTCGGCATAGACGAGGAGGGCAGCTTGTCGGGACGTAAGCGCGATCGCCCTGAGCGTCCCGAGATCCTTTACGCGGTCCTGCACCGAAAGAAGGATCGCGTTAGTCATTCCCACCGCGGCGACGACGGCAAAAACGCCCATCATGCCGAGAAGAAACAAATCGAGAAACTCGAACATGGCCGCGTAGCTTGCCGAGATTTGCTCGAAAGCGCGCGTTTCAATATCCTGCCGGGATTTCATTGCATCCAAGATCGCCCGGGATGCCGCCGGTTCCGCGTTGCCCTCGGGGATTACCGAGCCTTCACCAGAGACGAACCATGCTGAAATGCACGTAGCTTTCCCTTCAAGCCCGAAGACGGGTGAAAAGGACGCGAGATCGAGAACACAACCGGATTCTCCCGGAAGCGACGATTCGCGCGCGATGGCGAGAATCGGGGTTTCCATCATCGAGAATGAGCCGTAGGCGTCGTTACCGAGAAGGATCAGCCTGTCGCCGACGACGAGAGAAAGTTTTTTGGCGTATTTCTCGTCCAATATGGCGCCCCTTTCCGCGTTGTCCCGGAAGAAGCGACCCGAAACGATGGACGTTCTCGCGTCTGAAAGGATCGGGTTTACCGACTTCGTAACGCCCGAGGCCGCGCGGCCATACGCCTCCGTGGCGAGTACCGGCGCTGCCCGGGAGGCTTCCCCGTTCGAGAGCATACAACCCGTCCAGACCGAAGGCGATACGACAAGGTGCGTTCCTCTTTCGGTTGCCGCGGTCGCTTGCGCGAGCATCTCGTCCATCACGCTATTGGAATCGGCAATTGTGAGATCGAGCGGCATTGCCTCCGCGGAATCAAGATAGCCTTTCGCGTGCACGTCGAGGTGCCCCGTCTGACTGACGATTCGCTCGGTTGAGGCCGCGGCATAGCCTTTCATGTAGGCATCCACGAGCATGATGCAGGTGGTCCCAAAAAACAATATCAGGAATGACTGAAGCGTCCGCTTGCGGTACCGGATCACGTTTCGCCAGGCAAGAAAAAAAATGAATCGTAGTGATTTCATCGCATGTTCCTTTTTTCAAAAACGGTTAAAAGAAATACTCGAAGCCGACTCCTGCCGTGTAGTCGGCGAGGAGTTCGGGCGTCCATCGCTCGGGGCGATAATTCCAGGAGGCCTTCGCCTCGAGTACCAGAAAATCGGTTACGTTACGCGAAGCCTCGAGCGAGGTGCGCGCGGCCTTCACGGCAAAATCATAGAGGGCGTTCAGCGTTACTCCGGAATCCTCGGTAATCCACGATAGCTGGGCGAAGGCCTGCCAGTCGTCCGGTTCGCTTTCGTAGCGGGTTTCGATGATCGCGAGGTAGTCGCCGATCTTCCGGTTCAGGCTGAAAGCCCATCCGTATTCCTCGGTACGAACCGTTCCCTCCGCGCCAAGCACGAAGCCCCCCGCGTCTGCGCTGATCCATGCGCCGAGGTCGCGCGCGCTTTCTCCTTCATCCCGCTCTCCGCTCTCCGGTTCCGAGCCATCCATACGGCGGATGGTTCCCGCAAGCCCAAGCTCGGTAGGCCCGAGGATCCCGACGCCCGGGACGAAGAGCGTTATCCTTCCATGCGCGGTCGCCTGGTCGATATCGCCGGCTTCTGGCGCCGTTTCGCCCGACGGGTCGCCGGGAAGGAAAAATCCTGCGGTCAAGGCGAGCGAAAGCGGGCTGTCGGCCTTTTTCGCGATCAGGAGCGGCCTCAACTCGAGGGAAATCCCGTCGAGGCCGACCTTGTTCGCGCGGTCGTCGAAGGTGTCCTTCGTGACGAGGGAATTCGCCAGGTTGAAGGCGAGGCAGGGACCGAACTGGACGCCAAAGCGGCCGAGCTTCCCGGCGAAAAAATCCTCGGGGGTCCACTCGCCCCAGACTTCGTCGAGGGACAGACTCCAGTCGCCTGATGCCGCGTCGAACTGCGTCCAGAGCGCGGTATAAAACCGGCCCGTCTCCCCGTTGCGCTCGGCGCGGGCGCTCGCCTCCGTCGCGGAGTACCAGTCGTATGCAATATCGTCCGGGATATCCTCCCTGAGCCCGATGTAGCCGCTCTGGTTTCCGACCGACCCCGAGATCTGCGCGGGAAGATCGGCTGCCTCCGCGGACGCAGGTATCGTGATGAGGGCGAAAGAGAGCGCGAGTGTAAGCGGGTGTCGTGCCAGGTATATCGCCTTCATGAGATATGCCCCTCGTTGTTTTCGACCCGGGTGATAAGCCCGTCCTCAAGGTACATGCGCCGGTCGAGATAGGGGAGGACGCGCGGGTCGTGCGTTGAAAGGAGAAACGTGGTCTGCAGCTCGTGGTTCATCTCGTGCATGAGCTCGAGCACGTTGCGGCCGCTTTCGCCGTCGAGGTTCGCGGTCGGCTCGTCGGCGAGCACGAGGCGCGGCCTGATGACGAGCGCGCGCGCGACCGCCACCCGCTGACGCTGCCCGCCCGAAAGCTCGTCGGGTCGCTGTTTCGCCTCGCGCACGAGTCCCACCCGCTCAAGGAGTGCCATCGCCCGCTCGCGCCGTTCCCGCTTCGGAACCCCGATCGCCATGAGCGGGAGCTCAACGTTTTCGAGCGCCGTCAGCACCGGGATCAGGTTGAACGACTGAAAGATAAAGCCGATCTCGCGCCGCCTGATCGCGGTGCGCTCGTTATCGCTCAGCTTGCCGATCTCGTTCCCGTCGATCGAGACCGAGCCCGAGGTCGGAAGGTCGATTCCCCCGAGTATGTTGAGGAGCGTGGTCTTGCCCGAGCCGGAAGGGCCGACGATGCCGATGATCTCGGGTGAGTCGATGGAAAGGTCTATTCCCCTGAGGGCCTCGACGCCGGTGTGCCCAAGACGATAGGTTTTTTTCAGATTTCGTATTTCAATCTTGCTCATAATGGTACCTCAATTCCCCAATGCCGCGGGGGTCAGGCGGGAGCGGTTCAGCGGCTCCTCGCGAATTACGTCGAAAATAACCGAGCTCGTATCGCCCGGTTTCATCAGGTCAACGATCGCCATGATCGAGGGGCGGGGCTTCCCTCCGTAATCCTTGACGGCGGAAAATTTCACTCGCTTCGATTCCTTGCCCGACCGCGCGAAGTACGACATGCTCGTCGGAAGGAAATCCCTGGCGATCCTCGCCTCGATCCTCGGGTACGGAAGGCTCGCCTTCTTCGCGATCATCGTGATATCCCAGCCGCCCGCGTCGCTCGCGGTAATTGCCGATTCGTAGTCGTCGGCCTTGTCGAGGTTCATTACGTCGTCGTTGGTGAATGACGTGCCCATGAAGGCGTCCTTTCCGGAAAGCCGTACGGGTTTTGCGACTGAAGGCGACGACATCCACATCGACGTTCCCGACATCAGCACGCATTTGCCGCGGTCCCTCACCGGTTCCTCAAAGTCTATGCGGGTGCCGACATCCTTGAGATACTCGACGCGCGCCTTGAGCTCGCGCGTTTTTCCGTCAGCCTTTTCGTCGATGATCCTGATTATCATTTTGCATTCTATAAAGTTCATCCGTCTGTCCATCTCGGCGATAATCTCGTTTCCGTCCGGTTCCTCGGCGCGAAGCGGAAGCGAGATAAGCGCGAACGCGATCATCGCGATATTCATATGGATCAATCGTTTGTTCATGGGTTACTCCTTGGCTATCGTTCCGCCAATGCGGATAGAATCGGCATGCGCGCGCCCGAGAGGGCGGGCATGATACCGGCGAAAAGCGCCGTGAAAAAACCGGCCATAAATGAAATGATGAAGTCCCGCGCCTGAAGGTCGCAGGTCAGCTTGAAGTTGGGTATGTCGAGGTCAGCCATGGAGCCGGAAAAAGCGATAGGGTGGAGTTCCATCCAGATTGCGCAGAAACTACCGCCAATGCAGCCGATGAGGCTCCCGACGACGCCGATGAGAAGGGCTTCCATGAGAAACTGCCGGGCGATCTCGCTTTGCAGCCACCCGGATGCGCGGAGCATCCCGATCTCGCGTTTGCGCTCATACACGGTTACGCGCATGGTGCCCGCCATTGTTGACAGCGAGAGAAAAAGCAGGATGCCGATAAAAATCAAAAAAAAGTAGCTGTCGCTTTTCGCGTCCGCGACGATGGGTTTCGCGTATTCCTGCCAGCGCTTGAAAACGAGGCCAAGCGCGGCGAACTTCGAGCGATCGGTTTCGAGCGCCTCGATATTCCGCTCGCGCGCGATCGAGTTCCCGCTCCCGGTCAGCCTGCTGTAGATCTTGTTGATTTTGCCATCCGCGCCGAGAAACGCTTGCGCCTCAGCGAGGTCCATCAGCACCATGTCCCGGTCCATCGGCGGATATCCGGTCGAGTAGATGCCGGCAACCCGCCAGTAATCGAGATTCGGCGCCGAGTCGGCGGTATTTGCCTGTATGCGGATCTCATCGCCCACGGCGAGCGAAAGGGTTTGCGCGAGCTTTTTCCCGATGACAACCCCATCGCCCCCGAAGGAACCGGAGAGCATGCGCTCGTCGATGGCGAGGACTTGCCGTTCTTTCGCGAAGTCAACGCCCGACAGCGTTACCGCTGCCTTTCTCGAGCCGTCACCCGCGAAAGCCGGGCTCATGAGTCGCGGCGCGGCGACCGGTTTCCAGCCGGTCCGGTCCTTCGTCACTGCCGCGAGAAGGGCGTTGCCGTCCGCGATCTTCGCGTCGATAAGGTTGTCCCGGTCAAGCCAGACGTCCGGATCGTCGTCGTCGAAATTCGCGCTCATGAATTGCCCATGCGAGGTCGCGTAGTCGATGACTGAGGCGAACATGACGCCTTCGTAGGTGCCCCGGTAAAAAGCCAGGAAGAAGGTCAGCGCCGCGACGGCGATGGCGATCCCGATGACGTTGACTACCGCCCTCAAACCGTGCCTTCGCATGTTGAGGATGGCGAGCGCGAGGAGATTCGCGCTTGAGATTCGTTTGCAGGCGATTGATTCATTTTGCGCCGGCATGCGTGATTCCTTCGCATCCGTCCGCGTGCGTTTTCTATACTGCGGACGCACCGATAATAACTCGGTGCGGGCATAAAAAAAACCCGCGGGAAGGATACTGATTAGAGTATGGATCCCGCGGGCTTCTGCTTGAAAACCCACTGCTTATCACCCCTCCGACGGAGGTGCTTCAGCCCGGGGCCTGCCTTTCGGCGACCCCTGTTACGTCAAACTATAAGCCGTTCGCGCATGGCTGTCAATATTTTTTTTTATCAGTACTTGGACAGGTAGTTCTCGATCTCCCAGGAGGTCACGCGCGTCTTGTACTCAAGCCACTCGAGTTCCTTGGCCTCGATATACTTTTCGAAGATGTGCTCGCCGAGGACGGTCTTGACGAGCCGGTCCTTCTTCATCTCCTGAATCGCCTCGTGGAGGTCACCGGGAAGGCTCTCGATCTTGCGCCGCTTGCGCTCGCCGGCGGTCATCTCGTAGATGTTGCCGTCGATTGACGCAGGCGGAACCATCTTCTCGCGGATGCCGTCGAGGCCCGCCGCGAGAACGAGGGCGAGCGAAAGATAGGGATTCGCCGCGGGGTCGGGGCTTCGGAGCTCTATGCGGCTCGAATGCTCGTCGGCCGCGGGAACGCGGATGAGCGGGCTCCGGTTATGCGCAGACCACGCGACGTATACCGGCGCCTCGTACTCGGGCACGAGCCGCTTGTAGGAGTTGACGAGCGGGTTGGTAATCGCCGTGATGCCCTTGATGTGCTTCATGACGCCCGCGATAAAGTGGTAGGCCAGGGGCGAAAGGCCGTTCGCGTCGGTGTCGCTCGCGAAATCGTTCTTCTTTCCCTCGGTAAGGGACATATTGATGTGCATCCCCGATCCGGCGATGCCGAAAATCGGCTTCGGCATAAAGGTCGCGTGGAGTCCATGTCGCTGGGCGATCGTCTTTACGGCGAGCTTGAAGGTCATCATGCGGTCGGCCGCCTCGAGGGCTTCGGAATACTTGAAGTCGATCTCGTGCTGGCCGCGCGCGCACTCGTGGTGCGAGGCCTCGATCTCGAAGCCCATTTCCTCGAGGGTGAGCACCATATCGCGCCGGGCGTTTTCGCCAAGATCGATCGGGCCCATGTCGAAGTAGCCGCCGTTATCGAGGGTCTTGAGGGTCGGGCCGCCCTCGGAATCCGTATGAAAGAGGAAGAACTCGAGCTCGGGGCCGACGTTGAAGGAATAGCCCATATTGCGGCATTCCTCGAGCACGTTCTTGAGAACCTGGCGGGGAGAGCCCTCGAACGGCTTTCCTCCGGGGGAGCATACGTCGCAAATCAGGCGCGCGACCCGGTTCGGGGAGGGGCGCCAGGGAAAGAGGCAAAAGGTATTGAGATCGGGCTTGAGGATCATGTCCGATTCCTCGATGCGCACGAAACCCTCGATGGAGGAACCGTCGAACATGCACCGGTTATTGAGCGCCTTTTCGAGCTGGGAAACCGAAATCGCAACGTTCTTCAGCGTGCCGAAGATATCGGTGAACTGAAGCCTGATGAACCTGACGTCGTTCTCCGCGACCATTTTCATGATATCGTCTTTCGTGTAACTGTACATACAACTATCATAGAAGCGAAACCGGGAAATGGCAAGTCATACAGACGATTCCAGGATATGGGCGCACCCGCGCTATCCGCGCGGGCCGGGCTTTCCATTGCAATCGCCGACTTCGCACCGCTCGCCTGGCGGCTCGAGGCGCGAAGTCACCGATTTCCATTTCAATCCCTTGCGCGGTTCGCTGTATGCCAGGTTTACGGCTTGCGCAGCCTGAAAACGCCGTTTTTTCTCTGCATCTTTTCAAACCCCACGCCTTTCCCTGCGCGATGCGGATTCCAGAGAGGGACTGCGGTCCAGATCGCGCAGACGCCCCCCGGTTTCAGTACCCGGTGGATTTCTGAGAAAAGGATTTTCGTGGAAATAAACGGGGCGGGAACAATGCCAAAGAGCAGAACCGTATCGAACGTGGCGTCACCGAAAGTCGAGTTCATCGCGTCGTCTTGCGTGACGATTACGTTCGTAAGGCCTGCTTGGTGAACTTTTTTTTCGGTCATTTCCACGGCCAGCGGCTGAATATCCGTCGAATACAGCGTCCCCTTATTTCCGGTCATGTTCGCGGCGGTAACGGTAAAAAACCCCGATCCGCATCCAATCTCGAGAACCGTCTGATCCGCCAGGATGCCGGCGCCGCGCAGGAGACGCTCGCGGTCGGTGCGCTTGAGCCGCGCGGGACTATCGAGCCATTCCAGCAATCGGCCAAAGAAACGGTTGCCGGCGGCCGATTGCCCTCCCAGGATACGTTTCGCAAGGCTCATCTCGTCTCCTCCGTTAATCGCGGATACACGCATGTTTCGGGCTTTTCCGTTCCTTTCGCTATCATCTTGGCCATAAACTCCCGGGCGCGCTCAAGGTCACCCTGCGGATAGACCGCCTTTTCGGGGCACTCGACGATGCAGGTAAGGCAGTGAATGCAGGCGGTGCCTTCGCGCGGCGTAATCGTCCCGTCTCCGGATCGTTCAAGATGGCAAACCGGGCATACGGTCAGGCATTTGCCGCATCCTCCGCATTTATCCCGGTCTATGACCACCTTCGGGTACATTTTTTCGTGGCACCGTTTTTCGACGAATATCGCGTTCGCGACGAAACGCCCTTTTATCGACTGATAGCGCAGCTCGTTCGATCGATCCTGCGGGAATGCGATATCAGCTTTCCCGATGCCCTGTATCAGCTCGCCGATCGCCGCGATCGCGGGTTCTTCCGGCTGGTTCGCGTTGAACTCCTCGCTCATAAACGCGCGCGACACCCGGTGGGAGCTCGCGATCTTGATGCCCGCGATAACGGTTCTGCCGCTCTTCCGCAGAAGCCGTCCCGCTTCTTCGAGGGCTATCCCTGAATTGATGCCTCCGTAGGTGACAAAGGGAACGGCGATCTTTCCCCTGCCGTTTCCCGGTTCCGGAAGGGCTTCGATCAGATCCTTGACGTGGTATTGCAGGTGATGCGCGTATACCGGCGCGCAGACAAAAAGGATATCGTGTTCCGGGAGCGCCGCGCGCAAAAACGCTCTCTTGTCCTTCGCAAGGAAATATCGCGCGTCACCCGTGATGTTCAGCACGGTATTGGCGATTCCGTTTCGATTAAGACCGGTGGCAAGAAGCGCTGCCGCGCGCGCCGTGTTCCCCGATGGGCTAAATACGATGATAGACGCCTTCATTCAATTTTCTCCTTCAAGATTTACCAATAAGGAACGTGCTGTTCCTTTTTACGGATTAAAAAAGCTTACAGAAACGGCTGCATCCCGCTCATATGATAGGTCGCGAATAGCCGGAGTCTCTTTTCAAGGCCCTCTTCGTCCTCGTAGTTCTTCGCGATTTCCATAATTCCTTCTATAAAGTTCTTCGCGATAATCAAGGGGATTATGCTGTCGCGTGAAATTTCTTCCTTTATTTGCCGTAGTATATGACCCTGGAGCAACGCGATAAGCTGATCTTTGAAATCGTCATATTTTGAGCCCTGGCTTTTTTCCACCGCTATGACGAATTTCTTCCGATCATTCACGATGATTTGTCTGAGCATGGTGCCGATCGCGATATCCTTTTCGGTTTCGTCGCGGTGCGCGAAGAATTGCCGCATGTCGTGCATGAATGAAGCGCAAAAGGCTTCTATGAGGGAATCGAGGATGATTTCCTTGTTCTGGAAATAGAGATACAGGTTGCTGACGCTGATTCCGACCTCGTTCGCGATAGCGCGCGTAGTCGTTTCCCGGAATCCTTTTTCGTAAAAAAGGCCTTCCGCACTGGCGAGGATTCGTTCTCTGATTTCATCTTTCAGTATCTGCATAATAAAGAACCATTGTTCCGTATTAAGAATAGCACGGGATAGTGGCGGTGTCAACTGATGGGCAGATAACGCATAATGTAAAATTCCGTACAAAATGTCATGCTTTTCGCCTATCTGCGCTATACACGTCTTTTTTTTTACGGTATAGTAGCGATTGTCAGATAGAGAGTTGTGGCGAATGACCCACTGGGCACATTCGCTTCGAGGAGCGGGCATACCGACCCGCGT
>Ga0209373_10005692_pt1 | contig 10069 bp, 8 predicted proteins | sample Higcelweek5metaG_FD_187173 | JGI IMG/M metagenome (GOLD analysis project Ga0209373, IMG submission 187173) | Freshwater pond sediment microbial communities from the University of Edinburgh, under environmental carbon perturbations - High... | ecosystem: Environmental > Aquatic > Freshwater >...
AAGTCCAACCATTTTTTGGCCGCAACCGTATCCTTCTTGATTCCTGCCCCCAAGGCATAGCACATGCCCAAATGGTATTGCGCATCCGGAAAACCATTTTCCGCTGCTTGTCGAAACAATTCAACCGCATGAACTCGATCTTGTTTTACGAATTCCCCATTAAGATAGCACTCCGCTAATTCGTTAACTCCCCAAAAATTTCCTTTTTCAGCCGCCAACAAGAACCATTTTTCAGCCTCTTTGAAATCTTTATCGACTCCATTTCCCCGCAAATACAAATCTCCGATGCAGATCCGAGCTTCATTATCACCTTGTTCAGCCGCTTTGCGATACCATCTCATTGCCGTAACGTAATCTACCGGAGTCCCGCGACCTTCTTCATAACACAGACCAAGCCCAGTCTGAGCGGAGGCATCCCCTTGCAAAGCGGAACGAGTCAGCCAATAGAACGTCTTTTCCGGACTTTTAGGAACTCCCCCCATACCACTCATATAGGCCACCCCCAGCATACGCTGAGCAAACGCCACCCCTGCTTCAGCGGCGCGTTGATAGAGTTCCACCGCTTTCTTTTCATCCTTCTCAACGCCGTCTCCTTTGGCATAACAGGTGCCGAGAAAATATTGTCCCAGCGGCAGACCGCCTTCTGCGGATTTCTTCCACCAATATACCGCCTTTTCGTAATCTTTTGGGATGCCCCGACCCTGATAATAGCACGCCCCCAATTTAAGTTGCGCCTCGCCATCCCCCGCTTCGGCCTTGGCGGTCAGTTCTTTGATGTCCACCTGCGGAGCAGCCGACGCACTTCCGGCAAACAGCACCATCAGAAAACCAAACAAGAAAATCCGGCCAAACACCGCCCCCAAGCGGGCGTTGTGATTTTTAACTTCCATAAAGAGCTCTCCTTCGCTCGTTCAACTTCGCCATCATATTGCTAAGGGGAATCGGAATCAGGAGGGACAAATCCATTGGCAGTGGCTAAGTCCAACCATTTTTGGGCCGCAACCGTATCCTTTTTGATTCCTACCCCCAAGGCATAGCAAATACCCAAGCGGTATTGCGCTTCCGGAAAACCATTTTCCGCTGCTTGTCGAAACAATTCAACCGCATGAACTCGATCTTGTTTTACGAATTCCCCATTAAGATAGCACTCCGCGAATTCGTTGATTCCCGCACTATTGCCATTTTTGGCCGCCGACAAGAAATATTCTTCCGCCTTTTCTGCATCTTTATCTACACCATTTCCCCGCAAATATTGATACCCGATACAAATTTGAGCGTCAGTATCTCCTTGGTCGGCAGCTTTGCGGTACCATTTCATTGCAGCAGCATAGTCCACCGGAGTTCCGCGGCCTTCTGTATAGCATACGCCAAGGTATAACTCTGCACGAGCACATCCCTGGGATGCAGAACGTTCCGTCCAATAGAAAGCCTTCTCCGGGCATTTGGGAATACCCCCCAAACCGGATTTATATGCCATTGCCAAATCAAATTGTGCAAGAGCGAAACCCGCTTCGGCGGCACGCTGATATAGCTCAACGGCTTTCTTTTCATCTTTTTCAATACCGTTTCCGCGGGCATAACATGCGCCGAGAAAATATTGCGCCGCCGGGACGCCGCCTTCTGCGGATTTTTTCCACCAATATACCGCCTTTTCGTAATCTTTTGGGATGCCTCGTCCCTGATAATAACACGCTCCCAATTTGAGCTGCGCCTCGCCATCCCCCGCTTCGACCTTGGCGGTCAACTCTTTGATATCCACCTGTGGAGCAGCCGACGCACTTCCGGCAAACAGCACCACCAGAAAACCGAACAGGAAAATCCGGCCCAATACAGCCAAAAAATTTTTATTCTTCACAACGTGTTTCTCCTCCCGTTTCATCGTCACCGATAACGTAGCCTCTGAAATAAAAAAATCAAATATGTAAATACGACAGAGGCCCAGCGTCGGCGAAAAAACCGGACTCATGGCCCAAATGGTCAGCGATTACACCGTGGTGATTCTCAAGAGCATAGATGAGACGGAATCGGAATGGAGTAAAATGTTTAATTCCAAAAGCCCCAATGTTTATAAGGGAATTGAATATGAGAGATCAAAATACTCAGGAGACCTAAACAAATGGTTAGATGCGAATGGATTATGATCTCCCACAATGGACTCTTGTTACGACTTAAATCCATTTCTAACTGTTTCGGCAATTTTTGACGCAGGGAACGATTTGTTTCATAATACAGCAACAAATCGTTTCTAACGTCCATTTAGAAAAATCTTCTCAAACAACGTTCACAACTGAAACAAAATATCAATTATTATTGTTCTGCTCTATGCCGTGCCAAATATCGCCTAATGAATTAGAATCCGGAGGTGTAAAACCATTGCTCGCAGCCAAGTCCAGCCATTTTTTTGCAGTGATCATATCCTTTTTAACTCCGATTCCGAGAGAATAACACATGCCCAAATGGTATTGAGACTCTACAAAACCGTTCTCCGCAGCTTGTTTAAACAATTCAACCGCATAAGCTTGGTTCTGCTTCACATACCAACCTTTCAAATAACACTGCCCCAATAGGTTGATCCCTAAATAATTCCCATTCCCGGCCGCCTTAAAAAACCATTCTTTCGCCTTTGGGGCATCTTCATTCACCCCATCCCCTCGCAAATACAAGCCTCCGATACAAAATTGGGCATAACCATCTCCCTGTTCAGCAGCCTTGCAATACCATTTCATTGCAGCTGCATAATCGATTGGAGTTCCGCGACCTTCTTCATAACACGAACCTAAGATCGCTTCGGCGCGTACATATCCCTGGGATGCGGAACGCGTCAACCAATAAAATGTTTTTTCAGGACTTTCTGGGACTCCGCCCAATCCAGACATATAAGCTATTGCCAAATCAAATTGAGCAAGAGCGAAACCCGCTTCGGCGGCACGCTGATATAGCTCGACGGCTTTCTTTTCATCTTTTTCAATACCCTTTCCATTGGCATAACATACACCAAGAAAATATTGCGCAGATGGCAGGCCGCCTTCTGCGGATTTCTTCCACCAATATACCGCCTTTTCGTAATCTTTTGGGATGCCCCGACCCTGATAATAGCACGCTCCCAATTTGAGTTGCGCCTCGCCATCCCCCGCTTCGGCCTTGGCGGTCAACTCTTTGATGTCCACCTGCGGAGCCGCCGACGCACTTCCGGCAAACAGCACCACCAGAAAACCGAACAAGACAATCCGGCCAAACACCGCTCCCAGGCGGGCATTGCAATTCTTATTTTTCACAAGGGACATCCTTCTGTTGCTTTACGTAACTCGACGGCCCTGCCCAAAGTAACGTCACACCGGTTCGGGCGTATAAAAATCAAGCCTCACGGGGCAAGACCCCGTGAGGCGACCGACGGTTCAGAGAGGAGGCGAAACGTCTCCCCCGATTCCCGCGATTTATTTTCCAGGAACCATCAGCAGCAGGTTCTTGGTCAGCTTGCCGTCAGCCGGAAGCGTTCCGGGATTCAGCTCCTTGAGCTTATCGACGGTCACGTTGTGCTTGGCGGCAAACGCTTCGACCGTGGTATCCGCATCAATGATGACCGGAATCTGGTTCAGCGCCGGAACCACCTCGTCGGTGGCAAGCTGCGCCGAAGTATCGACCGGCTTCGTCTCGACCACCTGCGGCGTGGCAAGGCCCGCGGTCGGGGTCTTCACCTCGGAGTCGTTCAAAACGCTGTCGAGCTGCTCATTACCCGGCACCGCCGGGGTTCCGGCGGCCGGAGCAGTCTTGTCAGCCTGCGCACCGGCAACGTCGGCGCCCGCCGCACCCTTGCCGGGAACCGTGATCTTCTGCCCGACCTGGAGCCGCTTGGCGGTTTCCGGAGTCAGGTTGTTGGCCTTCATCAGCTCGGACATCTTGACGCCGAGTTTGCGGGCGATCCGCTCGGGGAAGTCGCCGGGCTGAATCGTGTAGGTGCCGTCGCCATTGACGCCGCCGCTCTTGACGGCCTCGCCCTTAACCGCCGCCTTGTCGCCCGTCTTGACCGTCTTGGCCGTCTTATCCGCCTTGGCCGGAGCCTTGCCGGTGACCGCCGCCGTGCCGGAGGCGGGAATGGCAAGCTTCTGGCCGACCTGGAGCCGCCGCGCCTTGGCTTCATCGAAATGGTTCGCCTGCATGATCGCCGCGACCGAAACGCCGTACTGGCGGGCGAGATGCCCGAGCGTATCGCCGGATTTGACCACATGCGTCCGGGCGACGCTGCTCTTGCCCGCCGGAACGCTGCTCACCGGGGCGGAGGAAACCGCCTTCATCGGTTCGTAAGCGGACGGGGTCTTCGCGGCCGGAGCCGGAGCCGCCGGAGCCGGAGTCAACGCCTTGGGCGTTGCATCCGCGGGAACCGCGGGACCTTCCGGCATCGGCGCCACCGCCGCACCCGGCGTGGCGGGGACATAATCGCGCTTCCCCATTACCTGGTTGTTGCAGCCGGCAAAGCCGAGCATCCCCACACAGAGAGCGGCGGCTCCCAACACGACGGTCTTGTTCTTTTTCACTGTCCAATCCCTTCTGTACAAAAGTCCGTACGGTACGAAATCGTTCTATTTCCGTCTTTTGAGTTTCGAAAACCCCCAAAAGGCCCACGGAAAAAATGTCTTTCTTTTAATATAGAAACCAGTTCGACAAAATCAACATCAAAAATGCGGAAAATGCAAATAATTTGTCACGACCCGGAATAAAGACGTCCCGGCCCAATGTTCCGTTGCGCCTTTTGCCCCTACCGCGCGCCGGAGTCGGAACGCTTGCCCTCCTTTACGGGGACCGGATAACGGATCACCCGCTCCCCTTCCCTGGCAAGCCCGAATTTCTCGCGGGCGACCCGTTCGACCGCGGCCGGTGAATCCTGAAGATCGGCCACGTCGTTTTTCAGCCGGGCGCTCTCGTCGCGCTTGTCGTTGAGTTGTTCGGTCAGGGTTCCCAGTTCCACTTTTTTCTTCTGGTAGCTGCGGTAGACCGGCAGCAGCAGAACCAGCGCCGCCGCGAAGACCAGCGCCAGAACAAAGAGCAGAAGATAGGTGGAAACCGTGCTTTTTCTCTTGCTCTCCGCCATAATTGCAACTCCTCTGTTTTGCCGCGAGAATCCGCGATTCTCCGTCAATTGTTGCCGGGCTGGAGCGTCAGCAGGAATTCGATGTTGCTCTTGACTTTCTTCAGCCGCCCGAGCAGAAGCTCCATCGCCTCCGCCGGAGGAACGCCGTTGATCGCCTTGCGCAGCAGCCAGACCTTGCTGAGTTCGTCCGGATGGAGCAGCAGCTCCTCCTTGCGGGTGCCGGACTTCTCGACGTTGATCGCCGGGTAGATGCGCCGGTCGGAGACATTGCGGTCGAGGTGCAACTCCATATTGCCGGTGCCTTTGAACTCCTCGAAAATAACGTCGTCCATGCGGCTGCCGGTCTCGATGAGCGCGGTGGCGATGATGGTGAGACTGCCGTGATTCTCGATGTTGCGCGCCGCGCCGAAGATCTTCTTGGGCTTGTGCAGCGCGGTGGCGTCAACGCCGCCGGTCAGGATCTTGCCGCTGTGCGGCTGAAGCGTGTTATAAGCGCGGGCCAGCCGGGTGATGCTGTCGAGCAGGATCACCACGTCATGCTTGTATTCGACCAGCCGCTTCGCCTTCTCGATCACCATTTCGGCGACCTGGACGTGGCGTTCGGGCGGTTCGTCGAAGGTCGAGCTGACCACTTCGGCATCGACGCTGCGCTTCATGTCGGTCACTTCCTCGGGACGTTCGTCGATGAGGAGGATGATCAGCTTCACCTCGGGGTTGTTCGCCCGGATGCTGTTCGCGATCTTCTGCAGAAGCACGGTCTTGCCGGTGCGGGGCGGCGCCACGATGAGTCCGCGCTGCCCCTTGCCGATCGGGGTCACCAGATCGACGATGCGGGTCGAAAAATCGGCGGGATCGCGTTCGAGCACCAGCCGCTGCGTCGGAAAATACGGCGTCAGGCTGTTGAAGGGGATGATCTCCTTCTTGCGCTCCGGAGAGTCGTTGTTGATGCTCTCAACCTTGAGCATCGCAAAGAAGCGCTCCTTCTCGCGCGGCGTGCGGATCTGCCCGGCGATGAAGTCGCCGGTCTTCAGCGCAAACCGCTTGATCTGCGAGGGCGAGAGATAAATATCTTCGGAACAGGGCAGATAACAGTAACTCGCGCTGCGCAGGAAGCCGAATCCGTCCGGCAACACTTCGAGATAGCCCGAACCGTACATCTGGCCGCACTTCTCGGCGTTGGCGCGGAGGATTTCGCAGACCAGCGTCGATTTGTCCAGCGCGCCGATTCCTTCGATTTCGAGCTCGGCGCCCATCGCGGCGAGCTCCTGCATCGATTTCTCCTGGAGTTCGGAGATATTGAGCGAGGAGACCACGTGGTCGCGCGGCACCTCTCGCTCGCGCTGGGCTTCCCGCTGGGCTTCGCGCTGCGCCTCGCGGTCACGGCGGCTGTTGCCGGAATTATTGCTGTTGACGTTCCCGTTGCTGTTGTTATAACTGTTGCCGCTGACGTTCCCGTTGACGTTCCCGTTGCTGTTGTTATAACTGTTGCCGCTGACGTTCCCGTTGGCGTTGTTGTTATAACTGTTACCGGAATTATTACCGTTGACGTTGCCATTGGCGTTGGCGTTGGCGTTGGCGTTGCCGCGCCGGTGTTCCCGGTCCTGGCGGTCAAAACGTTCGGGGCGGTCAAAACGCTCGGGACGCTCGGAGCGCTCGGGGCGTTCCTGCGCCTGGCGTTCGGGGCGCGGCGCGCGTTCCGGCATCTCCGCCGGGTACTCCTCGTTCACCGGGGTGACGTCGCCCGCGGCATCGGCCAGCTCTTCGATCAGGAGTTCGCGCATCACCTCTTCGGCGGAGGGCTCGTTGATCATCGGCAGTTCGCCGGTCACGGGTTCCGCGGGAGCGTCTTTGCGCGGCCGACCGGGTTTGCGCCGGGCGGGCCCACGGTCGTTCCTCGCCTCGCCGGAAGCGGCGGGAGCGTTTTCGCGCGGCATTTCGCCGGCGGGCCTGTTCGCCCCGGCGGGACGGCGGCCGCGCCTCTTCGGAGTGGCGGATTCGCGCCGCTCGCCGGATCCTTCGGCCATCGGAATCAGTTCATCGGAATCATTCATACCATTATCACCTTGACTGTAAAGTGTTTTTGACTGTGCGCACCGGGAACCCGGCATCGTCGGATTTTCATTGTCGGCGGATAAGCACTCAGGCCGCCGCCGGATTCAGGCTCCCGATCAGGCGATCCAACTGCAACTCAAGTTCCAGAAAGCCGCCGTTGTTGATGAGGGCATAGTCGGCGCGCTCCATTTTGACATCCGCCGAGAGCTGCCTGCCTTCGCGCCGCCGGATCTCCCCGTCGGAATAATTCCGCCGACTGCGCAATCTAGCATACCGGATCGCGGGGGCGGCCCATACCGCGACAATCCGGTCAAACTTCTTCTCAAACCCCGCCTCAAACAGAAGCGGCAGCTCGAACGCCCCGTTCGCCCCGTCGCGACGGCACCCGATGATCAATTCGTCGAGTTTCCGCGACAGTTCCGGGTAGAGAACCCCGGTCAGGAAATCGAGCTCCTCCTGGTCGGCGAAGACGATTTCACCCAATCGGCGGCGGTCCACCGCGCCCTCCGGGGTCAGGATCTCCGCGCCCCAGCGGGCGGCGAATTTCCGGGCGGTTTCTCCCTCCGGATCGGCGTAGAGCTCATGACAGATCCGGTCCGCGTCGGCGGTGCGCCACCCCCGGGCGGAAAATGCGGAGAGAACGGCGCTCTTGCCGCAGCCGAACGCCCCGGTAACACCCAAAATCATGTCTGTTTTCCCGTAAATTCCATGACCGGACGGAAGTGTACAATCCCCGGAGGCATGTTGCTTTGAGTGGAGCCTTCCGCGCCGGATTCGGCGCACTGGCCGACGGCTCCGTCAAGAAAAAGATCTTCGAGCGAGGCGGTCCCCCTGACCGCTTCCTGCGACACCAAACATGTGTCGTTATGTATAATTTAAACTTGAAATATTCATTTTGCAAGTGCATTTTAAAAGAAAATCAACGATACCGGAGAAAAAAGGCGCGACGGGACTTTTGCAGGGACGTCAAAAAGGTCAGTTGTTCATCGGGGTAAGATAGAGACATGATTTTCAATATGGGTTCCCGGAGCAGGAGAGGCTCCGCCTTCGGCGCGAGCGGGTGAGTTGACCTCGCGGTCAACTCCACCGCTGCCGCTCACTGTCGAACTCGTTCGGCATTTAAGCGTTTTAGTGAGCGGCAGCCCTTGCCTCCGGCGGCCAAGGCGCTTCGCCCTTGGAACCCGACCGGCAGGGTGCCGGCGCCGGGTATCGGCGATAGACAAAATTTGGTCATGTCATAAAAAAGTGAGGCGTTTCGAAACAATGAAATCGGAAGCAAAACTCAGGCGCATTCTCGCGGAAGGACGCTTTCTCATGCTGCGCGAGCTTGAATACGACAACGGCAGCGGCCCGCGGCTCTGGGAGTCGTGCGACCGCCGCGACACCAATTCGGCGGTGTTCATCTTCGCCCGCATCGTGCCGGATGACGAAATCCTGCTGATCCGCCAGTTCCGGCCTCCCGCCGGACGGCTGGTGCTGGAATTCCCCGCCGGGCTGATCGATCCCGGCGAAACGCCCGAATCCACCGCCGTACGCGAGCTTTACGAGGAGACCGGCTACCGCGGGCGCGTCCTCGGCAAAACCCTCCCCGGCTGGAGCTCCCCCGGACTCACCGGCGAAACCATCAGCATGGTCCGCATGGAGATCGACGGCGACGCCTTCCGGGACATGGCGGTCGAACCCCACCCGGAGGAGAACGAGCGCATCGAAGTGTTCCGCGTCAAGCGCGCCGGCCTCGCGGAATTCGTCGCCCGCCAAGAGGCGGAGGGCGTCGGCATCGACACCAAACTCTACACCTACCTCGCCGGGATGGAGTGACGCCCTTTGCGTGACACAGCCGGATTGGGTCTGTAACCCATACCCGGTGCCGGGTAAGAGCTTATCCGTGAAGAAGCCCGACGCGCCGCTTGCATTTTTCCATCCGGCGATTTATAGTAGAGCATCGGTCACTAAAATGGTTCAGCAACCCATAGGAGGGCGGAATGACAACGCGGGAACTTTGCGAGGCGGTCCGGCGCAACCTGGAGTGGTTCCGGAAATCGGGAGTCATGGATCCGGCGGATGGTTCCTGGGGCGTCGCCGAACGGCTGGCCATTTCCGAAGGGAACGCCGCGTTTGAAAAAATCGTCCACAGCTTTCCGGCATGGAAGAAGTTCGACGGCTACTGCGTGATCGAACCGCGCCGACCGGACTGCAACTTCCAGACCGCCCTGCTCTTCCTGCTGGCGGGCAAGGTGCTGCAAGACGCCGAAGCGACGAAAACCGGCGAAAACCTGCTCTTCTACCTCTATCGCCGCAGCGGCATGGTGTTCCCGGAAAACAACGTCTGGAACTGGTCGAATATCTCCAAGACGCCGTCGCGCTGGTTCGACGACAACGGCTGGTGCGGCGCGCTCCAGCTCCGGATCGCCGCGCTCCGGCCCGACCTCGGCGCCGAATACCACATGACCGAACAGGCGCTCCGCCTCGCCCGGCTGCTCGCCGGAGGCGTGCACCGCTCGCTCGACACCGGCCGCGAGATTTGCCACGGCGCCTGGCCGGATCCGGAAGGATTCTGGGCTGGAGAGCCCCGCCAGCCCCACTGGGGATCGGTCGCGCTGCTGGCCGGAACGGCGGCGCTGCGCCGGGAGCCGGATTTGCTCCTCTCACGTCAGCTCCGCGACTATTACGAATTCCTCGAACGGCGGACCGATGCGCTTAACGCCAGTGAACTATGTTACGCCCTGCTCGGCGCGGCCTGCGCCGCGAAGGCGACCGAAGACGGCTTCTACACCGGCCTGACCGCGACGTTCGCGGCGGCGCTGCTGAAGCGCCTTGACCCGAAGAGCGGCAACCTCCCCGCCGAACATTGCGAAGCCCCCACCGGCGCCCACCTGGTCGATCTCATCTACACCGCGAACTGGGCGCTGCTCGGGCTCCAGGCCGCCGCCG
>Ga0209373_10005693_pt1 | contig 10066 bp, 9 predicted proteins | sample Higcelweek5metaG_FD_187173 | JGI IMG/M metagenome (GOLD analysis project Ga0209373, IMG submission 187173) | Freshwater pond sediment microbial communities from the University of Edinburgh, under environmental carbon perturbations - High... | ecosystem: Environmental > Aquatic > Freshwater >...
ATGGGAGGGTAACTCGTAAATAGTGTAGCTCTTACCCCCTTGCTGCTCCCCCACATTGCGGCCCCCGGCTACGCCGCATGGGTTTTGTGGTTACGCCGGAATGTCAGGGATATGGAGAGATGCGGTGTAATGATTTGTAATTCGTGGGAATAAGCTGTCCCTAGAACTCACCATACTGATATTTATAAGGTGTTAAATGATTGCGGACGACCTTTTGAAAATTAGAGCTTTGAATGGAAGTCAACATTACGCTTTCGAGGAACTATGTTGCCAGTTGGCCTCATTGGAACCAAGGCAGCCAGGAACGTCGTTTGTGCGTAAAGGTTCTGGTGCTGACGCCGGAGTTGAGTGCTTTCTGCTGCATGCTGACAACACAGAAACCGGATGGCAGGCAAAATTATTCGATATTTTCAAATCAGGACAAGCCTCTCAATTAACAGAATCATTTGCCAACGCCATTGAAAAGCATCCCAGATTAACAAGATACATTGTTTGTTTACCAATCGACCTTAAAGATGGGAGAACTGGGAAAGAGAAATCGGAAGGGCAACGCTGGGAGGACTGGAAAATTGCTCGCCTTGAAGAAGTTAAAAAACTAGGTCGCTCGATAGATATTGAGCTTTGGCAAGCAACAAACATCCGGGAGAGGCTATACCGTCAAGATCCGTATTATTCAGGAAGAATGAAGTTTTTCTTTGATGAGTTAAGCTATTCAATCGAGTGGTTCTTCAGCAAATTTAATATTTCTTGTGATGTTTTAGGAGCACGCTATACCCCGCAATTTCATGTTTCGTTACCGATCAGGCAATCCTTTTTGGGAATTATGCGTGACGTAGCACTTGACGACCAGCGTGCAGAGTTAGTTCAACAACTGCACAAGAAGTTTAAATCGTTAAAAATGACTCTGATCAGTACGCCATTGCCGCAAACAACACTTCAGCCACTGAATGAGAATGGGCAAAAACTTATTAAATCCATAGGGGGACATTTTTCAGTTGCAGAGGATTTCCCGCTTACAGAGTGGAGGTCACTGGTTGATGATTTGAAAAAGGAGGTTCGTGAATGTTTCGAGTTCTTATGGCCACTTGATAATGAGGATGTTGACGACTCCATAAGGAACGTGAGTCGTACGGCTCTCAACGCGTTATTTGAATTCAAGAATTCCGTTAATGACCTCAACGAGGTTCTTTATAGCAAAGCCTGGAAACTGGCAAACGAACATGCCGTATTGGTTTTTGGCGAAGCCGGAGTTGGGAAGTCGCATCTGTTGGCTGACCTAGCTGCCGACACCCTTAAAAAGGGGTGTCCCGCCATTTTGCTGATCAGTAGCCAGTTCTTTCCACAAGACCCCCGTACCCAGATTTTAGAGCATTTGGATATGCGAGGATTGACGTTTGATGCTTTTCTTGGTGCATTGGATTCCGCTGGCCAAGCTGCGGGACAACGCGCTGTGATTATGATTGATGCATTGAACGAACGATACGGCATTGAGTTGTGGAGAGAGTATCTTGCGACACTAATAAGTGAAGTGAAGCGGTTTCCACATGTTGTGCTGATCGTTTCATGCCGTTCTACCTATCTAAATGCTCTGTTTCCACTGGATTCGCCACTCAGCGAAAGCCTGCAACGCATTGAGCACCATGGATTTTCCGATGGAGGTGGACGTGCTGCGCGAGCGTATTTGGCTCAACGGAACGTCGTACGCCCGAGTGCTCCAAACTTATTGCCTGAATTCAATAATCCGCTATTTCTAAAAACATGTTGTGACAGCCTTGATAAGCAAGGGTTAAAGGAATTTCCTCGAGGCGTTCAGGGGATATCACAGTATTTTAGCTTTTATCTGGAATCCTTGATCACGATAATTGAAACACGGATGAAATTGGATAAGTACCAGAAAATTGTTCAACGTGCGTTGGACGGGCTGACTCAACGCATGCTATCAACATGCTCTTCATATCTCACTTTAGACGATGCTATTTCATGTTTGGAAGCAGTGTTGCCATCAATGGGGCTGCAGGAGCGAAGCTTGGTGAGTGAGCTTGAGCATGAAGGCATCATAACGATTGAGCCTGTATATACTGGAACAAGCCAGCTTGAAGAACAAGTGCGTTTCACCTTTGAACGTTTCAGCGACTTTCAGATTGCCTCATATTTGCTTCAGACCCATCTTCAAAATGGCCATTCTTTGCGACCATTGGAAGCCGCCAGCCCTCTACAGCTCTTTTGGGATAGGGATGATATTTATCGCTTCGCTGGTATCGTAGACGCGTTGGCGGTCATCCTGCCAGAACAAGCAGATATAGAATTCCCAGAGCTATTTACGGAAGAAGACTGTAATTGGGTTATTGAAGAGGCTTTTTTGAATAGCCTGCTTTTGCGTCGGCAGGATACGTTCACAGAGAAAACTAAAAAACTCGTAATACAGTACTCTGGTGCACATCGGAATCATTGGTTGACAACGTTGATTGCAGTAGCCACAGAATCGAGCAATCCTTTTAATAGCCATTATCTACATGCCAAACTGGCACCGCTCACTATGCCAGAACGTGACGCTCACTGGTCGATACCAATTGCAGAACTCGACTTGGAAGAGGGTTCCCCACTCGACATACTGCTTTGCTGGGCATTGGAATCAGGTTTCGACGATATTGAACCACTACGCGCTGAGTTGTCGGCAATTGCCTTAACATGGTTGTTTTCAACACCACATCGAACTATTCGGGATCGAGCCACAAAATCACTTTCAGCATTGCTCGCGCCGCGTTTGATGTTGGCATGCGCTCTTGTTGAGCGTTTTAGACTTGTTGATGACCTTTATGTCATTGAAAGGATGTTGGCTGCCATTTATGGCGCAGCTCTACAATCCAAATCCCATGACGGGGTAGCTGTGCTGGCAACGATGGTTTATGAATGGCAATTTGCAGATGGTAAACCACCTACGCATGTACTGTTGCGCGACTATGCTCGTGGCATTGTCGAATATGCAAACAGTAGGGGAGTATTACCTGCAGGCATTGAACTTAAGCTGATTCGTCCGCCATATAGAAGCGATTGGCCAATTGAGTATGTTTCAGAAAAAGAACTGGAAAAATATAAGGATAGTCGTGACGCCTACAGAGATGAAATAGTTGAATCCGCTGGCAGTGAATGGACCGGAGATTTTGCCAAGTATATTATTGCCTCGGCTGTTTGCCATTGGACGGCGACTCCCCTTGGCAATAGTGCTGCATTGTCCCCGTTCGAGGCCTTCATAAAATTTACAGAAGATGTTTCAGAAAATGGGGCGGATGCCCAGCAACAGCATCTTTCCGATCTCCTCGAATTTTGTAGGAAGTGTTTTGTAGAAGATCAGAAAGATGATGCTGATGACGAGAGTGATGAGTCGGCTATATCTACTCCCGTAAAAATAAGGTTTGTCTCCAGAAGTGACGACTATTGGCAGCGTAGAAGGGAGAATGAAGAACGGTTCAAAAAGCTTGAAAACGCGCTACTTGATGTCCTTGATAATAATTTGCGGTACAATTTCCAAACGTACGCACGGCATTATCTGTCGGGATTGATAAACGGTTATACGAGTGATCGCCCAGATTCATTTGATGCGATATTAGCACAGCGATGGATATGCAAAAGGGCTCATAAGTTTGGTTGGTCAAATGAGTTATTTGGAGAATTTGACAAGCGAATTGGCACCGGGAGAGGCCGTAATGACAAGCATATCGAACGCATTGGTAAGAAATACCAGTGGCTTGCACTATATGAGTTGCTGGCACGAATGGCTGACAACCTGATCTATAAACCCAGTTTCAGTGGTGAAGCTGAAGCGTATGACGGTCCTTGGCAAATTTCGGAACGAAATATTGACCCATCATTATTAATCAAAAAAACTCAAGATGATGGCTGGAAGAAGCATCCCGCAGTTTGGTGGTCGCCAGTTTCGCTTCGGTTGAAACACTTGAATAAAAGCGAACAACTACTTTGGCTGGACAACGATTCAGATCAACTCAACTGTGCTTCATTCATTGATATAGCTGAACCTTTGATCGATCAACGTTGGCTAGTGCTGAAAGGATTCAAGCATTATGGTACGCCATACGATATGGGCTCGCATATCGACTCCTGGTGCCGTATCTGGTGTGTTGTGCTTCCGAAAAATCAAACTAAGCGATTTATTGCTGCAATTGCAAAAAAAACTTTGATTGATCCTCACGCATTGCCTACAGTAGCCCACTTGGATGACTCCTTTGTTGGCGAGTATCCTTGGCATCCAGCTTGCTCAATTGACGACGAATGGAAGACCATTGATTGGCACTACGGATATAGGGGGAAAGTGTTGCCAACGGTTTCAAAAGTTGAGAAGGGAACCGGAGGATATGATTACTCTCTGGAGCAGAATCTAAATTTTTATCTTCCAGCACCATGGCTTATACAAAAGCTCGGCATGCAACTCGTAGATGGGCGGGAATTGTGTTTTGCCAATCATGCGGGCTTGACGCTATTTAAAGACCCTTCGATTCATGAACTGGGGCCAAGCGTAGCGTTGATAGATAAGGCGGCATTTATAGATCTGTTGGAGAAAGAAAGCTTATCTCCTGTATGGATAATCGCTGGTGAAAAAGGAGCTTATGGGGAGCATACTGACGATTTTGTTGGTCGTCGCATGCATTCCTATGTTTATCAGTTGGATGAAACAAATACGGTTGTGTGCACAAGGCAGTATGTGACGCATGAAAGACGGCAATAAATTTAGGGACTGCAGAATTCAGGGGGCAGTCCGGGCAGTGAGGGATGAACGGGTTAGCAAAAATAGCATCAGGGTATCAGGTGCGCAGGGTGGCAACAATCCGCTGGGGCACCATAAGCAGCCCAAGGGCGTCATAGATACTTCGCGCAACGATATCCGCCTGCAGGATGGCGCTGACAGCGCTCCCTTCTCCTTCAAGCACGGCAATACCAAGGCGGGCTGTCTTCAGCATCAGCCGGTCATTAGCCCCGTTACCAATGGCAACCACAGTGTCTGGTCCCAGTGCCTGCACATAGGCCTCTTTTTGTTCTGCTTCGTTACCGCTTGTGATGATCTGAAGTCTGCAGGGCAGCCCTTCAAGCTCCTGAGCTACCGTGCCGCCGGTATCAGCGGTAAGTACATGGACCGTGACGGTTTCAGCCAGATCAGTCAGCGTTTTTTCAAGATTGGACATCAGATGTCCGTCACGGGCAATGGTACCGTTATAATCAAAGACCAGATGTTGCAGCTCAATAGAGCCTATGCCGGGAATACTGATCTGCATACTGTAATCACCTCATGGTTTTGTAATAAGTTTAAGCGTTTCTGAAATATCCTTAACACTGCAGCTCTCACTGAAACAGCCGGTACCGGCATACAGATCAAAATTACGCAACTGCCCGATCAGCTTTCTGAGATCAGCTTCATGCTCAAGCACACCGGTGCTTTCAGTAAGGGTGCGGATTTCCGAAAGCAGGCTGTCAGGCAGCTCGGCATCCTGATTTTGTTCAGCGGCAACGTGACGCAACTCTTCAAGCAATGTTATGCTGTGCCTCTCCTTTGAAGGATCTGTGAATATATTTTAATGTCCGTAGTATGCCAAATGGCAGTGCTGCAGTAAACTCAAAACAGGACGAGGGGGCTGGAATCTGCCAAGCCCCCTCTGTTTGAAGAATCTGCGGCTGCTATCTGTTAGTGAGCGGTCTTGGCAGTGTCGCCCTTGCCACTCATCATGTAGCGGTAAAACATCGGAAAGCCGACAAAGAACGCAACGCAGATCAGGTATTCAACGGTCTTGATGTACTGGTAGAAATCAACCAGAGTGTAGACTGACTTGACCTGGCCTATGGTATCAAAAAGTGCTGACATGGTGGTATCCTCCTGTATGGGTAACTACTTGTTGGATGAGGTTGAGGTGGCTTCCTTGTTTTTGAGCGCTTCAGCAGCCCCCTTGATCATGCCGTACAGGCTGATCAGGGCCGGGATGGTCTGGACAACAACCACCAGGGCAAGGAATCCGGCAAAGGCCAGGACCAGGATACCACTGTTATAGGTCAGGCTGGTGTCTACCACATCTCCATGACCGGAAGAGGCCAGGGCGGTTGTCAGGCTTGCAAGCAGCAGGGTTGCGGTGTTGATAATGGTTGCGGTCGGTTTCATGGCATTTCTCCTTTTACGTTAGCAGTAACAACGCTTTGGTTGGTGTAAGGCACAGTTAATAACCTGCTTCAGTTCTTCTCTGTCTTCCGGCAGCACTGGCCGTAACAGATGATAAAAAATCCCTTCATTGCGCATCTTGCGTATCACCGGTAGTGACACCTCGTTTGAAACCAGTATGATGGTCAGGTTTCTGCAACATTTTTTAAAGAGCGGGATCAGGTCGGTTGCTGCCAGTTCATCAAAGCTGCTGCCCAATAGAATCACCTGTGCTGTTTTCTTCAAAATTCCCTGCAGCACTCCGGCAGCGCTGGTGGTTACCGTTACACTGTAGCCTGCCTCCATACAGAGATCTGCCATCACCTTACGGGATTCAGGATGCTCTTCAGCAATCAAGATACGGCTCATGGCTGGCTCCTTCAGTTTTTACTGGCGGTTACTTCTTTGTCTGAATGGGCAAACAGGCCTTTCAGCATGGAAGCAAACAGGATCATGGCCGGCACCGCTTGCAGCATGATCACCATGACACCGAACCCTATGAATCCCCAGACCAGTAAGCCATTCTCTTCTGCTCCTGCTCCTGTCGTTGCTGCAAAGGCAGCTGCTGCACCTGCTCCGCTTAATGCTATGATCATTTTGATGATTGTTGCTTTCATGACATCCTCCTTGTGCTGCATCAGTTCCTGCTTGATCTTGTAATAAGCATAGAGGGTGCCAACTTGTGTTTTATAAGTAGATTGGTGTTTAAGTTATCTATAATACTTGTCTATTTCTGTTGAGAGAGACGCAGTGGGGGGGCGGATAACCGGGGGTGGAGTATTGGATTGCTATGCAGTAAGCTGGAAAAATGAAGCATAACCATTTGCAACCTGCTGATAATACAAGTGTATATAGTCTGGCGGGTGGGGCGGCTGCTGTATGAAGGAAGTATGCACTGCCAGCAGAGTATTCTGCTCAGGTTGGAAGAGGCTCCTGAATCGGCAGACAGACCGCAATGGTTGTCCCCTGATCTGACGATGAGGCGATGGAAAGAAAGCCTCCATGCTGCTGCATGGTGCCAAAGGCCATTGAAAGCCCCAGGCCGGTGCCTTGTCCCACCTCTTTGGTGGTAAAGAACGGATCAAAGATCTTCTGCCTGATTTCTTCAGGGATGCCAGCCCCTTGATCAGTTACCATCAGGCGGGCAAATGGCCCACGGTGGAATGAGTTGTGGAGCCGTAGCAGCTCTGGATCAGGAATCAGTACCAGCCTGGTTTCAATCGTAATCATGCCGCCGTTGGGCATGGCATCGCGGGCATTGGTCAGCAGGTTAAACAGCACCTGCTGCAGCAGGGTACTGTCAGCTGTAATATGTAGTGGCTCTTCACAGGGGATAAACTCAAGCTGAATCGTCTTGGGCAACAATTTACGGCCCAACAGCAAGGCGTCTGTCAGCATCCGGTTCAGCTCCAGTGGCCGCATCCGCATAAACTGTTTCCGGCTGAATGCCAGCATGCTGCGGGTCAGATTTGAACCGCGCTCCACTGCTGTAATCATCTCCTGCAGGCTGGCGTACACAGGATCTTCAGGGGTAAATCGCTCCATGGCCAGTCGGGTGTTGTTAGAGACAATCTGAAGGATATTATTGAAGTCATGAGCAATACCACCGGAGAGCTGGCCCACCGCCTCCATCTTCTGGGCCTGACGCAACTGCTCCTCAATCTGCAGTTTCTCCGTAATGTCCATGAAACTGCAAACCATCCCCACCGCCTGCTGTCCATCCCGCATCGGCAGTACGCTGTAGGAAACCGGAAAAGAGCTGCCATCCCTGCGCCAGAACAGTTCGTTCTCAATCAGATTAACCACACCGGTTTCGCTCATCCGGTGGGCTGTACACTCCTCGGCCGGATAGTGACTGCCGTCAGGCCTGGTGTGGTGCATCAGGTTATGCATCTGTTGCCCCAGTAACTGTTCCGGGGTGTCAAACCCCAGCATCCGGGCACAGGCCTTGTTGGCCAGTATGCAGCAACCGTGGTAGTCTGTGCCGTAGATTCCCTCCTGGGTGGAGTCAAGCAGCAGCTGAATCTTGTACAGTTGTTCATGCTGTCTGGCGTCACTGGCAAGCTGTTGCATCCTCCTGACCGCCAGTAGCCAGCAAACTGCAGTCATCACAATAAACAGAATAATGGCAACCGGTACCAGTGAACCTAACAGGTGATCGTCCAGTTGGTGTAACAGCCTGTCATCAACCTTCACCCCGATCTCTGCCAGAAAGCTACGGTGGGCCTGATCATCAACATGAAACAGGATCAGCATGCAGGTACTATATACAAGTACCGATGGTATGAAACGGTTGAGGAATTTCTGCAGTACAGGGGGGAGCTTTTTCATGGAGCCTCGCAGGATGCAGAGGAACAATAAACGGAATTGTCCTTTGGTACTCTATTGTTAATGGTTTTGCAATCGAAGAGCTGTGCAGGACCGGATTTTTGACTTGGGGCATGTTAACCCGGATACAAACGCAGTATCGTTTTGGCGGCTATTTGTGCTATGAGCAAAGGGAATCTGTTGTGGTGTACCAGCCGAGGGAGAATGTGTGATGAATAAAAAAACAGGTCTGATGGTTCTGGTTAGCCTGGGAGTTGTCCTGGCTGCTGTAATTCTTCTGAGACGGACAGGGACTGAGACCGGTAACCTGAAGTTGACCGGAACGATTGAAACCACCACCGTGGCAGCTTCCTTCAAAGTGCCGGGGCGGTTGAAAGAGCGACTGGTTGATGAGGGGCAGCAGGTAAAGATCGGGCAGATTGTTGCCCGGTTGGAGGATGACGAACTGAAGGATGAACGTACGGTCCGGTCTGCAGATCAGCAGGCAGCCCAGGCAGCTCTGGCAGATCTGAAGGCTGGTAGCCGACAGGAGGAGATTGCTGCCAGCGCAGCAACCCTTGCCCGGCTTAAGGCAGAGGCAGAACGGGCAGCTCAGGATGCGACCCGGGCTGAAGCATTATTTAAAAAAGAGGTGATACCGCGTAAGGAGCTTGATGCAGCCAGGGCTGCAAAGGATGCAACCGCCGCTGCAGTGCGTGAGGGGGATGAACGGTTGAAGCTGGTAAAGGTTGGCCCCCGTCCTGACGCAATAAAACAGGCGCAAGCCCGCTTGGAAGGTGCTGCTGCAGCACGTTCGCTGGCTGATACCCGCTTGTCACAAGCAGTTCTTGCAGCGCCGATCAGTGGCACCGTCATGGCCAAACATGCCGAGCCTGGTGAGCTGCTGGCCGCAGGTAGTCCGGTGATCACCCTGGCCAAAATGGATGAGGTCTGGGTGCGGGCCTATCTGCCGGAAACGCAATTGGGCAAGATCAAGCTGGGGCAACGGGCCATTGTCACCAGTGATACCTGGAAAGGGCGAACGTATCAGGGCACGGTCAGTTTTATCGCCTCTGAGGCTGAGTTTACCCCGCGTAATGTCCAGACCGAGGCGGAGCGGGTCAAGCTGGTCTACCGGATCAAGATCACCATTGCCAACCCGCAGCAGGAGCTGAAGCCGGGTATGCCGGTGGATGCAGTGATTGAAACGTCTAAACCTTGATTTTGCCACAGAGGACTCAGAGAAGAGCACGTTTTGGGCTTTAAATCCTTGAATTCTCATTCTATGTTTTTTGATTGTCTCTGTGTGTTCTGTGACCTCTGTGGCTATCAAAACGGTGGTTTCCAATGATTGCAATCTCTAACCTGACTAAACGCTTCACTGATCTGACTGCGGTGGATTGTCTTAACCTCACGATCCCCAAAGGTGAACTGTTTGGTCTGGTGGGGTCTGACGGCGCAGGCAAGACCACTACCTTGCGGATGTTGACCGGGGTGCTGGATGCCAGCAGCGGTGAGGCCACGGTTCTGGGCTGCCCCTGTCATGATCTGGAACCGGTCCGC
>Ga0209373_10005694_pt1 | contig 10064 bp, 5 predicted proteins | sample Higcelweek5metaG_FD_187173 | JGI IMG/M metagenome (GOLD analysis project Ga0209373, IMG submission 187173) | Freshwater pond sediment microbial communities from the University of Edinburgh, under environmental carbon perturbations - High... | ecosystem: Environmental > Aquatic > Freshwater >...
CAAAAGATATGAAAACAGCATTAATTGTATTAGGAGCCATTGTTTTAGGTGTTATTGTTTTGCGATGGTTTGCCATGCGAAAGATCAAAAATACACCCATGGTAGACAATCACAAGAACGTGATTACCTTAACCGATAAAAACTTTCAGCAACAGACTAAAAACCGGTTAGTGTTGGTCGATTTCTGGGCAAGCTGGTGCGCCCCTTGCCGTATGATGGCACCAATTCTGAATGATGTAGCTTCTGAACTTACCGGAAACGCTCACGTTGGAAAAGTCAACATAGAACAATACCAGTCGTTGGCACAACGCTACAAAGTTCGCAGTATACCAACGCTTATCCTGTTCAAAAATGGGGTTGAAGTAAACCGATTTGTGGGAATCAAAACGAAAGAGTTTTTGTTGAAAGAAATAGGAAAACAGAAATAAATCAAACACGAAGGCACTAAGACACAAAGTATAATAAGATTAGAATTCTAACTATTTTCTCTTTGTGTCCTTTGTGTTAACCTCTGTGTCCTTTGTGGTTAAAGAATAGATTATGGAAAAAATTGTCATCATAGGAGGAGTAGCAGCAGGTGCAACAGCCGCTGCAAAAGTACGCCGAATCTCTCCATTGGCACAAATAGTGATGCTCGAAGCTGGGCCCGATATCTCGTTTGCCAACTGTGGATTGCCGTATTACATTGGCGGGGATATCAAAAGCCGTTCGAAACTGATTTTGCAAAGTCCCGAAAGCTTTAACGAGCAATATGGCGTTGAGGTACACACCAATACCGTAGTCTCAAGCATCGACCGTGAGGCACATGTTGTGAAAGCCCTCGATACCCGCAACGGCGAATCGAAAACCTTTGAATACACCAAGCTGATACTTGCTCAAGGTGGACGACCTGTAAAACCGACCTTGCCCGGAGCCAACCATGACCATGTGTTCACCCTTTGGACACTCGACGATATGGATAAAATTGCCAACCATCTGAACGAAAAGAACCCACAGAACGCCGTAGTTGTAGGTGGTGGTTTCATTGGTCTCGAAATGGTTGAAGCCCTTGTGAAACGTGGTCTCAACGTGAGTGTTGTGGAAATGATGCCGCACGTAATGGCCATTATGGAAGCCGAAACTGCCGGATTTATCGAAACCGAACTACTATCGTATGGCGTGAACGTATATACCAATGCTGGCGTGACAGAAATAGGTAGCAAAACCGTGAAACTCGACAATGGGAAAATCCTTGATGCCGACATGGTGCTACTCTCCATTGGTGTGCGCCCAACGTTGCAATTGGCACAAGAAACTGGTTTGGAAATTGGCGAAGCTGGCGGATTGCTGGTGAATGCGCAATTGCAAACCTCCGACCCCGATATTTATGCCGCTGGCGACATGGTTGAAATTGAACATCGTGTGAACGGCAAAAAGGTTCGCATTCCGCTGGCTGGCCCTGCCAACCGTCAAGGGCGAATTGCAGCCGAAAATGCGCTGGGCGGAAACCATAGCTACAAAGGTTCCATTGGCACATCGGTGGTTCGCGTGTTCGAAGCGGTGGCTGGTACTACCGGACTTTCGTTGAAACAAGCCCGTGCTTTGGGACTTGATGCCGATGCCGTAGTGGTACACAAAGAACATCATACTTCGTACTACCCCGGAGCTGAGAACGTAACCGTACAATTGGTGTACGACCGCAATACAGGTGTGGTTTTAGGCGGGCAGACAGCAGGCTACAAAGGTGTCGACAAACGCCTCGATGTGATTGCAACTGCGGTTGCTTCAAAATTGACGGTGAGCGATTTGGCTGACATCGACTTTGCTTACTCACCCCCAATTGGTACTGCCAATGATGCCATAAACATGGCTGCCTACACCGCCGAAAACCGTCTATCGGGCTTTAGTCCGTCGGTTTCGGTTTCAGAACTCGATGCGCTGATTGAAGGCAGAAACCCTGTTTTTATTGATGTTCGCGATGTTTTCGCCTTCGAAAAAAGCCATGTGAAAGGAGCGGTTCATCTTCCGTTGGAAATCCTTTCGGATCAACTGAGTTCCATTCCGCAAAACCGTTTGATTGTAGTTTATGACGAAACTGGAAAGAAAGGCCACCAAGCTTTGCGAACCTTAGTTGGCGCGGGTTTCACCCAAGTGGTTAACATATCAGGAGGGCACACATCGCTGCAACGCCAAGCTCGGACGGTTGGGTTCAAGCATCTGCAAATAGATATTCTTCCTGTCGAAAAGAAAAGCATCGAGGAACAAGCATCAAAAGAAGAAGAGAAAACTGCTACAAAAACAAAAGATGTTACTTCAACCTTGATTGTCGATGTTCGCTCACCCGAAGAGTTCCGTATGGGTGCTGTACCCGACGCAATCAACATTCAATTAGATGAATTAATGTATCGAGCCGAAGAGTTGGGCAACAATGCCTCGCGCGAAATTATTGTGTATTGTGCTTCGGGCGCACGTTCGGCCTATGCGCAACAAATGCTGATGCAATATGGCTATACCAATGTGAAAAACGGCGGTGGCATATCACAAATGATGGCGCGTGCAAAAGTAGCAGCAAAACCTGCAAGTACCACGTCAGCGCCTTCAAACGAACCAATCATTGTCGATGTTCGGTCGCCACAAGAGTTTCGATCGGGAGCTTACCATGGAGCCATCAACATCCCATTGGACGATCTTCAACAGAGAATAGGCGAATTGGGAAGTAAGTCGAGAGACATTACGCTTTACTGTGCCTCTGGTGCGCGTTCGGCTTATGCACAACGCGTATTGATGCAACTGGGTTTTACCAATGTGAAAAATGGTGGTGGCATTATGCAAATGATGCGGCGTTAATAAATAATGAGATGAAACGAGACATGGGCAAATACTCACACATACAGATCATTATATGGCGAGTTCCATCGAATACCTTAAAGAAGTTTTAAATATAATGAGATGAAAAAAGTACTAATACTTGGTGGTGGTTTTGCTGGTATTCAAACAGCCATTCAGCTACAAAAAAGCGGAAAATTCAATGTTACACTGGTTTCCGACAGGGATTATCTCTATCTGTTTCCCATCTCAATATGGGTTCCGGTGCGACAAATCGATTTTGAGAACGTAAAAGTTCCTCTGGCTAAAATTCAGAAAAAATACCTTTTCGAAGTGATTATCGATTCGGTAAAAGAGATACATGCCAAAGATCATCAGGTGGTATGCGAAAACCAAACATTGAGTTTCGATTACTTAGTGGTTGCTTTTGGCGCTGAAAAGATGAAACACAAAGGCATTGAGAACACCTTGTCGATATGCGGAAAACCTGAAGTTTCTTTGTCGATCCGCGATGGCATTGATGCGCTGATCAAAAAGGGAAATGGCAAAATTGCCATCGGATTTGGAGGCAACCCGAAAGATAAATCGGCTATGCGCGGTGGACCTGCTTTTGAGCTGGCATTCAACATTCATAACCTGTTGAAGAAAAAGAAAATAAGGCAGAATTATGAACTAACCTTCTTTGCTCCGATGGAAGAACCCGGGGCAAAAATGGGAAAAAGTTCGTTGGCCATGTTAGATAAAATGCTTGCTCAATACAAGATTGGAAAACGCTTCGGTAAAAAGATTACCGAGTTTGAACCCAGTGCAGTAGTTTTTGAAGATGGATCGAAATTAGAAGCTGACCTTACTTTGTTTATTCCTGCATCAGCCGGGCATCAAGTACTGAAATCAAGCGATTTGCCGTTGAGTGACGCTGGTTTTATCCAGATTGACAACTACTGTCAGGTTCGCGAATTACCTGATGTTTATGCTATTGGCGATATTTCGGCAATGGAAGGTCCCGAATGGATTGCCAAACAAGGCCATGTTGCAGAATTGATGGGACGAAACACTGCACACAATATTCTGTCGAAAGAGAAAGGAACTACCGATTTTAAAGGTTATCAGGAAGAATTGAATATTCTCTGCGTAATGGATACTGGCAATGGGGCAGCATTCATTTTCAGAAACAGTAAACGATCTTTCATTATTCCAATGCCCATTGTTGGGCACTGGATGAAAAAAGGATGGGGAATCTATTCGAAATTAACCAAGTTGGGCAAATTCCCTCGCGTACCTGGAATGTAAACAATTAAGATTGTGGCTGTTTACCCTGATTCCCCTCGTTTCGTCGACGAGGTTTGAAGTTATTTCTACGGGGACGATCTTTCTTTCCCGAATGATCACTTCGATCGGTCTGATGATTCCAATCGGGGCCATCTCCAATATTGGAAGGCAACTGCATTTTTGGAATGTCCATACTAATGAGTCGCTCAATGCGTCGGAACTTATTAACATCGAGGCTGTTAACTAGTGTAATTGCAACCCCTGTGGTTTCGGCACGTGCGGTACGCCCAACACGGTGAACGTAATCTTCAGCATCGTGAGGCACATCGTAATTGATAATCAGGCCAATCTCTTTAATATCGATACCACGACTAAGCACATCGGTAGCAACCAGCACCCGAGCTTTGCGCGAACGGAAATCAGACAACACGCCTTCGCGCTGTTTCTGTTCCAAATCGGACGAAATACCTTCGACCCTGTAACCTTTTCCCCTCAAAGCCGAAACAATTTTATTCACTTTAGCTTTGGTTGAAGTAAAAATAAGTACAGAGGTAAACTCTTGTCTTTCAGATAAGATATGAGAAATAAGTGGATTTTTTTGTTCTTCGTGCACAAGATAAGACTCTTGCACAACACCTTCAGCTGGCTTCGACATTTGAATGCTAATCTCAACAGGATTGTGCAAGATAGACTGAGCCATCTTCTTTATTTTAGGAGGCATGGTTGCGCTAAACATCAAAGTTTCCCTTCCTTTTTTAGGCAAATAAGAAACTATGCGCATAATATCATCGTTAAAACCCATATCGAGCATACGGTCGGCTTCGTCGAGCACAAGATGTTTAAGGCTTTCGAATTTAATTTCGCCAGTATTAAGGTGCGAGATAAGTCGACCAGGAGTGGCAACAATAATATCGGCATTAGCCTTCAACGCTTTAGCCTCAACGCTATATTCCGCACCATTTCCACCTCCATAAATAGCAACTGAATTGACGGGCAGGAAGTATGAAAAACCTTGTATTTGCTGTTCAATTTGAATTGCAAGTTCGCGAGTAGGCACAATAATCAATGTGTTTATACCGCCGTCGGGGTTTTGGGCAATCTTATGAAGTATCGGAAGAACAAAAGCTGCTGTTTTTCCTGTTCCGGTCTGTGCAAAAGCGATTAAATCACGGTTGTTAAGTATTTCGGGGATAGCTTGTTCCTGTATAGGGGAAGCTTTTTCAAATCCCATGTACGATATTGCTTCGAGCAATTGATCGTCTAAATCGAATTCATCAAATCTCACTTGAAAATAATAGTGTTAATAAATAAACGTATCGATACGTTCAACAAAAATAGTTTTGCAAAAGTAGGCAAAATAATCTGCTTTGCAGCAAGGTATTAAAACTTACACTAGGGCAAACACATTTAAAAACAGTTGCCCCGAAACATTGCCCAACAACTTAATCAGTATTTCCAACCTGTGCCGGAATATAAATAACCTCGCCAATCATAATCGTTTCACTTTTCATATTGTTAGCCTTCATAATCTGCTCCTTCGTAAGACCATACTTGGTTGTAAGACTTAAAAGTGTGTCTCCTTCTTTGGGAAAGACAAGATCGGCAACAGGAACAATAACCAAATTATCATTATTGACAGGCAGATAAGCCGAAAGTTCACTCTTTATAAACTGAGCCTCGTCGGCATCGATATTGAAACGGGTCAAAATATCGTTTAGCTGATTCTTGTTATCCATCTTAATAACCGCTAATTGATTAGGGATATCGGCAAGGTTAAGCGCGAAGATTGAGAACCTGCGGGCTGAGTGAGTTTCCTGAAACAGGTATTCGCCACCGTAGACTCTGTATATCGATTCTTTTGGAACTTTCTGTTCAATCAGCTTATCCGAAGCAGTATTCGCACGAAAATAAGAAAGCATCATATTGATGTAGTCGGTACCATCGGGCGAAGCATTTCCGCAAATCAGCACATTCTGATCCTTTTCATTGTTGATTTTATTGGCAATACCAACCAATGAGTCGGACATTTGTGGTGTAAGTTCATACTGAGCCAACCCAAAATACCGAGTAACAGACATGTTGTTAGCTTCATCCTGAGCCTTGTCGGCGAGTCGTATAGGAGCAGCCTCATTTGCCTTTGCACTCATATCAACAACTTGAGGAACAAGTATTTTTGATGAATTCTCAACAACTTGTTCTGCCCGCCGTTCCTGATACCAGCGCACAGAGTAAACCTTATCGTTGCCCACAATATTTCGAGAAGAAAGAATGAGCGAAACAGAATCGAGACTACACATAAAAACTTCATCTTCAACACTATTAACATGCGAATTGACATCAAAAAGTTTGTTGGTTTGCAAGTCGAGGAACAAAATATTAACCCCACTTCCAACAGTACGCCCCGATGAAAAAGCCATAACAGAATCATTCAATTGAAGAGTGTTCATTTCGTTAGAAATAGAATTTATAGGTTCCCCGGCATTCCTTGGCCTAGACCAGTCGAAACCATCTTTTTCGATGTACCAAATATCAAAACCACCACTTCCGCCCGGCATGTTAGACGAAAAATAGATCCGTTTAGAATCGGGACTCATGTATGGATAGAGGTAACTATATTTTTTATCGAACAACAAGTTAAACTGTTGGTTAAGAACTTTGCTATTCGATTTCAGATGGCTTTTTGAATCGACATAAACCACTGTTTTATCATCGAGAATGGTAAACCCATAAGGAGAAGCACCCACCACATTCCATTGCGGAGTTGCATTAGATATTATTTTTACCGAATCGAAAGAATAGATCTCCCACTCGGGATATTTCTGCCTGATGCTACGCGATTCAGATGCTTCGGAAAGCCTTTTGGCATATACCAACTTGGTATTAACCATTATATAGTTTGAATCACGGTAAGTGTTTAACCCTCCAATCATAGAGACATTCTCTGGAGTAACATCGTGACGAGAAAAATCTGGTTCTTGAGCCATCAGACACGAAACTGCTGATATGCCTAATATAGTTGCGATAAACTTAATCATAATCGTTTCGTTTTAAATTAATTGGGAATTAATCGTTCAAAGTTGCTTTTCTTTCCGGGAAGATTAAATTCGAGCCTGATTTCATGACTACTGTATTTGAAATCGGGGCGATCGGAAATCGGATAGTCGTAACTATAACCCAATCTAAACAAGTTTGTAACTTTCACATCGGCCATAAAAATCATTGCCTGATCTAAACGATTAGCAACCCCTAGCCAAAAAATATCTTTGTAGAGTACAAACATTCCGTAATCAAGATCGACCTGATCTGTGAAAACTCTTGCCAGCAAAGATGGTTTCAATGCCCAGCTATTCCCAATAGGGACAAGGTAACTTCCGTTTGCATAGTAGGTGAACCGTTCGCCAAGAGAGTAGTAACTGCTTGTGAAATTGGTGTAATACATACTCGCCCCAAGATGTAGGTTTTTTGCGAAGAAATTCAGACCTGCTGCGGCATGAAACAGATACTGGTTATAGTCGGTTGCAACAGGAACGCCAATGTCGACCCAGTCGGCTTTCCCAAAGTCGAATTGTTTAGCTTCGAGTCCGCCCATCAACCCAAAGGTGAAATATGAAAGCGGCGAAACCTTTACATCAACGTTTCCACCAAGGTCGAAATTCGATTGGGTACGAAGCCCTAATGTTTCGGTATAAAGATTAGCATCAAAACCCAAATGGTATTTATTGAGAGGCACATGGGCATTAAGGGCATACGCTTTAGGCGCACCTTCAAAGCCTAGCCACTGGTTGCGGTGCAGCATCACAATGCTTGTATGGTCTTTCGATGCATTGTAACCCGGGTTGACAAACTCGAGGGTCTTGATCAACTGCGAAAGTTGTGGCAAATACTGAGCAAACCCAGAGAGTGGCAGCACTGCAATAACAATTAAAATGTATATATATCTCAAATTCAACTTCTTCATGGCTTAGTTTTTTATTACTTCTACAAAACCTTTGTAAGCAGGCTTATCCTTCTCAACCTCGGTTCGAATACTCAAAATGTAATAATAAGTTCCTGCCGGCAATTCAGTCATATCGAAATCGTTGGCATAACCTGTTTTCTCAAATACTTTCTTTCCCCATTTGGTGTACATAACAAGCACATTATCGGGGAAGAGTTCAATATCGCGAACAGTGAAAACGCTGATATGCTTTCCATCAATCGCCACAAGGTTAACCGGATCGACATTAATTATTGGAGGTGCGGTCCTAAACGTCCACACTTGGTTGCACTCTGCCCTATCGGCCGACGAACCAGTGAAGTTACTTCCCCGAACACGCCAGTAGTAGTTGGTCGATTTTTCGAGCCCTTCAAGAAGGTATTCTGTTGAAGTTAAACCAGCAACATCAAAAACAATGTTTGTAAATTCGGGCTCGGTTGCTACCTGTAGCGAATATGTTTCAGTTCGGTCGTCGCCAGGCAACCATTTTAAAGTAATTGTTACCGGAGCAATTGTTGAATCGTTTTCAGGCAAATAGAACACAGGGCAATCGGGAATTTCGGGCTGAGTTGTATAGCTCCACACTTCGGACCAACTACTTACAGCTTCACCCATTTTCCCATTAACACGCCAGTAATAAGTTGTACCCCAATTAAGAGGTGCGGGAGTGAAACAAGTCTCAGTTATGCCGCTTTCATCAACAACCAATGTGTCGAAATTGGCATCGGTAGCCACTTGTAGCGAATAGCTTTCGGCCCAATCCGATTTATTCCAGCATAACTCCTGAACCAAAGGCAAGTTGATAGATTCGTTGGCGGGCGAACGGAGAGTAGGTTTACCGTAAATGCGAATAGTCACAGGGAAACTTTGCAAAGTAAGGTCTTTTACTGTGTCATTTTGAACAGTAATATGGTAACTACCAGCATCCGACAATGTTATTTCAGAAAAAACACGTATGTAACTTCGAGCTGGGCCGCTTATCTCTTTACCATCTTTAAACCACTTGTAAGTATTGTAAACACCCCCGCACGGAATTGGCAACTTAAACAAACTTCCCTCAACAGCCACAGTGTCGTATTCGCGTCCAAACCGTTGTTGTGGGGCGTAAGTAAAAGTAACTTCGGGATCATTAATCAAGCTAACGTTCTTTTCAAAATCTTCGAACGTAAGTTTGTTGTTTTCGCAAGAGATATATTTCAGATTAGCCAATTTGCTAAGATCGGGAAGGCTCTCGAAACTATTGTTCTTTAACTCGAGCCGTTCAAGGCTATCGAACTGCGAAATTCCTTCAGAAAGTTCGCCAGTAAAATTGTTGTCGTTAAGGGTTAATACTTTCAGTTTGTCGAGGTTGGCAATATCGTTGGGGATAACTCCACTAAAATCGTTCTCGCCCAACTTCAGCACTTCGAGATTGCCAAGCCGCCAAAGACCTTCGGGCAAAACACCACTCATAAGATTCTGCGAAAGTCCGAGGTATTTCAGTTTTGTGAGGTAATCAATATTGGTGGGAATCTCACCAGAAAACATGTTAGTATCGAGCGCAATGGTGTCGAGCTTGAAAAGCATCGTAATTTCCTGTGGAATACTGCCCTCTATCTGGTTATTGTTCAAAATTAATTGTTGAAGATTAGCAATGGTTGCATTCTGCCCGGCAATTTCGCCAGTGAACCCATTGTAACTCAAATCGAGATGGGTCAGATTATCGAGCAACCAAAGCTCGGGCGACAAATCGCGACTGAAATTATTGTTACTCAGCGACAAATACCTGAGGCTATCCAAATCTTTAATCTGAACATCAACTCCTCCATCAAAGCCGTTGTTCGACAGATCGAGCACTTCAAGATCCTTCAACGCATTAAGCCCAACAGGCAGTTCACGGTTTAGGTCGTTGTTCGATAAATTCAGTGTTTGCAATGTTGGCAATTCACCAATCAAATCAATATCGCCCTTTAAGTTATTCTGAGGCAAATTAATTGACAACACATTGCAACTATCGGCTCCAACACCGTAAATA
>Ga0209373_10005696_pt1 | contig 10063 bp, 4 predicted proteins | sample Higcelweek5metaG_FD_187173 | JGI IMG/M metagenome (GOLD analysis project Ga0209373, IMG submission 187173) | Freshwater pond sediment microbial communities from the University of Edinburgh, under environmental carbon perturbations - High... | ecosystem: Environmental > Aquatic > Freshwater >...
CTCTTGCCGTACTTCTTCGAGGCGGGGGCGTGGGTGCTCTGGCAGTGGACGTAGGGCTCGATCTCGCGGATCTCGGCCTGGTCGTTCTGCGCGGCGGGCATGAAGGAGCGGTAGTAGCGGTAGGCCTGGTCGCCGTTGCCGCGGGCGATCTCGGCGAGCACGGCCCAGCTCTGGGTGTGTGAGAAGATGCCGCCGTTCTCCTTGGTGCCGGGGTTGAAGAGCACGGCGCGCATGACCTTCACGGGAGTCTTGTCGAAGGGCGGGTTGCAGAGGGCCACGCCGTAATCGGAGGCGAGGAGCTTCTGCATCGAGTCGAGGGATTTCTCCATCTGCGCGTCGGTGGCGGCGCCGGAGAGGATGGCCCAGCACTGGGTGTTGATGTAGATCTTGCCCTCCTTGGCCTTCTTCGTGCCGAAGACGGTGCCGTCCTCGCCGATGGCCCAGATGAACCACTCGCCGTCCCAGCAGACCTTCTGGATCTTGGCGTCGAGCTTCTTCAACTCGGCGCGGGCCCAGGCGGCATCCTTCGCGCGGCCGAGCGTGTCGGCGATGCCGGCGAAGATGTCGAGGCCCATGCGGACCTGGAAGGTGACGAAGACGCTCTCGCCCTTGTAGCCGAGCTTGAGACAGTCGTTCCAGTCGGCGAGCAGGCCGCAGGGCAGGCCGTGCTTGCCGGTGCGCTCGAGGTTGAACTCGAGGGCGCGGCGGAGGTGGGCGAAGACGGTGGCCTTGCCCTTGTCGGCGTAGGGGACGACGAGGTCGTAGAACTTCAGGTCGCCCGTCTCGGCGACGTAGGCCGGCACGGAGTTGAAGAACCAGAGGCAGTCGTCGCTGCGGTAGTGGGAGGGCGGAGTCGGCTTCATCGCGCCGGGCTTGTGCGACCACGGGCGCACCTCGGGCTGGGCGCCGCCGGTGGAGTCCTGCGCGGAGAGCATCAGGATCATGCGCTCGCGGACGAGCTCGGGGATCATGCCGGTGACGCCGAGGAAATCCTGCACGGTGTCGCGGAAGCCGAAGCCGTCGCGCTGGTCGCCGGTGTAGACGAGCGAGCAGGAGCGCGACCACTCGAAGGTCATGAGGGCGTTGTAGGCACCCCAGACGTTGGTCATGTGGTCGAAGTCGGCGTCGGGCGTCTGGACCTGCATCGTATCGAGGAGGCCGTGCCAATACTTCTTGAGCTTCGCCAGCTCGCGCTCGACGGCGGCGACGTTGGCGAACTTGGCGCGGGTCTTCTTCGCGACGGCGGCCTGTCCGGTGCCGAGAAGGACGATGATGTCGGCGGTCTCGCCGGCGCCGAGGGTGAGGTCGCTCTGGATGGCGCCGCAGCCGTTGTCGGCGAAATGCTCGGTGTTGCCGAGCTGGCCGCGCTCGACGGCCTCGGGCCGGTCGTAGCTGCGGTACACGCCGAGGAACTTCTCCCGCTCGCAATCAAAGCCGGAGACGGTGCCGCCGACCTGCGTCATCCACCACCAGCGGGACTGGTCGTTGTTGGCGAAGTTGGCGGGGTCCTCGGGCAGGCGCTTGCAGGACGAGGCGGCGATGATGCCGTCCTTGAAGACGGCGTCGGAGATGTACTGGGCGTACTGGAGGTTGAAGGTGTCCTGCGTGAGGTTCCACTCGGTGGTGAACTCGCAGTAGGAGAAGACGGAGAGCTTGCGCGGCTTGCCGGAGTTGTTGGTGACCTTCAGGTGCCAGTATTCGAAGTCCTGGTCCATCGGCACGAAGTAGGTCGCCTGCGAGATGATGCCGGAGTACTCGCTCTCGATCACGGCGTAGCCGGGGCCGAAGCGGGTGGAGGTCTTGTACTGCTCGAGCGGCTTGCCGACGGGCTGCCACGCGGCCGACCAGAAATCGCCCGAGGCGGCGTCGCGCAGGTAGAACTGGCGGCCGGGCATGTCCATCGGCACGGCGTTGTAGCGGTGGCGGAGGAAACGGCCCGACGCGGGCGAGCGGGTGAAGCTGTAGCCGCCGGCGTTGTTGGTGATGATCGCGCCGTAGCGGCGAGAGCCGAGGTAGTTGGACCAGGCGCGGGGGGTGTCGGGGCGCGTGATCACGTATTCGCGGGCAGCGTCGTCAAAGTGGCCGTATTGCATGGGAGGAAGAAGCCGAGGGACTCGAGGGAGGAAAACCGGCGACCTGCGGCACCGGTGATCGCGGGGGCGACGGGCGGTGCGGAGGAGAGTCGGGAAAGCGTCAACAAAGCCCGCGCACGCGGGTGCGGGCAAGCCGCGTTTGCCGGCGCGGCGGCGGGGAAGGCGTACGGATCGGGGGATTGATGCAGGGGCCGTCCGCGCGCAGGCGAGAGCCGATGAAAGGCTGTGGGCGAGAGGACGGAGGGTTGAGGGCAGAGGGCGGATGCCGGCGTCCTGAACCCCGAGCCTACGTTTGGACGCCTGCGACGGCCAAGCCCTCGGGCGCCGGCGCGGGATGCCCGCGGCGCACGGCCTCAGCGAGAATCGCCTCCGTGGCGGTGGCACCGATACGGCTCACACCCAGCACGCGCACGCGCAGGAGATCGTCGAGCGTGCGCACGCCGCCGGCGGCCTTCATCTTCACACCGGGTCCGCTGTGGCGGCGCATGAGGCGGAGATGGTCGTCGGTCGCACCGCGGTAGTTGTAGCCGCCGGCGGGTTGTTTCACGAAGCCGTAGCCGGTGGAGGTTTTCACGAAGGCCACGTCGAGCTCGGTGCAGATCTCGCAGAGGCGGACGATGTGGAACTCCTGGAGATAGTCGTTCTCGAAGATGACCTTCAGCAGCGCGCCGCGGGCGCGGCACACGGCGTTCACCTCGCGAAGCTCGTCGGTCACGTAATCCCAGTCGCCGCCGAGCACCTTGCCGATGTTGACGACGACATCGATCTCGGTCGCGCCCTCGCCCATGGCGCGATCGGCCTCGGCGACCTTCAGCGCGATGTGGCTGTTGCCATGCGGAAACCCGGCCACCGCGCAAACGCCGACGCCGGAACCGAACAACGATTCGACCGCCATCGGCACGTTGCAGGACTTCACGCAGGCGGTGGCGCAACCGCAGCGCCGCGCGACCGCGAACCCCTTGTGCAGCTCCGCGTCGGTGAGCGTGGGGTGCAGCAGCGAGTGGTCGATCATCCGGGCGAGATCGAGCACGGAGGGCAGGTTCTTGCTCAGTGGCATGGGAGGAGGCGGATTCGCGCCGCTGCCGCCGAGTATTGCCGGAACCAGCTCGGGCGCGAACGCAAAGGCGCCGGCCCGCCGCCCGCGCCGGGCCCTTCGGGACGAATTTCGGCGTTTCGCAAATCCGGGCTTGGCGCACGGCACGCGGAACGATTGCCTCGCAGTTTCACAGGCGGCGCATACCCCCCACCCCGCGCCGCCGCTCACACCTCGAAAACGCTCCAGGAATCATGGACAAGGTCGCCCTGTTGAACGCCATCGTCGCCACATTGGCCGCGGAATTCGCCATACAAACCGAAGCCGCCGAAGACGCCCATAAGGAGGCCACCAACGACGAGAGCCGGGCCGAGGACCGCTACGACATGCGCGGCCAGCTCGCCGCCTACCTCGCCGCCGGCCAGGCGAAGATCGCCGACGAAGTCGCCACCGCGATCGCCGCATTTCGGAACATGGCCCTGCGTGCGTTCAGTCCCGGCGAACCCGCCGCCCTCGGCGCGTTGATCCGCCTCGAAGCGGCGCGCGGCATGAAGAGCGTCTATTTTCTCGGGCCGGCCCACGGCGGACTCGAAGTGAAGATCAACGGCGACGAGATCATGGTCGTCACACCCTCCTCGCCCCTCGGCCGCTCGCTCATGGGCCGTAAAATTGGCGAACGCGTCGCCCTGCCGCAGGGCGCGCGCTCCGTCGAGCACACGATCTCGGCGGTGGAGTAGCGCGCCTCCGCGCTAAACTGTATAGAGGATACGCACGCGCCGGCAGTGCTGCCACGCCGCGTCGAAGCCCCCCGGCCGTGGCGCAGGCCGCCGTGCCTGCGGTATCAGACTTCGCCGGCACGGAGACCGGTGCCACGATGTACTTTTGCCTTCTCCATTCTTTCGCTACTTCGGTTGCGGCGCAGCCGCGCTACGTCCAACCGCCGACTGCGCGCCTCACCGCTTGTCGAATTCCATCGCGGGCTGGCCGGCGAGAGAGCGGGCCAGTTGCAAGCGGTGGATCTTTGCGTTGTGCCGCACGTCCACCGGGAAACGGTCGACGAAATAGAAGAGGCGGATGAGATCGGTGTGCCGGTGCGCCGAGCCGAGCTCGCGCAGCTCGCGGCCGAGTGTCCGTTTCTCGGATCCACCGTGCGGACGCTTGTCCGGCCAGCACTCGACCGCCAGCGCCGCGACCTGTTTGCCGCGCGGCCCGAAGCCGATCAACGCCGTGCGCCGCACGCGCGGGTGCTGGTTGAAGATGGGTTCCACGCAGTCGGGGAAAAGCGCGCCATGCGGCGTCTCCACACGCTCGGCCAGCCGGCCGCAGAACCAGAGCCGGCCCTCCTCGTCGAGATAGCCGGCATCGCCCATGCGGTGCCAGACCGCCGCATCCTCGGGCGCGGTCGGCGGCAGGCTGAAGCTGGATTGCGAAGCAGAATCGGCGGCGGGCTCAGCGGCAGCGGCGGTCGCCTCGGGCTCGTAGATCTTCGCCCGCGCGGTCGCCTCGGGCAGGAGATCGTAAACTTTGGTGACAACCGGTCCGCGCACGACGATCTCGCCGATCTCGCCGCGCGGCAGCTCGCGCACCTCGGCCAGCGTGGCGATCGGGCCGTCGGAGATGGCGATCACCCGCGCGGTCATCTCGGCTACCGGCCGCCCCACGCACGTGCCGCGCCCGCGAAGCGTCGCCGCCGCCGTACCGGCCGCTGGCGCGGCGGCGGAGTTCCGGGCTCCGGGTTCCGGGTTCAGGGTTCGGAGTTCGGTGCCCGCCTTCTGTCCCCTGTCTTCCAACACCCGCTCTCCGAGCTCGGGCCGCTCGCCTCTCGCCTCTCGTCTCTCGCCTGCAACGCCCTCGCCAAGGATTTCCTCGGCGGAGACGCTGCTGACCGGCAACGCCTCGGTGGCGCCGTAAGGCGAGTGGAGCTGCGCCCCGGGGAAGATCCGGCGCATCAGGGCGAAGAGCGGCGGCGGCACGGGTGCGCCCGCCATCAGGATACGTTTCATCCCGGGCAGGACGATGCCGCGCTCGAAGCAGTGGCGTGCAACCTTCGTCCAGATCACGGGCGAGCCGAAGCTGTTCGTCACGCCGTTCTGCCGGATCGCCTGCACGAGTTTCGCGGGATCGAACGCGGCCGGCTTCGAGGGATCGATCTGCGGCACGACGGTCGTCATACCCAGCGCCGGATCGAAGAGCGCGAAGACGGGCAGCACCGCCAGATCGACCTCGCCCAGCGCGATACCATAGGTGGCGCGCACCAGCCGCACCTGCGCCTCGAACATCCCATGCTCGTAGCACACGCCCTTCGGCGCCCCCGTGGAGCCGGAGGTGAAGAGGATCGCAGCAAGATCGTCCGCCGCCGTGGCCGCCGCGGGGAAGACCGGCACGGAGCCGCGCGCGAGCCGGTGCGCCGAATCGCCGCTCACCCACAGGCGCTGCGAGACGCTACGGAAAGCGTCGCGGAAAACCCAGGAAGCAAGCTGGGCCGTCGCGATGCCGAGCAGCACCCGCGGCTGCGTGCGCAGGACGCACGCAAGGAAGTTCTTCCGGCCCATGCCCGGATCGATCACGATCGGCGTGGCCCCGAGTTTGAAGAGCGCGAAGACGGCCGCGATCAACGGCAGCCCCGGTCGCACCAGCACGAGCACGCGGTCGCCGCGCTGCACGCCCTTGCGCGCGAGCCGCCACGCCCAGGCGTCCGCCTCGGCCGCGAGCTCGGCAAACGACAGCTCGGCATAGCGGATCTCGCCACCGGCTGCATTCCCGGTGGGGATGCGCAACGCCGCCGTGGCCGGCTGGCTCGCAGCCTGCGCCCAGAGGTGGCGGGAAACGTTGACGACTTCAGCGGCGGGCATCGTCCGATGAAACCGTTGTGCGCCCACGCCGCACAACGAAAAAGGCGGCGGCGCTGTCATCGCCACCGCCGGCATTCCGCCGTGCGGCAGAACGGCGCCACAGCCGTCCGCTTCGGCTCATATCGTAGCGCAAGCGTCCCTGCCTGCGCCCTCGGCAATGCGCCGCGACACACCCAAAGAAAAGCCCCCGGCCTTGCGGGCCGGGGGCACAAGAACAGACACGAAACAAACTAACAGACTCAGAACTTGAAGGTATTGGTGATCTCCCAGGTCTGTGCGGGGGCGATGCGCCATGCGGCAACCGTGTAATTGCTCCCGTCGGTCGTCGGCTGGACGGTGAGCGGGATGACCTTGTTGCCGTCGCCGAGGTTGCGAATGTTGAACTGGATGCGCCAGTCGATCTTCGCGGTCAGCTTCTTCTCGTAGCCGATCCAGAAGTCGATCGCGTCCTCGCGGGGCCCCATGATCGGGTTGGCGATGTCGTAGGTGAAGACACCGGCAGTGCTTGTCGCAGCGACGGGGTAGCCGATGGCGACCTTGTCCTGCCAGCGATAGCCGGCACCGATGTTGAAGCCCTTCAGGCGGCCTTCGGTGAAGTTGTAGTTGGTCACCACGTTGAAGCGCCACTTGCGCAGCTCAGGCGTGAAGGTGCCTTCCTGCAGCTTCATCAACACATACGAGTTGTAGAAGCTGGAATTCCACATGCTGACGACCTTGTTGTTGGTGTTGCCGCCGCCCCACAGGCGGATCTGGCCCGCATCGGTGTTGTTGAACGCTTCGTTCATGATCTCGATGACCTCGTTGAACGCCGTGCCACCCACGTTGTTGCGCATGGCCTGGGTCTTCGAAGCATTGATCGAGATGCGCCAGTTCTTGGTCGGATTGGCGGTAAGCTCGAATTCGTAGCCCTTCGAGATCTGATCCTCGGTCTGCGAGAAGTTCGGCAGGCCGGCAGTCGCATTGCGGTTACTGACTCCAGTAAAGTCGTTGTAGCTGAATGCCTGTAGAACCTGCTGGATCTTCGGATTCGAGGTGAACGTACGCCATGCAGCGACGGAACTGAGACGGAGGGCATCCGCTTGGGCCGCCGTCATACCGGACTCCGCAGCATACGTCCAGTTGCCCGGGTTGGTATCGGCGCTGGAAGCATCGCCGGTGGAACCAAGGCGGTAGTCGTACACGTCCGCCCAAGTCTCGCCCCAGGCGAAGATCGTGGCATCGCCGTTGTTGCCAACCAGCCAGGTATTGAGACCGGCGGTACTGCTCGCATTCAGGACGGTGCTCTCGTACTTGTTGATGCGAAGCGAGAAGCGGTCGTCCTTGGTCGAGATCATGATACCCTTGTCCTTGGTGGTACCGCTGGCGGCCGGGATCTCGTTGCCGTACATGTCGAAACGGGTGCCGACGACTTGGAAGTTCTCGGACTCGTTGTAATAGAGGCTCACGTTGACCGGGATGGAATTACCCCAGCGGCCGAGCAGCTTGGTGAGGTGAGCCACCACGCTCCAGCTCGGGGAGTTCTTCTTCGTGATCGATGCCTGACGCCAGCCGGTGCTGTAGATCAGGTTGCCGTCGGAATCGACCGCGTTGAAGTCGATATGGCCATCGGACGCTTCGGCTCCGCCGGCGCTCCAAGACTTCACCGTATCGCGACGGATACCGTACATGCCGACGATCGCACCGTCCCAGAAGTAGGACTGGAGAACGGCGGCGCGGGAATCGGACTTCTTCTTGAGCAAGGTCGCGGAATAGGTGAGCGCGTCCTGCGAGTCGAAGCCGTCCTCGGCGTTGACGATGCTGACGTTCTTGGTCGTCCAGCCCACGTAGTTGTCCGGGTTCTGCGACTGCGTGGAGTTCGTGCCCGTGGCGGCATTCACCCACGGATCCGAATACGCAACGCTGGAAGCGGCGTTCCAAGTACCGTCGAAATAGCGGTAGGAGATGGTCGAGGGAATCACGACCGCGTCGCCGGCACGCGAGACTTGGACATCGCTGAGCGACGTGCCGTACAGGGAATCGCTGATGTAGACGACGGGGTGAATGATACGGCCGTTGTTCTTGATCTTCTCGGTCGGCGAACCCGCCACCAAGTTGCGCAGATCCTCCCCCACGGCCCAGTGCATGAAGTTGCGGGTATCGGTCTGAAGCATGTCCTGGCTATAGAGGCCGCTGAGGGTGTGACGCCCGAGCAGCTTGTAGAACCAGCCGGCCTTGCCGTCTTCGTTGAAGTTATGGTCGAAGAAGACACTGGCACGCGAAGCCTCGCGGTTGGTCTCGACCTCGTTGTTGCCGTAGATGCCGGCATCCGCGATGTAGGCCTTGCCGAAGTTCGGATTAACCGTGCCGTCCATGTTCATCAGGTTCACGTCGACAGCGATGCCAGCGCGCTGATCGGTCAGTAGCGTGTACTGGCCGCGGCGGTGAACGGATTCGTCGTAGGCGAGCTCGAAGCCGCACTTCTGGTTGAAGAAGGTCTGGCCGAGAGTGGCGCTAAAGTTGTGGAAGTTCTGCCACTCCTTCTTGTTATCGCCGTCGAGCAGGTTGTTGTAGAAGTCGAAGACCGACGTGTCGCTGAACGTGGCGTTCTTGTAGAGTTCCTTGTACGGAAGCCCTGCGTTGCTGGCGTAAACCGACGTCGGCGTAATGGCGACGCGGGCAGCATCGGAGAAGTAGTCGAGCGTGCGCTTCGTCGTGCCATCCGAATTGCGTGCGGCGATGAGATTACCGACGCCCGAGGAAACCATGTACGCGGAGCCGTCCGCATTAAAATAGGTAAGCGGGCCGCTCTCGTAGCTGGAGCCGACGTTGGTGAACCACGGACTATAGTTCGGGTTGCTGCCGCCCGACACCATCTGATCCGAAGCGGTGGTGATCGGCTGGCCCACCGGGATGTAGTTGCCGAGGGTCGTCTGGTTGGCCGCCGCATAGTAGTCGACCGAAGTAACGATACCGGCGGCATCGGTCGTGTAGCGCGGGCGATTGTCGCGGACGTTGTTCGGATCGACGACGGTCTGGTTCATCGCCGTGAACCACGGCGTGATCATGTCGATCGGCGTGATCACGCGCGGGTTGTTCGACTTGATGGTACCGGACTCGTAATTGACCTTGATGGTGGTCTTGGCGCCGTTGCGACTGAGGAACTTCGGCTCATAACGGGCGGTCGCGAAAATGCGGCGATCGAGGCTATAGGCCGGCTTCTGCTTGTACTTCTCCTCGTTGCGCACCGAAGTCACTCGGAAGGCCAGCTCGTCCTCGAGGAGGGCGTGGTTGACATCGACCGACGCACGGTTGGCGCCGTAGCTGCCATAGCGGAACTCGAGCTCGCCGAAGTTGCGGTACTGGGCCGTCTTGGTGCTCGTGTTGATGATGCCGGCGGGGCTGCCCATGCCGAACAGGATCGAGTTGGCGCCGCGCTGCATGTCGACGCGGTCGACATTGTAGGCATCCCACGGAATATCCGTGATGAAGAAGTTGCGGGTATTGTCGGCGGCGGTCAGGCCGCGGACACGGGTGTTGGAGTTCGGCGTCGTGAAGGTGCCTTCCTCCTGCTGGTTGCCGGTGCTGGCGTTCGTGAAGTTACCCTGGATACTGGCGACCTCGGTGTTGGTCGTGTATTGGAGGAGCGACTTGCTGTCGGTCGCGCCGGTGTCCTTGAGGAACTCCGATGTGACGACCGAGATCGCGGAACCCACGTCCTTCAACTGGGTATTGATGCGGGAGCCGGCCAGCGTCGTGGTGGCGACATAGCCGGTGGACTCCGAGGCGGTGACTTCGAACGGGCTGAGGATGATAACTTCATCGTCGGCAGCGGTAACTGCGGGACTGGTCGGCTCGGCTGTCTGTGCCTGTACTCCAGCTGCGAGCAGGGCTCCAAGCGGGAGCGCTGCGTACTTGATAGCGTGTTTTGTCGGATGCATGTGCTAAGGCAGGCCTGGTAGCAGTGAACTCACGTGGGGCGCATTGGGGGAATGCACCGGCGTGCTGCCGCGTAGCCTGTGATTCTACTTTGTTGTAGTCCTGGGGGTTGTTGGCTGTCTGGAGGGTACGCGCAGAGTATCCATTACCCCCGGGAGAACCGGCAAAGT
>Ga0209373_10005698_pt1 | contig 10062 bp, 3 predicted proteins | sample Higcelweek5metaG_FD_187173 | JGI IMG/M metagenome (GOLD analysis project Ga0209373, IMG submission 187173) | Freshwater pond sediment microbial communities from the University of Edinburgh, under environmental carbon perturbations - High... | ecosystem: Environmental > Aquatic > Freshwater >...
AGATCTGGGCACTCAGACTGAATGGCCCGTTCAATATGTCAGAGCAAAACAATAGTACAGGGTGAGGCGCACAGAACCAACCAGAAACAGCCGGCTGATAATGTCTGCACTTTAGAACCAGTCTGCTGCCCTGCTATTTCTGAAGTGAGTAAAGATACTTTATCTCTTCTGCCCAGAGGGTCTCGTCGGGCGTCTCAAGGATCAGGGGTATGTCATCAAACCTCGGATCATTCATTATCAGGCCGAAGACCTCGTCACCAATCTCCCCCTTGCCAAGGCTGTCATGCCTGTCGACACGCGAGCCGAATGCCTTCTTCGATTCATTCAGATGCATTCCCTTCAGGTAACTGAATCCTACAACCCGTTCAAACTCCTCAAAAACCTTTTTGAAGCCCTCAGCTGAAGAAAGATCATACCCGGAAGTATAGGCATGGCAGGTGTCAATGCATACTCCCACCCTGCTCTTGTCATCAACCCTGTCTATTATATGCCTGAGGTGTTCAAACCGGTAACCCAGGTTTGTTCCCTGCCCGGCAGTGTTCTCAATTACGGCAATCACCCCGCTGGTCTTTTCAAGGGCGATGTTGACCGACTCTGCAATCAGATCCAGGCACTGTTCCTCGGTAATCTTCCCCAGGTGGCTTCCGGGGTGAAAGTTGAGCCTGTCGAGACCCAGTTGTTCGCATCTCTTCATCTCATCGATAAATGAGTAGCGTGATCTCCCAAGCCCGTCAGGATCGGGACTGCCCAGATTGATCAGGTAACTGTCGTGCGGCAGTATCTGGTGAGGCTTGAAATCAAATTCCCCGCACCGTTTGCGAAAGGCATCAATGCTCCTGGTGGTGAGAGGAGGAGCAACCCACTGTTTCTGGTTTTTGGTGAAGAAGGCAAATGCCTTCGCTCCTATCTCATGTGCATTCAACGGTGCGTTCTCCGCACCACCTGATGCACTGATGTGTGCTCCGACGTATTTCATTGGATTCAGTTTTGTCTATCGGTCAATAAGCGGTTTTTCGTAGACAAAGATATCAGTGAATCCCAATCCTGCAAGTTCCGGATAGTACGGATATGTCTCCTCCCTTGTAAAGAATCCGGTTATGACAACCCTGTAGTTCTCCCACTCACCGATGATTTCAACAGGCAGCTTCAGCCTCTTTTCGATCTTCTGTTTAGCCCGCTCTGCCTCGGCTTCCCTGCGGTAGCTCCCGGCGTGGAGAACAAATCTCGGTTTGGGTGGCGGGGGTGGTGCAATTTCTTCAGCTTTCACAGGCAGGTCTGGTTCAATCTCCTCCTGTTCCTCCTGCAATACCGGCACCTCTCCCTTTTCCTGACCTTCAGGCCGCTCAGGAACCGGCTCCTGTGCGACTGGCACCACCGGCGCAAGACCTGCTTCCGATCCGTGAAGCACCGTTATATCCTCAAAGCCGTACTTCCTGAGCAACGGGATGAACTCCCTGACCTCTGTGGTGTCTGCGAATCCGGTTATCTGCACCTTGAATTGACCGCCCTCGTTGCGTATTGTCACGAGTTTTTCTGCGGCGGCCAGCAGCCTGTCGCTCATTGTCACTGTCTCCTCGAGGGTGCTGAAGGCGCCAAGCTGGACGGTTGTGCCCCTTATTACAACAGGCATGGGCTCTTCAATAACCGTCTCCTTAACCACGGCAAGGGAATCTTCTCTCGTCCGGGAGATCCATTCGCCCTTCACAGCCTTGTTTGAGATCACCCATATCTCGGTGATGCCCTGATCCTGGATAACGGGTATGTATTTCTCCAGGTCCTCGCGGTCATCAAAGCCTGTTATGCGAACCTTCCAGAATCCGTCTTCCTCAAACAACTCAACGTTCTTGTCCAGCGCTCCCTCGACCTTTCTCTTCATAATTTCAGCGTACAGCTTGGTCCTGAACGCACCGAACTGAACTGCATAATAGTCCTCGGTAATTGTCACAAGCTCACGTGTCACTTCGTGGATGACCAGGTAGGATGTATCTTTGGCCATGGTTCTGGCTGGCGACGTCGGAACAATCTTCAGCGTGTCCGTACCTGGAATGTAGCCCGGCAGCTCAGCGATGTCAGCCACAGCGACAGAGTCAGCCGGTATGACCGCATCAGGAATAAGCTCCGGCTTTCTTAGTATGAAGTCAAGTCCCTCAACATAATCGCCCTCGCTGTTTGTCATGATGCTGAATCCTATTGAATCAGGCTCCGACACCAGGTTCAGACGCCTGAGCTGGGCTGTGTCAATCCTGACCCTGTAAATACCGGGAGGCAATCCGAACCAGCTGAAATAACCATCCTCCTCTGTCAGGACCCTGCCAGCTATCTCATCAGAACTATTGATGAAGTTGACAATAACCCTCCCCAGTCCTTTCTCTGTCCCCTTATCAGCGAACAGAACGGTACCCGTTGCCTCACCCCTGACAAGAACCGGTATCTCAATCATCTTCAGCATATTGGGGTCTGCAACAACAGCATATGATTTCTTGTCAAGCCTCCAGGTGATGTTTTCGAAGTTGTTTTCGTCAACCTCAATATAATACTTGACGTAGGGTTCGAGTCCGGTTATATGAATTGTAGTGTCCTTTTCACTTCGCTCGAGAGTACCGCTGCTTGATCTTATATTCAGACCCTTTGCCTTTGGTTCGCCGGCATCACGCCTGCCGTTGGCATTAAGGTCCAGGAAAGGCATTATGGAGATTCCGCCTCTCCCGACATTGGTACGGTTGTCTGCCTTCAGCCATCCGGAGGGCCTGTCATTTATCAGGCTGCCCCTTGCATACTGCACAAATGTTGACTGCCGGTTTGTCTGCCTTGCCGAAAGACCTGTCTGTGCAAACGAGAAGTCATACCGCACACCAACCTCACCCATTGTAATGTTATGCCGGAAGTTCCTCTCCCAGGAGAGGTTTACATAACCTTTCTCAAATACCCGTTTTTCAAGGCCAAGCTTTGCAGTCATGAATTCTCCGTCAGTGTAATTATACTGGGCCTGGGGCATGATCAGGAATTCTCCCGGCAGGCGGACCGCAAATGAAAGCTGGCTATGAAGACTGGGTTCATTTTCTCCGATGAAAAGGCCATAGGTTGTCAGGTTGGTATTCACCCCAAGGACGGATCCTGCAAGCATCCACTCGGCAGTTGTATAGTTCGTCAGAGGGAGAACGATCTGATAATATGACATCCTGGAATAAGCAGAGAACTTCTTTATTCTCAAGGGAATAGAAAGAGAGGCTCTGCGCTCCTCAAGGTAGTTGTAATTGATTGCTTTCTGGTCCTTGTCGTAACGGATATAATCCAGATCCAGCTGGATATTTGCCGGGAAACGGTAAGAGAGTCTTCCGCGAGCCCTGACTCCATATGTATAGTCACCGGAAAGAAGGACATTTCCGGGCAATCTTAGGGAAGCATTTACGAAAGGCATTACCGGCGTTGCGGAGACTGATGAGAGGTATTCTGCTCCTGCTCCCAGGGTGAGGAATCTTGTGGCTCCGAAACTCACGCTTGCCCTGGAAAAACGGCTCCAGACTGAATCTTCCACAACACCAGCACTGACTGTATACTCGATCTCCCTGTGAGGAATGAAATTGTACGGAATTGTCAGGTTTTGCTCCCTGGTCCTCTCCTCTCCCCAGGGCCCGTAATACTTGAGCTTAACCATAGTGTTCCCATAGACCAGCGGGACTTCAAATGTAAAAAAGCCGGATGCATCTGCCTTGAGATAATCAACAAGCACATTGTTTACATATAGTTCCACAGTCCAGCCCGGCTCAGTCTTATCAGTCAGGGTGTATGTTCCGAAGGAGCGCCTGAAGGTGGTTGGAGTATTTGTAAGCTGAATACCAATCACCGGGTCGTAAATTGATGCCGTGGCCTGGGTAATAATTTTTCCGGCCATGACCTGCCTGAGGAATGTGCGGTCATTGTTTACGTGCCGCCATAGATAATATTGCTGTTTTTCCCGGAAGGGATCTCCTGAATAATAGTTCAGGGAGGCCGTCGCCTCTCCTCCGGCAATTACGGAGCCAAGAGAGAGGTTGAGTCTTGCCTGCGATACCCCACCGGGCTGCTCGATGGCATATACAGACCAGTCAGCCATGCCAAAACGGAAACCCGGATAACTTCTTCCTATTGTTGTATCAACCAGTATATCCCCTCTCAGTCTGGTCATATTAGTTCTCATCTCCGCAAGCTTCAGTTCCCTTATCCCCGGCAGTTCCTGCTTGGTATCAATTACCACAGTGAGATCACGAAACGTGAACTTGCATTCAAGCCCGAACACTTTTCCATACCAGGGGATTTTAAGATAAAGGCCATTATCGGACCTGACCAGATCTCCCTCTCCGAGTGTCCAGGTTCTGCCACCGTAGACAATTCGGTTCCCCGGCCTGTCAATAGAATAAACAGCTTCAGGATTTATCCAGAAACCGTCTATTATATCAAAATCGTCACTCGGCATATTCCTGATTTTAATAAAATCGAAAAGCCCTGTGACAGACAGATAGACATCTTCATCCCTTATCAGAGCATCGATTTCTCCAACCCCGATGTGGGGAAGCTTAACATATACCGAAATTTCATCATAAAGTGGCTCGTCCTGCGCATTTGCCAGGGGAGATCCGAAGATGAAAAGACCCAGAATTATTAAGAGGCGATATCCGGACGAAAGAGAAGAATTAAATCTTCTGCTTCTTGGACCGGAATATGTCTCTGAGTTTGTCATAATTGCTCTGGAAACCTGTACTTTTCTATTCCCTGATCAGGGTGATACTGAAGTTGCCACTGTAATTACCCGGTGGATTTGACGCGGTATTGCCGACAGTCAGGCTTCCTCCAACAAGGAGGGTGGTCTGCTGCGGCCATGGAAGGCTTGTTACAAATGGAGATGACGGCAGTGATCCGGCAATCTGAAGGGTCAGGGTCCCGCCACCGCTTCCTGTAAGTGTCACCGGTGGACTTACAAGCAGTGAGAGAACCGTGCCGGGGTTGGCTCTGACATAAAACATTGCAGGTGTGTAAGCATATCCAAGAGACAACAGGACAATATCTCCGCTTGAACTTCTGGTTCCATTGGGAGCGACAGTAATAGTGCCTCCGGACAAGCCAGGGGAGAACGCTCCGAAAGCAAGTGGCTGGGAGGGGTTGGCGGTGATGATGACCGGCCTCGGCGGCGGTTCCTGTCCTTTCACCGGAGCAGCCAGGCTGAAAAGCACAGCGGTCATTAGGGCCGTCAGGAGTCTGCCAAAGAATTTCTTTCCACTTCGTATTTCACTCATCATATTCCGATTGACTGTTTTACGGTAGATTTCAATGATCCCGTGGTATAGTTCACCAAATAAATTCCCGGTTTAAGATTTAAATCCAGGCTGTAGCGGCCCGTCTCAAGTATTTTCCTGACATAGACCGGCCTTCCTCCCAGATCATACATAGTTATGACGCCTTCGCCTCCCTCAACGGCCCCTACCGTGACCTCAAGTTGCTGACCGTGGCTGTAAACGGAGAAGATATCTGTCTCATCCGGTTCCGTCCCGATGCCTGTGGTGTTCTTGAGAATTGCCAGTGCAAACCTGTTCGTGTAATTACCGGTTACAAGATTTACCCTGTATGGCCCTGAGGAGACCAGGTCAATATTTGCTCCTGTTACTGCATCACGGAACATTATCCTGACATTTTCGGGCAGGTTTTCAAGGTTACGCAACGCGAAAACAACCTCCCCGTCACGGTAGGATGTGAATCCAAGAGGCACATAAACGACGCTGTCAGCCTGTTGCGGGAGGGAATTGACCGAAAGCTTCGAACCGTCTGTCAATACCGAAAAGAGGTTCGTGACCATCATGTCCGTGTTGAACAGCTTAAGTGCATCAAGCTCCCTGTCAAAGGCCACGGCAGCTGCATCATCAAAATAGACGACCATCGGGTCTGCTGATGCCGCATCATCAGTGAACGCTGCGGTCAGGCGGATCAGGAAGCGATCTGCTGAAGCGGCCGACTTGAAGAAGATGTGTGACTGATTATTCACCCTGACACTGTTTGTCGCTCCCAGCACACCGGTTATGGGATATGTCCCATCCGAGACGTGGACAAAGAAGCCCTGCATCGAAGGTATTATATTGTCCGCCGCGCCATCGCTTGATACTCCGTTAACGTAGCTGCTGTATGTGCCGCCATATTCGTCGGTGGTGCTGGTCCTGAAAAAGTACAGGGCATTATCAATGTAATTTTTGGTCCAGCCTGCGGAATTCCAATCCACCGGTGACGGATACGGGTTTCCGGCCAGGTTGAATCCCTTGGTATACGTGTTGTTATTATTGTACAGTGTTACAGCCACACTTCCGTTATTGACAACTCCTGTTGCATCCACTGTGTATGGATCGGAAACGGAGCCGAAGTTGACTGCATAACCCTCAAGCGGATAAAGCGGTGCGGCCCCGGTTACGTAGGGGATCCACCCGGAGGACGTACGGCTCTCGTCATATCGGTAGAACATCGGCCATGACGATGCCAGGTCCATGTCATCGGCAAACTCGCTGACAGTGGACGCTGCAAACGGCGAGCTGAAATACCTGTAGCCAAACCTCGACGGAAGATATCTCTGCATTGTAACGTTTCCCGTCACATTTCCGGACCCGGACCCGTCTATCAGTGCTGTGCCGGAGGCATCTGACACAAGAGTAAGGTTGCCTCCAGAAGCAAGCTCCCCGTTCTGAACCAGGACGACTCCTGTGACATTCACAGGGCCGGCAAGAGCTACACCGGAAGCATTGCTGACGGTGAAGTTCATCACCATGTCTGAGGCAAAAATGCCGCCGGGAACCACCTGGGGTGCGCTGCCGCAAAACTCTACCGTGCCGGCAGATGCGTTTAAGAACCCAATGCCTGAGACAGTGCCGTAAATGCGTATTGTGCCACCTGAAACAGTGAGTGAAGATCCGGAAGCAACCACAATATCACCAGCCTCGCCGGTAACCCCGGAGGTGATTACAGGCTCAATGGCAACATCCGGTATCAGAACCTCTGTTCCGGGGTAGGGCACAAACCCGCATGACCAGTTGGCGGGGTTGTTCCAGGCAGACCCGGCAGATCCGTTCCAGGTCTCTCCGGCAACTGTTACGGTAGCGGTGGCAGTCATGCCCCCGCAGACAGATGCATCAAGGGTATTGGTCACCGTATATGTTCCCGACCGGCTTGCGGAGAGATCTATCAGGCCAGTGGCAGAATTCAGGAATACAAGCCCCGGAGTGGAGGTGAATGTGCCTGCAACACCTCCCGGGTCGAGCACGGGAATAGGATCAACACCATTCTGGCAATAAGGTGAACCGGTGTAAGCGAATGAGGCAACACGAACTGTGATATCAACAGTTCTGGCAATACTGGTTCCGCATGCGTTTGTTGCGGTGACACTTAAAGTACCACTTGTTGCCCCGGCACTGAAATCAAGTGTGACAGAGTTTCCGCTGCCGTTAATTGTGTGTCCTGTACCGGTATATGACCAGGTGTATGTGACTCCCGAAACAAGGGGAACAGTATAGACGTAGCCTGTTCCGCCCCGGCATACCGATGTTTCTGCAGCAGTGAACTCACCTGGCCGGGATGCGACTACTGGGAATGAGATAACAACCTCATCATAGGAGCTGCACGGCCCGTTACTTATCGTCCAGCGCAGGGTATAGCTCACCCCGAGAACCCCGTTGAAGACAGTGTTCTGCTGTATGCTGTTCTCAAATGATCCTCCGGCCCCGCTTATTACAGTCCAGAGACCTTCATACGAACCGTATTCATTGCCGGCAAGTGTTGTGGTTGACAGGCCGCAGAGCGACTGGTCCGGCCCGGCATTTGAAGCAGTTGGAAGCTGGTAAACGATTACAGTATTTGCATCAACCACCCCGGTGCCTGCACCCCCATTGAATCTGAATCCGGTCAGTCGATAAACACCCGGCACATTTGCAGGAAGGATGAACGGGAGAGATGAAACTGTCACGTCAGGTTGGGCAATGCCGTCTATTGTGTAACTCAGGATATAACTGAGAGTAATGGGAGTGAAAGAAATAAAGCTGACAGGGATACCTCCGGAGCCGCATATGGGTGTGAATGAAGAGAAGGAGGCCCTGGCAAGGGTACCGGAAATGCTGGCAGATGTGAAGTCAGATGGCGTTGATGAGACAGCCACGCTTCCGGTCGTCCCTACTTCCCCGTTGTTATTGTTACCGGAGGCTGTTGAAGTCAGCTCCCGCCACATGCCGGTACTGTAACCGGCAACCCTCATGTCAGCGAGTCCGTTCTCGGTAACAAGAGGTGTGAGATCGCTCTGCGGGTCCCACCCTATACTGATTCTCGCTGATACAGGGGATACGGAAGAGACACTCCAGAACTCAAGTGTGTTTATTACTTCGAGCGGAGGTGCAACAGATGTTGCCGTATTGTTTGGCGAAAAGTATTCAGCAGTAAACGCTGCCGTGCTTCCGGCTGTTGAGATGAGCGTGAACCGGTGGCCTCTGATCGCGCCTCTTCCAAGCGGGAAGAGGAAGCTCTCCCCGTTAACGATGTTCTTTGTCAGCGGTCCGCTTACCCATGAAGTGGCGCTCCCTCCGGCAGGCACAACGGCAGATTGTGAGGTGCTGAGCAGAATAAACCTGGCTGCCGGCGGGACGGTTACAACGCCGTTTGCCAGGATAAGCTGGTTTCCAACCTCGATATCTGACCCGGCGTTGAGTGTCAGGCCTGCAGTATTGTTGATCTCGATGTTCCAGAACCGGTTACTGCCGGTGAAATTTCCGGCGGTACCACCCAGGCTCTGGGCTGCTGATCCGGAAAAGGAAACCGTAGCGGCAGGATATGCACCGGAGCCGCTCCTGAAAGACCCGGAGTTGTACCTCTCAAAAGTGCCAAGGAGAGTAAGCTTCCTGCTATTGACACTGTTGTCAAGAATGGGGCCGTCAATTACAAGCCTTCTGCAGACAGTAAGGTCGGCGTTGGGGAGTATCCTCGTGCCTGAACCTGAGAACACCAGATTTGGAACAACACTGTATACTCCGGAGACAATCGTATATGTTCCGGTACCGCCATATTCAATTGTTCCGTTTCCGGAGCAATCCGTAAAATCTGTATAAGTACCGCCCGGAAGATTTCCTCCCTCAAGATATATCTTTCCATCACCGGTCACATTTCCAAGATTGTGACCGTAGGTTGGCGCAACAAGGCGAATTTCATTGTTAAGGGTGGTTTTCAGGACTGAAATAAAATTAATGTCCGCCGTTACCACATGGTCAATTATAACATTGCAGCCACGGGGTCCTCCGGCAGGGCATGGGGGCGATGCTCCCACGGGAGTCCAGATTGCCGGATCGGACCAGTTGCCGTTACTGTTGGTTATGTATTCAGGTACCTCGTCGGGAATAGCTGTATCAGTTCCGGCGGTGTAATCCCCGTTCATGTTGTTGCTTCCTGTGTAATTGAAAGCTACGGTATTTGCCGTCTCATTCACATTATCAGTTGCAGCTCCGGGGATGGCTTTGTCCCAGGCCCCGCCCGGCATAACCAGTCTTGCGGCAACATAGTCAGCATCGTTACCTGAAACATCACCATTAACATAACTGAACAGAATATTTGCATTCAGTCCCGATATGCCTGCACTTTCCACCTGCCAGTAATATCCAAGTGAATTGAGGGGGTCAATTACACTGGGGTGAAAATCATTGACGGGATTTATCCTGACGGACCCGACGGTTGAGTTTGCTGTCACCGTGAAGAGCGCCTGGGTGTATTTGCCCGCCACGCCGACAGGAAATGTAAATGTCTGTGCACCTGCCGGGAAGAACTTCAGCAGGCCCCGGCTGCTGGCAACGCCGTCAGACCTGATCATCCTGGTGGTCTTAAAACCGGGACTCAGTACCTGGCTGTTCTGGCTCAGAGTGAGCTGGTACTTGTTGATATCAAGCACTCCGGTATTAATAACCAGGTCATGCTGGAGGGCTACATCGTTGCTAAGCCTGGCGCCGGAGACGTTGTCAAGCGCCAGCCTGGCAAAAGAGCCTGTTCCGGAAATGCTCTGTTCTGATGTTCCTGCAAGGT
>Ga0209373_10005699_pt1 | contig 10056 bp, 5 predicted proteins | sample Higcelweek5metaG_FD_187173 | JGI IMG/M metagenome (GOLD analysis project Ga0209373, IMG submission 187173) | Freshwater pond sediment microbial communities from the University of Edinburgh, under environmental carbon perturbations - High... | ecosystem: Environmental > Aquatic > Freshwater >...
GGATCAGAAACCCTTATGTACCCATACCATACAGGAAGTTGCTGGCAAATGCGGTCGTATGAAGAATGGCTTTCGACTTTAAAGGAAGATTATATTGCTGGAGAATTTATTTGGACAGGGTTTGATTACATTGGTGAAGGCGGCATTGGCGATGTTATTAACGTGTGTGGCAAAAAGTTGGTTTGGCCTTGGTGGCCCTCGAAAGGGGCTAGTTGTGGGTTGGTTGACCTTTGCGGGTTCGAAAAGCCATCTTATTATTTCAGAAAAGCAATATGGACCAACGAGCCTATGGTTTATATCGCTGTAGAAACAGATTCAACAGCAAAAGACTGGTCTGCTTGCTCTTTTTGGAACTGGCCCAAGGTTTTGTCGCACTGGAACCACACTACAGAGGGCGATACATTGGCAGTTCATGTTTACACCAATATACCCGATGTTGAACTAAAGCTAAACAACAAGTCGTTGGGTTCACAACACTGGGATTTGAATAAACAGGCTTTCCTGATTTGGAACGTACCTTACGCAAAAGGCAAATTGGAAGCCATAGGCACACTGCCCAATGGGGAGAAAAAAACCTTCAAGGTACAAACAGCCGAAAAACCTGCAAAAATTCAACTAGTGGCAGAAAAGCTGACACTTAAAGCAAATCAACAAGATTTATCGTACATCAAAGCCATTTTATTGGACGAGAACAATGTCCCAGTGCCATTTGCCGACAATACCATTGAATTTGAAGTAACAGGAGCAGGAACATTAAATGCAACCGGAAATGGCGACGAAAAAAGCCATGTCTGCTACAAAGAAAAACAAACCAAGGCTTATTTGGGTAAATGTCTGGCAATCGTTCAATCGGGACCGGAAAAGGGGAGTATTCGTGTCGTCGCAAGAAGTAACGGATTGATAGATGCGAACATAGTTTTAAAAGTGGAATAATAGATAGCTTTATTTTCATGAAAGTTTAAACCGAAAACCTATGATGAAAATAGAGTTAGTAGAATATTAATCAGTTAATTAACATTTTATTTATGAAGAAAATTGCTTCTTTGACAATACTGATTGTTTCAGTCTTTGCCAGTACAATTGGATTTGCTATTACCTCAAATCCAATTCTATCAAGAGGTAAAACCGTTTACACATCAAGTGGTACAGTCTCATACCTTACCGATAATAAATATGGTGGCTCTACCTTAAACGTAAACGATGGAACATGGCTTGCAATAAACATTGGTACAGGGTATTCAAAAATTTACTTTACATGGAACAACCCGAGTTATTCCTGGTCCGATGTTATTTCTTCTGCTCATAGTTGTAAAGGAAACATGGGCTATCCAGTGAGTTATAACATTTTGACGTCTTCAAATTCAACCAATGGATCAGATGGCACATGGACAACAGCGGCTACTGTTTCAGAAAATTCAGTCACTGCACGTGGAATTGCAATCGACTTTACTTCGCAGAGTTGGGTTAAAATGAGTGTTGGCAGTGTAAGCGGCAAAGGTGGCGGGTCAATTGATGAAATTGAATTATTTGATTTGTCAAATGGCGGTGATGACCTTTGGTTTTTCCCAGGCACAAGCATTTCGGCAAATACTTATAAAGGAACTCCACCAGCAAACAACTTTGCTGATTTGGTGAGCAAAGCCTACCCTGGTTATACTCCTGCAATGGTAAGGGGCGGCATTCCTTGTATCAATAGCGGCGATTTAGCAAGTAATATTTCAAGTTACATCAATGCAAACCCAGCTATTAAATACTTTGCAATTGAAATGGGCACCAACGATGCCTGGGGAGGTGGTGATGGAAACGTATCATTTTTTACAGCTAATATGCAGGCAGTAATTACAGCTTGTAAAAATGCAGGTATACAGCCAATTATTGCACGCTTGTTGGCTGCTAATCCTTCGGTTGCAGGTTGGCAGGTGAACCCGGCTTATCTTTCAGCTATTGATAACCTTACATCATTAAATGGGCTTATTGCAGGCCCCGACCTTTATACTTATTTTGTAGAACATCCAGAGGAATTGCAAGCCGGTGACGATGGGGTTCATCCAAATGCCCTAGGTGCAGCAAGTATTCAACGATTGTGGGCTGAAAAAATGTCTTCAGTGTACTCGGGAGCTTGTGCGCCAAGCTCTATTACCCCGAATATACAAGTTAACGATGGCGATTGGCAGGAAACATTCAACGTAACAGTTAAACCAGGCGATCGGGTTAAGATTGCCTCTAAGCCGTCAAGCGAGGGCTCATGGAGTTGGAATGGCGGATGTGGCATTTCGGGAACTTCACAGGAGCAAATTATTTATCCAACAGAAGATTGCGGTGTTGTGGCAACTTTTACAAATTCCTGCGGGGACAAAAGCACGCAAACATTTCAAATAAAAATGTATACTCCATGTTTAGCAACTGATATAACTCCCTATATACAAGTTAACGATGGAACATGGCAGCAAACATCTACTGTGACTGTAGCTTCGGGAGCTAAAGTAAAATTAGGCCCTCAACCTGTTGCTGAAAGTTCGTGGAGCTGGAATAGCGACTGCGGAACATCTGGTAATTCTCGTGAGCAAACTATTTATCCTACAGTCGATTGTGATATTGTAGCTACTTTTACCAATACCTGCGGTGAACAGAGCACGAAAACATTTCAAATAAAAATATCTGACGAGCCATCTGGTGGAACAGGAGGTGCTAATACCCTCCCCACCATGCCTGCCGGAGGACCGGATAACGGCACTTATGACAAGCCTGGGCGTTATCCCGCAGGCTCGGTTAGTAAAATTGACTTTTACTCATCGGTTGCAGGGAAAAAGGTAGATATGTTGGTTTATACGCCGCCAGGATATAGCAACAGCCAAAAATATGGCGTCATTTTCTGCTATCAGGGAATGGGCGATAAAGCAAGCTCAATATTTAATGGCGATTGGGTCAAGGCTGGTCTCATTTGTGACAATTTGTTAGGTGAAGAGAAAATATCCAAGGGGGTTGTCATCGTGGCTATTGATGATCAATTTAATGGGAATTATAGCAATATTGAAGACGTGACAATAAAAGATGCCATCCCATTTATTGATTCACTTTATTCTACTTATGCCGATGCCGAACATCGCGGACTTTTTGGCTATTCGTGGGGTGGTGGATATACGTTTAATGTTGGGTGTAAGAATCTTGACTATTTCCATTATCTGAGCCCATCTTCAGCAGCTCCCAACAAACAGGGCGACATAACTTTGTTCCCCGATGGCGGAGCAATCGCCAAACAGGTGTTGAAATGTCTGTTTGTATCTTGGGGAGAGTACGATTATCAGGGATTTATTGATGCAAATAAAGCAACGGTTAACTTTTGCAACACGAATGGAATTCAAAATTATTCATGGAGTGCTCCAGGTCAAGGACACGGTGGCGGTACTTGGAGACCCGCAATGTGGAACTTCCTTCAGTTGGCAGATAAGGCTGGGATTTCCGCCGATTCGAGCTTGACAAATAGCCTTGATTTGAACCAACCTGGGAATAGTGTGCTTTTATCTCCGAATCCTTTTACCTCTGAGACCAATCTTCGAATTGAGAACCCCGAGCAGGTAACCAGCATCGTTGTATTTGACTTGATGGGCAAACAGGTGGAAATTGTTGATGGCGATAGTGTTAGGGATACCCAGGCTATAGGGTCCTCGCTGAAAGCGGGTATTTATATGGTGCAAGTATGCGGGCCAAACAAAAACCAATCCTTCAAGATAGTTAAAGAATAGACGGGTTTCTGATGGTCTATTTATAATAATAAACTTAAACACATGAAATGTCCATAATTCTAAAACCACCTAACGTGATGAAGAAATTATGGACATTCTTTTCTGCCCTTTAAATATTTATAAAACTTATTCTCATGAAAATTTATACTCTGTTTTTTTTGCTCATTGCTACAATACTCGTTAACAAAAACGTCTCAGCACAAAAAGATGTTACACCTCAACAGTTCAACAAAGATGTTAATGTATCCGAATTAGGCATTAATGCCAATAATGTTAAAAGCATAGACTCATTGCTTCAAGCATTTGTTGACAACAAAAAGTTGAACTGTGTAGCCGCTTTTGTTGCCAAAGGGGGCAATGTTGTATACAAAAAGGCTTTTGGAATGAAGGATATTGAAAAACAGGTCCCTGCATCAGTTGACGATTACTACATCCTTTTTTCACAAACCAAAGCGATAACCACAGTAGCTTTCATGACCCTTGTTGAGAGAGGATTGGTTTCTATTGACGATCCGGTATCAAAATACTTTCCTGAAATACCCAATGTTGTTGTAACAAAAGTGAACGAGGATGGTACATACGAAACACGTCCAGCAAAATCGCCCATGACATTTGCGCACCTGATGTCGCACGCTTCAGGGCTAAATGCCGGACTTGTTGGTGAAATTCGAAAAGCTGAAAGAAAAAAATCTGATGTGTCTAATAAATCAGGAATGCAGGAAAAAAAAGCAAATGGCCAGCATAGCTTTGACGGCAGCGACAATTCTAAATATCTGGCTGATGAAATGCTCAAATTGGTTAAATATCCCCTCGGCTTTGATCCGGGCACAGAATATAGCTACCATATAAGCACCAATATGCTGGCATATATGATTGAGCGGATTTCAGGAAAAACATTGCGTGAATATGTCAAAGAAACAGTGCTTATGCCATTGGGAATGAACGACACAGATTGGTATTATGAACCCGATGCCCTGCGCAAATTCGTGAAGGCCTACAGTTTAATAGATGGAAAGCTAGAGCCTGAGTCTAATATGTTTAGCGAGGCAACAATCAGTAAAGAGCAGACATACTGCGAAGGCGCGCTCGGACTAAATGGCCCAATTGAAGATTATGCTAAATTCTGCCAGATGCTATTGAATAAAGGCGAATTTAATGGCCACCGCATTTTGAAAGCTGAAACTGTAGAACTGATGACAACGATCAATCGGTTACCGGAAAAAAATGCTGGTGGAGATGGTTTTCAATTCGGCCTTGGTTTTGAACTCTACAACACGCAAAGGAAACCTGTTCCCGAAGTATCAAACACTGCTTACGCTTGGGGTGGTATGTGGGGAACGATGTTCATTATAGATCCGGCAAATAACATGATAGCCCTGTACTACATAAATATGTCTCAAAAAGAGTGGTTATATCCGGATTTTCTTAGCAAGGTTTATGGTTTGTTCAGTCATTAAGCAATAAAACCGATTAAATGTTGTATTAATATTTTTGAAATGTACTTATTATCAATATGATGCAGATTTTGTCAACTGCTAAAAAATCAACTAAAAATGGAAATTAAACAAACAACTAAAATGATAAGAAAAGGAATAGACCAATTATTTCTAAAAGTCATGGCATTTTTTATTTTAATACCCGTAATCACTTTTGCTGCTGATCCACCAGGGATACCTGACGGTTGGTCGGATGGTTATGTCTATGCAAACGGGATTCGCATTCACTACTATCATGCTGTTCCCGCGCCTGAAAAACCTGTCATTGTAATGGTTCATGGAGTTACGGATATTGGGCTTAGTTGGACAACACTTACCTGGAAGTTGCAGGACTCATATGATATATACATGCTTGATGCCCGCGGTCACGGCCTGTCAGATCCTTTTACTTCTTCCGATGATGGAGAGACTTTAATAAAAGATGTCGTTGGGTTTGTAAAGGCCATGAACATTAACAAGCCCATTCTGATGGGGCATTCAATGGGTGCAGCCACGGTTATGCGTGTAGGAGCAGAGTATCCCAACCTGGCACGGGCGGTCATTATGCTCGATCCTTTCCTGGGGTCTTTTAACCCTGATGGAAGCAGGACACTGCCAAGTGTACCCCAAAAAGAAGGAAAAGAAACGTCCCAAAGTGATAAGTCACCACAGAAAAAACCTACGAATAACGTTGAACCCGAAAAGCAGGTTGTCGGGAATAATCAAAATTATAACGATTTAGTGGCAAAGGGGCATCTTGAAAATCCCAAATGGGGCATCGTGGATTGCCAGTATTGGGCGCTATCGAAAAAACAGTACCACGGCCCGTACACACAAGAGCAATCACAGGCAATGAGAGGCACCATGAGCAGTGGAGATGCATTGGCAAAAATCACCGTCCCCTCACTTGTGCTGAAAGCTGATGCGCCGACAGAACGCCGCAAGGCCAACGAAGAGGCTGTGAAAGACCTGCCAAGGGTTAAGTTGGTGCACATGGATGGGGCAGCACATAACTTGCATCACGATCAATTAGAAAACACAGTGAAAGAGATCAATGAATTTCTGTCAAAGCTTTAATATAAATATGTACTATGAACCTTAAAAAATTGTCGATCGCTTTTTTAGAAGTAAGTTTTTTACTAACCGTGCAACTTTCCGTTTATGCACAAACATCCGATGAAAAACTGCTGTGGCCATTGGGTATCAAAGATAATCCTGTGCAACACACATCAGGTGAAGAGTTTGAAGATTTTGATGCACATTTATTTTCACTTTCAAAAAAGAACCGGGTATTTCGTAAAGTGTCCGTTCCTACTTATGTTTTACATCTGCCATCGCCTAAAAAAGCAACCGGGGTAGCCGTAGTTATTTGTCCCGGGGGCGGTTTTGTGGATAATTGGTTCGACCGCGAAGGTACTGACCTAGCGATTTGGCTAAAAGAACAGGGCGTGGCATCGTTGGTATTGAAATATCGCTTGAATGCCAAAAATAGCAGCGGAAATTCTATAGTCCCGAGGGATGCCTATTTTACAGCTATATTCGACGATGCAAAGCAAGCTATCAGGATCTTACGAAAAGATGCATCGGAACTAAATATCAATCCCAATAAAATTGGCATTGCAGGTTTTTCGGCTGGTGGGTTCATGGCGGTTAAACTTGCTGTAGCCGAAGAAATAAAAGAAAGCTCTGACACGGTTAGTTGGAAACCTAATTTTGCAGGCCTTTTTTATGCAGCTTTTTTTCAGAATGATACTGTTCGAAAAGAAAGTTGTCCGCCGTTTTTTATCATCAATGCCGCTGATGATAAATTGACGACTGCCCCCAAATGTATTGACTTCTACACATCTTTGTTAAAAGCCGGGGTGCCAGCCGAAATGCACATTTACGGCAAAGGCTCCCACGGGTTTTCAATGGATTTTTCCCAAAGAGAATCGTTAAAATATTGGCCTGAAAGCTTTTTAGCCTGGTTAAAGGATATTGAGATGATACAAGGAAAGTGAAAGCAGCGAGTCATAGCTTCAAGAATTAGTAACCCAATCTTGTTGTAACAAAAGTGAACAAAGATGGCACTTACGAAACGCGTCTGGTAAAAATACCAATGATTTTTTTGCTTATTTGAATGGCCACCGCATTTTGAATGCTGAAACGATAGAACTTATGGCAACTATCAATCAGGTGGCGTTGTAAGCGTAACGAAATTATTTTTAGGTTTTTAGATACGTGTATATACGACAGAAAATCCCGTAAGGTTTTGATTTTACGGGATTTGTCTTAGTTGTTCCGCCATTTGTCTTTGGCTTCAAGCGGAGAGAGAGGGATTCGAACCCTCGGTACCCTTTAGGGGTACACACGCTTTCCAGGCGTGCCTCTTCTCAGCCACTCGAGCATCTCTCCATATTTTTAACTCAAACAAAAAATGCATGAGTTGGTGTTTCAATATAATAATGAACGAAATTGGTTGATCACTGAAATCTCAAAAAACAAGATATTCCCTTTTTTTTGAGGGTCGAAAAGTACAAAAAAAATCGAGTATGCAGCAACCCTAAATTGTAATTTCTCCTTTCAGGTTCTGGCTCAGGTAATTCTTCACTTCAACAGGACTTAATCCTTGTCCTAATAAAAACATTAGTTTAGTTATTGCTGCTTCAGTTGTCATGTCGTTACCACTAATTACACCCGCTTCAATTAAAGGAATGCTGGTTTCATAGCGCCCCTGCTTCACACTGCCACCAGAGCATTGGCTCACATTAACTACTATTACCCCTCTCTTAACTGCATTTGAAACCGAATTGATCAACCAATCGAAATTGGGAATATTCCCCGATCCAAATGATTCTAAAACGACCCCTTTCAATCCGTTGATTCCCAAAATAGAATCTACCATTATTTGGTTTATTCCCGGGAATATTTTAAGAATCACAACGTTGGTGTCGAAATTGCTATTGACTCTTAAAATGCCGCTACTCAATGGGTAGTTGATGTATTCTCTAAAATAGGCAATCTCAATTCCGGCTTTAGCTAAAGGTGGATAATTCCTTGAGTCGAAGGCCCGAAATTGTTGAGAATCGATTTTTGAGGTTCGGTTTCCACGGTACAGTTTTGAATTGAAATAGACGCACACCTCTGGAACCATTGCCCTGTTGTTGCGTTTTTCTGAAGCTATTTCAACAGCCGTTACCAAATTCTCTTTTCCGTCGGTTCGTAACATCCCAATGGGCAATTGGGCCCCGGTAAATACCACTGGTTTATCTAAATTGTCGAGCATGAAACTTAATGCCGATGCGGTATACGACATTGTATCGGTTCCATGTAAAATCACAAAACCATCGTATTTCAAATAATTTTCCTGAATGGTATTGGCCAATTTACGCCAAATTTCAGGGGTGATATTCGAAGAATCGAGTACTGGTTCGAAAGTTATTGAAGAAATATCGCACCCAAATTTCTGAAGTAATGGAACTTCTTTCGATAGTTCTTCAAAATTCACCGGAGCAAGTGAGCTGTCTTCGGGGCGTTGCACCATTCCAATGGTTCCGCCGGTATAGATTATTAATATTGAAGGTCTCATATTCTATTTTCAGTAACCGGTGGAAAGTTAGGATAATTGAAGTGAAAAAGTAAGAATCGAGTTTACTATTTATCGTAAATTAATTTTAAAATCGTTGTGAAAAACAAAAAGCTTATTTCGCGAAGTTCATAATGTTGAATATTAGATTTTTGAATGCCTATTTTACCTTTATGAACGGCTGCTTTTCCAAAACAATTGCGGTTCTCGATGGTAAATATAACCGTAATTGATGATGGTCTTTGGGGGGAGCAGGTATTGTATAATAACTCATTCGGTCATCAACCCTCTCTTGTCCTCCAAAACAACCCGAGTCGGTGTTCAACACAATTTTAAATTTCGAAGCTTCATAAGGAATCCCATAATCGGTGAATGATTTGTTTGGGTTGAAATTGAAAATGAACATCAAATTGCCACGGGTATATGCCAGCACCTGGTCTGCTTTGTTTTCCCAAACTTTCCATATCTCAGGTTTTTTCAATAAATCCTTTTCTTTTAAAAGTTGAATCATGTCTCTATCGAAATCTTTTAACCAATGGTAGCGCAACTCATAATTGTCTGAAATGCTCCATATACGGCGGGCGTGCTGATGCGACCATCCATTCCCTTCTCTCGGAAAATCGATCCATTCAGGATGCCCAAATTCGTTTCCCATGAAATTCAAATAGGCACCACCGGCACAACTTGCAGTAATTAGCCTGATCATTTTGTGGAGTGCTATTCCACGGTCTACATTTAAGTTTGGCTGATCTTTTCTCATGCTATAATACATGTCTTTGTCGATAAGCCTGAAGATGATGGTTTTGTCGCCAACTAAAGCTTGGTCGTGGCTTTCGGCATAACTAACCACTTTTTCATCGTTTCGATGGGCGGTCATTTGGTAGAAAATATCACCAACTTCCCATTTTTCGTCCTTCTTTTCCTTTATTAGTTTAATCCAATAGTCGGGAACTCCCATGCTCAAACGTAAATCAAAACCTAAACCCCCGTCGCTTAACGAAGCTCCAAGTCCGGGTAGCCCGCTCATGTCTTCAGCAATTGATAGGGCCGATAGTTTTACTTCATGTATAAGCTTATTGGCCAGTTTAAAATAGGTAACCGCCTCGTAATCTAAATTCGGTGTGAAATAGTCATTATAACCGCCAAAAGATTTTCCCAAACCATGGTCAAAATAAAGCATACTGGTTACTCCGTCGTAACGATATCCGTCGAACTTGAATTCTTCGAGCCAGTATCTGACATTCGAAAGCAAGAAATGGAGGACCTCGTTCTT
>Ga0209373_10005700_pt1 | contig 10056 bp, 8 predicted proteins | sample Higcelweek5metaG_FD_187173 | JGI IMG/M metagenome (GOLD analysis project Ga0209373, IMG submission 187173) | Freshwater pond sediment microbial communities from the University of Edinburgh, under environmental carbon perturbations - High... | ecosystem: Environmental > Aquatic > Freshwater >...
GAGGTAGGCGGTCACTTCCGCCTGCATCGCGTCGATCCGCTCCTCGGCGGCGGCCAGCGCCTTGTATTTTTTGGCGTCGGAGACTCCGGCGATGAAGTGCATATTGACCGCCTGGTCCACCATCTTCCAGGAGTCTTCGACCATGGTGCGGATCACGCTGACCGCCTGTTTGAGGGCGACCGACGGGGTGGCGAGCAGGTTCGGTTCCAGCGGCTGGAACTTGATCTTCGCGTCGGCCGGAATCGGCAGCAGCCAGGTGCAGAGATTTGCGAACTGGCGGATGAACGGCAGCAGCAGAATCACGACGATGACGTTGAAGAAGGTGTGCGCCATCGCGATGTGCCGCTCGATGTTCTGCGGATCGGGGGCGAAGACGTTCCCCGGTGTGATCGCGTTGATGAAGTAGAGGAAAATCGGGATCCGCTGCGGGCCGAAGGGGACGTAAAACAGTCCGGTCATCAGCACCACGCCGAACACGTTGAACATGGTGTGGGCGAGCGCGGCCTGCTTGGCGACGCGGTTGGCGGTGATCGCGGCGAGCATCGCGGTGATCGTCGTGCCGATGTTGGTGCCGAGCAGGAGGGGAACGGCGGTCCAGAAGTTGATCAGCCCGCCCGCGGCCAGGGCGAGCACGATGCCCATCGCCGCCGAACTCGACTGGATCAGCATGGTTGCGACAAGGCCGATCATGATCGCGCCGAGAACCGGGCCGATCGGCATCCAGCCCATCGGGGCCGGCTGGCAGTCGAATTGGCGGAAGGCGTCGCGGAAATCGGGGAAATCGGCGAGCATTTTGAGCTCGTCGGACATCAGCATCATGCCGAAGAAGAGCAGCCCGAAGCCGAGGGTCGTCTCCCCCCATCCCTTGATCGCCTGCCGTTTGGAGAGCGAGATGACAAATCCGATCGTGATGGCCGGCAGCGCCACCCCGGAGAGGTTGAACGAAATGATCTGCGCCGTGACGGTCGTTCCGATGTTGGCGCCGAAGATGATGCCGATCGCCTGCGTGAGGTTGAGCAGCCCGGCGTTGATGAAGCCGATGACCATCACTGTCGTCGCGCTCGAAGACTGGATGACCGCCGTGACCATCGTTCCGGCCAGCACGGCGACGATTCCGTTGCGGGCGAAGAACTGGAGGATCTTCTTCATGTTCTCCCCGGCGACCTTCTGGATGCCGTCGCCCATCAGCTCCATGCCGAAGACGAAGAGCGCCAGCCCGCCGAGCACGGCGATGACCACGGCCACCGCGTCGAAACCGAGCAGCCGGACCTTCTTGTCGCGGATCATGAACCCTTGTTCGGGGTCGGCCACGCTGATGCCGATGTTGTAGACGCCGGACTTTTTGCCGAGCTGCACTTCGGTTTCCGCGACGCCGTCGGCGCCGGTCATGGCTTCGGGCGTCAGGATCCGGGCGGAGGTGCCCGAGCCTTCGGTGGTCGAGAGGAGGTCGAAATGGACCGGAACCCCGGAAGCCGGAACGCCGTCCGGCCGGACCAGCTTCACCGAGAGCGGGCGGGTGCCGATCGTGCCGGTGCGGTACTGTTTCTCGCCGCCGCCGACCGCCATGCCGGTGATGAAGCGCAGCGTGACGGCCTTGTCGGGAAAGTCGGCGGGGATGATTTTCAGGTACTGGTCGCCGGTGGCCCGCCCGGCGGTGATGGTGACGCCAAGCCCGCCGCCCTCGTCGGTCTTGGCGGACTGCGGTTCGACTTTGAGGTCGGAACCGTCCACCGGGACGAAATGGACGACTGTCCCGGCGACCGGCGCGCGGCTGCCTTCGCCGCCGAGCACCCCGGATTCCTGGGGCCCCAGCAATTCGATTCGCAGCGGCTGAGCAAATTTTTCACCGGGAAGCGCGCACTGTTCGGCTCCGTTCACGATTCGAATTTTGTCCACCGTGCGATTGTCGGTTTCTCCGCATCCGGCGGCGAGAAGGACAAACCCGGCGAGCAGCAGGAGTCTGAAGTACGGTAAGACCCGGAGGCGTGCAGGCATTGTTTCGTTCCTGGTTTTGTTCCCTGTCATTCTGGACGATGCCTTTACTATACTTCCGCAAGCGGGGTTTCTCAAGTTTTCCGTGTTTCTTTTCTTGTAAAATCGTCGGAACGGTGCTAGTTTAGGCAACAGACGGACAGGGGGAAACTCAAGCAATCCGGGAGGAAACACGATCATGGACCGACGGGATTTTCTGAAAGGTGCCGCGGCGCTGGCGCTGACGGCGGGAATCGCGGGGAAACTGGCCGGAGCCGACAAGGCCGTGCCCGGAACGGAAAAAGCCTCCGGCGCGCCGGACCTGGTGGCGCTTCGCGGCGGTTCGCCCGGCGACATGTTCGACGCCGGAATCGCGCTCCTGGGCGGAGTCTCCGCCTTTGTCAAGCCGGGCAGCGTCGTCCTGGTCAAGCCGAATATCGGTTGGGACAAGTCGCCGGAGAGCGGCGCGGACACCAACCCGGAACTGGTCGGGCGCATCGTCCGCCGCTGCATGGAGGCGGGGGCGAAAGAGGTTCACGTCTTCGACCACACCTGCGACAACTGGGTCAACAGCTATTCCAACAGCGGCATCAAGGCCGCGGTGGAGGCCGCCGGCGGCAAAATGTTCTCCGGCGCGGTCGAAGCGGATTACCGCGAGGTCGAAATTCCCGGCGGGGTTTCCATGAAAAAAGCGCAGGTGCACCGGCTGGTGCTCGACTGCGATGTCTTTTTCAACGTTCCGGTGCTCAAACACCACGGCGGCGCCAAGATGACCTGCGCCATGAAAAATTTCATGGGCGTCGTCTGGGACCGGCGGATCATGCACCGCGACAATCTCCACCAGAGCATCGCCGATTCCTGCCTGATCCGGCGGCCGGACCTCAATATCGTTGACGCCTTCCGGGTGATGACCACGGGCGGGCCGCGCGGCAACGCCTCTTCGGTGGTGAAGGATATCGGCGGCCTCCTGCTGTCGCGCGACATCGTCGCGGTGGACGCCGCCGCGGCGAAGCTGGCCGGCTTCCCGCTCAAACCGATCGGTTATCTTCCGGCGGGGGAGAAACTCGGGCTCGGCACGACCAAACTCGAAGAGCTCACGATCCGGAGGGTGGTGCTCTAAGTTATGTGGAAGTTCCGGCTGCTGAAAGCGTTGCGGGTTCTTATCTCGCTGCTGGTTCTGGCGTGGTTTCTCGCCGGGTTCTCTTCGCTCGCCGTGTTTGCGGGGGAGGCGGTCAAGGCGGAATTCCTGCCCTCGCTGCTGCGGGCGCTGATCCGCTTTTCGCTGGTTTCGCTGGCGTTTTCCGCCGTGATCCTCGGCGCGGCGCTTCTGGTCGGGCGGCTCTACTGCTCCTTCTGCTGCCCGCTCGGCGTACTTCAGGACATTGCGGCGCGGATCGGCCGGGTGGTCAGTTTCGGCCGCTTCCGCTACAAAACGGAGCCGGAACGCAAGCGCCTCCGCTACATCGTTTTGATCGCGGTCGTCGCGGCGGCGCTCGGCGGCTGGATCTTCCCGCTGGGGCTGCTGGAACCTTATACGCTGTTCGGCCGCAACGCGAACGGGCCGGGGCAGGCGCTTCTGATCGAAACCAACAACCGCCTCTACGGCCGCTTCGATTCGCTGACGCCGCTGGAGAAACGGCCGGAATTCCCGCTGTTCCCGGCCCTGCTCGGGGGCGGGCTGCTGCTCGCCGTGCTCGGCGCGGCGGCGTACCGGGGGCGGGTCTTCTGCAACACTTTCTGCCCGGCGGGGACGCTGCTCGGGCTCTGCTCGAAACACGCGCTCTTCCCGGTCCGGCTCGATTCCGATTCCTGCATGAAATGCGGGCAGTGTTTGAAGGTCTGCAAGACCGGGTGTATCGATGTCCGGAACCGGACGCTCGATGCCGAACGCTGCGTGGACTGCATGAACTGCGGAACCGTCTGCCGGTTCGGCGCGATCCGCTTCGGCCGCGCTCCGGCGGCGAAGGCGGCTGAAGAGCCCGGCGATCCGGCGGCGGTGGATGCCGGGCGGCGGAGCTTCCTCGTTTCGGCCGGCGGGGCGGGCATCGCCGCTTTCCTGGCCGGGCGGCTGGTTGCCCGCGACGGGGTGAAGCGCGATTTCTCCGACGCCGCCGCGTCTCCGGTGATGCCGCCGGGCGCGGGAAACCGCGCGGAGTTCCTGAGCCGCTGCACCGGCTGCGGGCTCTGCATCGCGAACTGCACCGGGCGGACGCTGAAACCGGCCTTCCTCGAATACGGGTTGGCCGGGATGGGGCAGCCGGTGCTCTCCTTCGAGGTGGGGAAATGTGAATTCGACTGCCGGAACTGTTCGGCGCTCTGTCCGACCGGGGCGCTGCGGAAACTCTCCGAAGACGAAAAGCATAATTGTCAGATTGGCACGGTCCGCTTCAGCCGCGAACACTGCGTGGTGGTGACGGACGGCACGAGCTGCGGCGCCTGCGCCGAGCACTGCCCGACCGGCGCGCTCCAGATGGTTCCCTACAAGGATCACCTGACCATTCCGCTTGTGATCGAAGAACTTTGCATCGGCTGCGGCGCATGCCAGTATATCTGCCCCGGCCTGTGGGGAGATGGGAAAAAGGCCATGATGGTGTACGGCGCCGACCGGCAGGGCCGGGCGGCGGATCCGCATAAGGTTTTGAAGAAGCCGGAGGGAAAACCCTCCACGGCGACAGAAGAGTTTCCCTTCTGATGGTTGAGTAACGGGGGTAGACGCAACGCTATGGTGATTACATTTTTTCGGCGGATGATTCGATTTTGCAAGGTGATTTGGTGGTTTTCCCTGACGACTTACCGGGTGCGGCAGGGCCAGAAGGGGCTCACCGGCTGGGACGCGATCGCCTGTTCCGCCCAGCAGGCGCGGGATTGGGCGCGCGGATCGGTGAAGGTGTTCAATTTCGAAGTCCGGGTTCACGGCGATCCCGAGAAGTTTTCGGGGGGGCTTCTGGTCAGCAACCATCAGGGGTATCTCGACACGGTGACCCATGCGGCGATCTTCCCGCTCCGCTTTGCGGCGAAGGCGGAGATGAAACAGTGGCCGCTGCTCGGGCCGTTTATCGACCAGGGCAACCCGATCTGGATCGATCGCAAGTCGCGTCACAAGTCCAAGGCGGTTGCCCACGAGATGATTGAGACGCTTCGGCACAAGATCAATCTGCTCGTCTATCCGGAGGGGACCAGCACCGACGGCGAACACGGGATTCTGCCGTTCAAATCGACGTCGTTCGAGGCGGCGGTGGCCGCGGGGTGCCGCGTCCAGCCGCTGCTGACGTTCTTCAGTTGCGAGGACGGCTCCGGCTGTTCGCTCGCATGGCACGGCACGGCGACGCTCTTGCCGCATATCTGGAAGATTCTCGGGCTGCGGCAGGCGAGGGCCGATGTGTATATCCTGCCGGTGGTCGAGCCGGTCGCGGGGGAAACCCGCAAGGAGCTCGCCGCGCGGGTCTATGAGTTGATGAGCGCCGAATACAGAAGGATCAAGGGACATGACGAAGGTTGAAAAATATCTGCGTGGCGCTTCCCGCGCCTGGGATTTCCTGATCGACTTTCCGCTGCCGGAGTCCGTTCGCGGCAAATTCGGCGGCCGGGTCGATTCGACCACGGTGCTGGCCGGTTTTCCGCTGGTCGGACTGGTGGTGGGGCTGCTGCTGGCGCTGGCGGCGGTGTTTTGCTCGGCGGTGTTCAAGCCGTTGGCGGGGAGCATCATCTTCGCGATCCTGGCGGTGGTGTTCCTCGACCTCAAGGATTCGGCGCGCGGGATCGGGCTTTTGACCAGCGCGTTCCTGGTGCGGCGGAAGGGGATCCGCCTCTCCGAGGCGCTCCCCCGGCTCACCGGCGACTGGGACCAGATCGGCAATCCGCTGGCCTCGGTGTTCGTTTCGCTGCTCGAATTGGGCAAAGTGGCGCTTCTGTTCACGCTGGCGTTTAACGGGGCGAAGCTCTGGATCGTGGTGATCCTGGCCGGAGCGTTCACCGTGCAGGGGATGCTGGCGACGGAGCCGGACCGCGAAAGCGGCGTTCCGATCCTGGCGGTTCCGCTGGAAAACCGGCGGGTCGGCTGGTGGACCGCCGGAATCATCGGGCTTGCCGTGCTGCTCTTTTTCCCTTTCGGCGTAGTGGCGGCGGCGTTCGTCGTCTATTTCTGCGCGACCGGTTTCGCCGGGTACTTCCGCCGCAATTTCGGCGGGGTTACGCCGGATTTCATCACCCTGGCCGGCAGCCTGACCGAGATTTTCCTGCTGGTGGTCGGAGTGCTTTGCCTCTCGATGTTTAGTTGACAGGAGTTCTTGAACCATGCGCAATGATTTTACTGTGCGGTACGATGTCGTGGTGGCGGGCGGCGGAGTCGCCGGAGTCGCCGCGGCGCTGGCCGCCTCCCGCCGCGGCGCGAAAGTCGCGCTGATTGAGAAAACCGTGCTCTGGGGCGGGTTGGCCACCGCGGGGATCATCTTCATCTACCTGCCGCTTTGCGACGGCAACGGCACGCAAGTGACGTTCGGCATCTCCGAAGAGCTGCTCAAGGCCGGGCTCAAATACGGGCCCGGCGAAATCCCCGCCGGGTGGCGGACCGGGAAGAGCCTCGCCGAAGAGAAGCGCTATCGCGTCATCTTCTCCCCCGCCTCAATGGTGCTCGGGTTCGACGAACTGCTGGAGGCTTCCGGCTGCGACCTCTGGCTCGACACGCAGTTGATCGACGCGGAGACCCGCGACGGCCGGGTGACCTCGGTCACTGTGGCGAACAAATCCGGCACCGGGCGGATCGAGGCGGCGGCCTTCGTCGATGCCACCGGAGACGCCGACCTCGCGTTTTTCGCCGGGGCGGAGTGTCCGGTCATGGCGAACGCGCTGGCGAGCTGGGCGATCGAATACTGCGCGGAGCCGGGCGGACACCTGTTTGCGCCGGGAATCCGCGCTTCGATCATCGGCTGCGCGACCGATCCGGATTTTACGGAGCCGGGCGTTAACGGGCGGATGGTCAGCGATTTCCTGCTCGCCGGGCGTGCAAAGTATCGGAAGATTCTCGAAGACGCCTACGCCTCCGGAGCCGCCGACCGCCTCACCCGTTTTCCGCTCAAGCTCCCGGCCATGCCGGACTTGCGGCATACCCGGCGGATCGACGGCGTCTCCACGTTGCCGCCGGACATGGAGTGGAAGCGGTTCGAGGATTCCATCGGCGTCTGTGCCGACTGGCGGTGCAGCGGCAAGGTGTGGGAGCTCCCGTTCGGGACGCTGGTTCCGAAGACGCTCGGCAACGTGCTGGCGGCGGGGCGCTGCATCTCTTCGATCGGGGACGCCTGGGAAGTTACCCGGGTGATTCCGGTCGCCGCCCTGACCGGTGAAGCCGCCGGAATCGCGGCGGCCCTTTCCGCGGAGCGCGGAATTTCCGCCCATGAACTTCCGTACCGCGACGTTCAGGACGCGATGCGCAAGGCGGGCAACCCGGTTCATCTGTCGGAACTCTATCCCGGGCTTGCTTGATAAAGGTTCTTCTTCGGTGAAAAACGGTGGAAATCGAGTCCGGCGTGGAGCCGACCGCGATTTCCACGGTCTTTTCTCATAGGCGCAGGGGGCTGCGACAGGCGAGCGGCCTGAGCCGGACGGGACGGCGCGGCGGAAATTGCTTCGTCTCAATGACGCCGGTCACGAATCGTTCCGGAGCGGGGCGGATTCCCCTCACGGTGATCGTCCAGTCGCTTGAGAAATGCGGAACGACCAGAAAATCAGGCGCTTGCGCTTCTCCGGACAGGCTCAGGAAAAATTCCCGTTTCCCGCAAACCGGCGCGGAAAGCGTGATCGAAAGTTCCGGATCCGGAATTTCGCATCTTTCCCACAACTGGTTTACTGAAAACACCATCGGAATATCCCGCCGGTTACTTCGCCGCTTTTTCGTTCTTCTGGAGCACGCCCGCTTCAACCAGCTTGTCGATGAGCTGCTGCATCGAGCTGAAGGTGCTGAGGAAGCCCTGCGGCGGCATGATGACGCGCTGGACGACTTCCGAGGTCGGGTTTTCGCCTTCCTTCGGCTGAAGCGTCACGAAGTCGAAACGCACCATTCCGCCGGTGAAATGAATCTGCCCGATGCCGTCGACGAAAATCTCTTTTTTGCTTTCCATGTTCAACAATCTCCTTATTTCGGGTTGAACGTCTGACGCTTTTCCGCGCCCGCCCCATGCGGACCGGTCCGCGCCGGTATAAAGTTAAGGTAGCCTGTCCCGCCGGATAGTCAACCTCGGGAGTCCCCGATTCCGCGTCTTTTTTCCGATTTTCCGCGTTTCCGCCCCGCATTCCCCCGCACATGGATTGAAAAAAAAGCGGGATGGATGTATATTCCTTCGCATCGAGCAGTGACCGAAATCGACAGAGAGGGTTTGGAAAGAGTTGCAGCAGACTATGATCAGCATCGTGATTTCCTCCCGCAACAATGAAAAGCGGATCGGCCGCACGCTAGCCGGACTTTTCGCGCAGAATCGGCGCGACTTCGAGGTTATCATCTGCGATGACAACTCTTCCGACCGGACCGCGGCGATCCTCGATTACTACCCCGAACTTCACCGGGTCCGCATGCCGGAGGGCGCTTCGCCGCACAATCCCGGCGAGGTGCTGCGCCGCGCGCTGGCCGAATGCCGGGGCGATATCATCGTATTCAACCATGCCGACGCCTGTCCGCTTGAGGCGGAATATCTCTCCTGCCTGCTGGCGGGGCTTGACGACCGTTCGGTTTCGGCGGTGTTCGCCGGGCAGGAGTGCCGCCCGGACGCGCCGTTCGGCGTCTGGCGGGACACCTTGCGGAATTTCTCCGCCGACCAGCCGAAATTCTCCCTCGCCGCCGCGGCCGTGCGCCGGGAGCTGCTGGACGAATTCCCGTTCGATCCCGACCTGCCGCTCGCCGTGGACGAGGAGTGGAACAAACGGGTCGAGGCGGCAGGGCGCCGGATCGCGTTCGTCCCTTCCGCCCGGGTTGAATATTCGCGGCCGGTCACCTGGAGCAATCTGTGGGACTGGAATTACCTGCTCGGCAAATGCCGCGCCATCGCCTTTGGAGAGCTGTTCCCCGTTCGTGTCCTGTTGCGGAAATTCGTTTCCGACGCGAAGGGCGACTTCCGCGCGGCGCGCAGCGAGCGCCGCTGCTCCGCGCTGCCCGGAATCATTCCGTGGCGGCTGGTCCAGCATTGCGCCTATTACTGCGGCAACCGCGCCGCACGGATCAACCAGGGGAAGCTATCATGCTGAAAACCGCCCAGATTGTAAGACGGTTCGCCTTCGATGAGTGGGGCGGAAGCCAGAGCTCCCTGTGGAACAGTGTATTGGAGATGCGGGCGCACCACATTGAGTCGGATATTCTCTGCACCCGCGCTTCTTCGGTCCGCGAGTCGGAGGAGCGCAACGGGATTCCGATCCTGCGTTATCCCTACTTTTATCCGTACTGGCCGCTGACCGAGGCGGATCGCAAGCGCCTGGACCGGCGCGGCGGCAACCCCGTATCGATTCCGCTCTACCAGCACCTGCTTGCCGCCAGGTACGATCTGCTGCATGCGCATGACAACGGCTACATCGGGTTGTCGGTGCGGGCGGCGGCGAAACGGCGCAACATCCCGTACATCGTGAGTTTTCACCGCGACTCCCTCGCCATTCCGGAGAAGGAGCGGCGCGAAATGGAGCGGCCGCTGCGCAACACCTTCGGCTACGGGCGGTTCGTCCAGATGCTGTACGGCTGGCGCAGAAGGTTCATCGCCGACGCCGACGGCGTGGTCTGCGTGGGGGAGTCCGAGGCCGGATTCCTGCGCGAACACTGGCCGCTCAAGCGGATTTTGCGGTTGCCGAACGGGGTTGATTACGAGCGGTTTTCGACACCGGTTAAAACCAACATCCGCAAGGCGTTCGACATTCCGCCGTACCGCACGCTGCTGCTCTGTGTTTCGCGCATCGACGACCGCAAGAACCAGAAGCTGCTGGTCCGCTTCGTCTCGACCCTGACCGAAGAGGGGGAGAATGTTCACGCGCTCCTCATCGGTCCGCCGAGTTCGGAGTATTATGTGAAGGAACTCGCCGACCTGGCGAAGGAGCTTCAGGTGGAGGACCGGGTGA
>Ga0209373_10005702_pt1 | contig 10053 bp, 5 predicted proteins | sample Higcelweek5metaG_FD_187173 | JGI IMG/M metagenome (GOLD analysis project Ga0209373, IMG submission 187173) | Freshwater pond sediment microbial communities from the University of Edinburgh, under environmental carbon perturbations - High... | ecosystem: Environmental > Aquatic > Freshwater >...
GGGCTGCCTGGCTTATTGCACGGCTGGGCGGTTGGAAAGGGTATCAAAATGAAAGCCCCCCTGGAAACAAAACATTTAAATGGGGATTGGACGCATTCTGCTCAATTTACGAGGGGTACAAAATTGCTAAAAAGATATGTGCATAGACAAGGGGTGGTGGGGGGGGGATGAAATAGGGCGGAGGCTATTTTAATGAGCATAGATTTTCAGTGGTATTGAGTTCGGACACTAAAGAAAACAAATATATCTTTAGATTTGCCCTATATAATATTTTGTTTTAGAAAATTTTATATATTTGATGCGAGAGAATTGTGAATTTGGTTTGAGCCACTAGGCAGCAACGCGCAATTAATAATGAGAAAGCATGAATCAGTCAATTATAAAATTCAACTTGAAAGTCTTCAAAATTAATTCAACACATTTTGAATTGAAAGGCAAAGTGACGGGTGAAATTATTGAAAAAATTAAAGAGAACCATTTTAAACAATTAAAGAGCAAACACCCGGAAATTGAATCTTTTTTTTGCAGCATTACAACTGATGTGGACGGAGAATTTAAACTATGGTCTTATTGTTATAATCAGCCCAAGAATCAACATTATTGGAAATTGTTTTTACCCAATGAACTAACTGAATCTCAAAACTTTCAGATTGTAGAGTTTTCTTTTGTGCTATTTATCGAATATAAACAGAATATTTATTGTGTTATTGGTGGTAGCGGAATGAGTGTTATTAAAAAATATATTGATCCATACTTTGGAATAGATTTGTACCAGCATTTTGCCAAGCCATCAGAAGATGAAATTATTGAAATAGATGCAAGGAGTTTTGCAAGTAATATATCAAAGAAAAGGCAAACCTACAATTTAAACCAGACGATAAGCGAGGCCCTTGAGTACTCTGAGATTCCCATCAAAATAAAGATGATAATGCGAGATGAATTAAAGAATACCATTTTTAAAAAATATATTACCAATATTAAAGATAAGGCAATTTTAGAAGTAGGTGCTTACTTTGAAATAAGAAAAAAAATAAATTTTGATGAATTGAAACAGCTAATTGGCGATATTGATAAAATAAAGAATGATTCTTCTAATTATAAGGAATTGACTTTGTTCTCCAAAATTCAAGAAGAAACTTTAATTGGGAAGTTGGACGAGGATTTGAAAGAGCGCGTAGTGAATGATATTATAATTCTCGACAATCCATATTCGCAGCAAGGCTTTCAGCAAGATATTATAGAAATTGTACACCCGTATCATTTAGAGCAATTTTATGAATGCAACAAATATTTGATTAAGGTAAAACACTCGAAAGGAAAAACAGATTTAGAAGTTTTCGATAGAACAAAATTATATTGGGAATGTACTAAGTTTCTATATGAAAAGTATTATATGGTTGATAGAAATAAATATGATTTAAAGGGCAAACTGTTTCAAATTAACATTGTTGGCTGCAGGGATGAAAAAGAAACCACCTATGGGCATTTTTTCTCTCACATTACTGCTGAAATTGAATATTTAGATGTTAAATATTTTAGAATTGATGAGCAATGGTATTTTATCAGTAGCGATTTTATTAAAATGGTGAATCGAGATGCTCAAGAATACTACAGAAAATACCATTTGGATGAAAACCTGCTGAAGAAGTGGGAAAACCAAGAAAATGAAGACTTGTATAATTTAAAACACAGAGATTCAAATTGTTTTATTCTTGATAAAGTAATTAAGGGGAATATTGAGTTATGTGATATACTTTCAATTCACAATAACACTGCTTATTTTATTCATGTAAAAAATGGATTTGATACAAAAATGCGAGATTTGTATATTCAAGTTGTCTTGTCCGCTAAAAAGTTATCAACCGATTTGAAATCTACTAATGGAAAGGAGTTCTTAAAAACGACATTAGAGTATTACAATAGTCGAAATTGTTCAAATACAATTGATATTGACGCCTTTCTTGATCAAATAGTCAGTGGAAAAATCAAAATATCTTATGTGATGGCATTTAATAATTTTCGGTTCAGTGGTGATGGTTCTATCACTAAAATAGAAAAGAGTCAGTCAAATATTGCAAAATACTCACTCGTTCAAACCGTGAAAGAAATGCAGGCATTGAATAATTTTGACATCAAGGTAATAGATATTTCTGAAATTTTATAGCTGTAAAGATTCTAAATCAGAAGTCTTCAAAGTTGTATTTATTACTTGAATTAGGGAACAGTATATCTTGAAGTTTAGTATTCACATTTCTGAAAGTTTCGTTTATTTTTCTCTTTCCCTTTTTGCATATTTGTTTAATATTTTTTCCATTGCTTTTATATGCCTTTTTGTTATCGCCCCAATTTTAATAAATTTGTCAGTTGTATGAATAAATGGGGGCATAATGTTTTTATCAATTTTCCCGTAATGAGATTTTAATATGTCCCAAATTTGGCATTCTTTTGTTGCCAACACATTTTCTAAATATTCCCAGTCTGATATATGCATTACAACTAATGGGTGGATTTTGTGGTGTGAAAAGTTAGAGTTTCCCAAAAGTTCATTAAATCTACGATAAAACAAGTTTGATAATAATGGAGTTTGGAATGCTTTCTCATTAACAATAATAATCGGGTAGAACTCAAGTTCTTTATTAACTTCTAACTTTGAATCAAATGATTTAAAGTTGGTTAATATTGAATTAATCGAGGTGTATGCTTGATTTACACCAAAATCCTTAAAAAAACGTTCTCTGTTATTACGATATAAAATATTTATATCGCCTCCGTACTTTTCGTCATCATAAATTGAACTTGATTTTACCTGTCCAACTAGAATCTTTCTATTTTGCCTCAAGTAAATATCGGCAATTTCTATTTGCCCAGCAGATGTTTTTATTTTTAAACTTTCAAAATATAGAGGTTGCGGATGTTTTATATGACAAAAACTATTTTCAAAAATTTCTTTTACATATTCTTCAAAATACAAACCGAATGCAGCTCGATAGTGTTTAAAATTAAATTTTTCATGTCCTTTTTCATCTTTCTGTGGTTTTAAATAATCAAACCAAAAATCATTTATTAAAAAGTTATAACATTTATTATTTAAAAAATTAATGTCGAGAACGATATACCTTTTATCACATTCTTTATAAAATGGGTTTTTTTTCACAGTTAGTAGTTTGATAAATTCTTTGTTTTTAAATTGGTTGTTGCTCAAATAATCTAGAAATTTATCTGTCTTTTCTGTATTGTAAACAAATTCCGTGAAACTTTTATTTTGACCATTGCCTAAAGCAAGAGAAAGTAAATTATAAATAAATTCCTCCATTTCAATATTTATAGATTTCTTGAAATAATTAAACAATTCCAACCCATAAAATGGATGATTTGATAAATATTCGATTAGTCGAATACCCTTATATTGGATAAAAAATGGATTGTCCTCTATCATCAATTCATTAAGTGTAATTGCTGATGCACTAATCTTTTCAATTGTTGTGTTTTCCGGAGACAGGGGCTTTACTTTTACAATTTCTGAGTTTACAGCTAAAAGATATCTAAATATTCCATCCCATACTTCCACTTTATTCATTTCGAAATTTTGTGGTGTCGGAAACTCGTCGCTGTTTAAAATTTCTTCAAGAGCAAATAGATTTGCTGCCCTGTTAAATATTATGGGATAATCTTCTTTGCTTTTTGTGTGACTTGAAGCAACATTCAAATAGTATCTATATAGTTCTCTATCAATAGGACAAAAGTAGTTAAGTTCTTTTGCTTGAGTTTGCAGGGAAAAATTATACTTCAATTGATTGTAAGGTTTCAAACGATAGTTTAATCCTGCGATCTCATAAATCAGCTGAAGTTTAGGAATATGCTTAATTAGGTCAAGTCTGTTTTCTGGTGGGGCAGAATTAAAGAAGTGCCTGTATTCTAGAATCAATTTAAATTTTAGTACCATGGTATTTAAAATAGTATAAAATGTATAGTCAACATATTCAAAATCAAGCAGGTTATAGTCATTTGTAATTGGTTTTTATTCAAGCTTTAGTATTTCTATCATCTTTTTCAATTCTTGAACTTTATCATTTTTATTGAGGCTACTGTTTTGACGTGTTAGTAATAAATATTCTTTTTTAAGTCTTTCATTCAATAGTTTTTTTGAGTTTTGGCAAATTGGTTTTGTACTACTTGATAATATAGACAAAAGAAAATACAAATTGTCGTAATTCTTAATGAGTTCGTGTTCGTAGTATTCTTTAACATCGGAATTAATTTGATTGGCAACTAAAAACAATAAATGTAATGGCCTTTGATAGTATTCAGAGTAGTCCATATGAGAAAATCTGTCCTGCGTTAAAATATAATTAAGCAACTCTTTGAAAAAACTTTCTTTCTCTTTTTTGTCCTTGAATGCCGATTTGTTTTCAAACAACAACGCAACGCCCGAACAAATGAAAGATTCCCTTATTAATGGAGAAAAGTCAATTTTGGAAGGATTCCATCCTTGATGAATAGTTTTAAATTTATTGATTAACTCCTTCGCTGTTTGAGTAGGCTTGTCTTGTTGGCTTATTACAAATCCTAAACCTTTTAATGCAGACCAATATGGCTCTGCATAAGTTCTGTCCCAAAAGAATTTGTCAGAGGAAATATAATTTATCATTGCCTCAAGTAAAGTTGATGCGATTTTTTTGTATTCTTTCTCCTTGATAACTTCTACATAGAAATTGAACTTTTGCAAATTGAAGGACGACAAGTCTAAACCCAAAAGTTCAACAGACTTTTCCTTGTAAGTTTCCGTCAATAATTTTATTTCTAAATTGTAAATGTCGTTTGGTTTGTATTGACGACTATCTGTTCTTGGTCTGTAACTAAAAATCCAATCTTCAATTTCAGAACTTGATAATTTTTTTTTCAAAGATTGAATTATGTTCTCGTAGTTCTTTTTCTTTACATCAAGCCATTCTTTTTGTTGCTCAATGCCTTTTTCAAAAAACTGTTCGTTTCTTTCATTTTTTCTTTCAGAATCTTCGTAGATAGAAAAATGCTCCGTTAGTTTATTTGATGTTTCAAAATAATTGCGTGCTACAATGAACAAGAGAACTTTCAAGTCAGATTTTACAAATGTTTTTTCATCTGTGAGCTTAGAAACCAATTTTAAATACTCATGTGGACTAAAATTGAACGAAAATATAAACACACAATCTTGAATTATTGGAAGTTTTAGATTATCCCAAAATTCAATCCAAAGAGAAATGTCTTTTCTAATAAGAACGGAAGATATAAAACTAAACTCTTGGTTTAACATCATATAATCCGAATGTCGTGTTGCTTCTTGGACAAAATTCCAAAGATTTTCTTTTGGTAGTTTTGATATGAAACTCACATATCCATTAACAAATTCTTTGTCATACGATCTAACAGTATCAAGCAATTTATCGGGGCTTACATTTACGTTTATCCATTCTTCTTTTTTGTTTAAAACCCATTCTGTTGGAAAGTTTTCAATTAAGTCAACATAAAAACCATGAAGCATATCGGTTTTATCCAGTAACGATTTTAATACTTCTAAAGAACTAAAGCGTGAATCTTGAACAATGTTCAGAGCTAAATTTTTCTCTAACCACGAATGAATGTAATCTTGAATAACGTGAGTTTCATTATTGTGTCCGTCTTTTTTGAATATTCTTCTCAGAAATTTGTTAAAAACAAATTCTGATAAACTTTTTTCTGAATGAGCTTTATACGAAGTATAAAGCGGATTGTCTGCTAAAATATTCTCTAATTCTTTATCAATGTTGGGGGAAGCAACTTCTGTAACCATTATATTTACACCATCTATTATTGATGTGTGTAGCAAGTCAGCAACATTGCTTATGAATGGCTTAATAGATTCATTTAGCGTAAAATTTCCTTCTAAAATTTCAACAAATTCGCGTTCAGGATATTTTCGCTCAAGAGCGTAAAAGTCATATTTGTAAAAGATTTCTTTCTTCATTACGGGTGTAAATAAGCTAACGGAATTTCGTGTTGATTGGAACTATTCCAATACTCTTGGAAAATTGATAGTATAAAATCCCTTGTGTCAGGATTGGATACTCTGAAAATTCCAGTGGATTGTTCTGCTTTTAAATGATGACCTAAAGAACTACCAATTAAAAACAAATCGGTACTATCAATAATCAAAAATCTGTCGTGAAAAAATCTTCCGCCTTGATTCGCCACATCTCCTTTATTGATAACTCTCAAACCAAATCTACAATCTTTTGAAGGTGCAATTACGGCTTTTACCGCATTATGAACATCCGTTAAATATGATAGAGTTGCGTCTAAACCTTTTAAGGTCAGAATCTTAATAGTAATGTCGTTTTTAACGTTTGTAAATACGTTTTGGTCAGAATTGGGTGGTTTTACGTTGAAATAAGGGTCCCAAATAATTATTTCATCAGTAGCGTTATCAATCAAATCTTGATACATTAATGGATTGTCGCTGGGATAAGTGTCTTTATGGTAAAACCAATATTCACTTTGCCCACATTCGTGCATTCTTAGTGTAGCATTTACAGGATTTGTCAAAAAAATATTAGCCATTTTCTATCTCATTAGCGAAGTCCGTGATGTTTTGAGAAAACATATCTGAACCATACCATTTTTCAATTTCTTTGATTATAATTTTACCTGAAGATTCAGGAATTTTTGCAATGCACGTTGCTCTATTCCCAAATTCATTGAATGAGCTTCCAATGAACCAAACATTTTTATCAGTAACAATAAATCGGTCGTGAAGAATGCTGTTTCCTCTAAGAATACGAACTTCAATTTTACCGAAAGGTTTGCTGTTGTATTCGTTTATTACGGTCGTTATTTTTTTAGCTTCTTCTTTTGAAACAGCTTCTTTGCTGTTAAGTATATTTATTTTAACTCCTGAATTTTTAATTTGAAATGCAAATTCAATAATGTCCATACTGTTGAAATATGGGTCGCATAAATAACAAGTATCTTTAGCGTTATTGATTATTTCTCTAATGATGGATTTTGCATTTTCTTTCAGTTTGGTTTTTTCCGCTTCGTCTTTTGCTCCCGAATAAAAAATGAATTCTTTGCGTTCTGCAAGTTCTATATGTTGTCTTTCTTTGTCAGCGTTTTTGAAATAGTATTCGGGATTAAAATCTTTTGTTTTACCCACAACAGACGGTCTTTCTTTAGAAAATTTCTCTACGACAAACTCTTTGTCCCCTTTTTCAGTTTCAACTTTTACGTAAAAGTCTGCTTGTTTCATAGACATATCAAATTGTATACTCCTTACAAACGTTGCGGGTTCATGAATGGCAATCAAATTGTCATCTTGATTATAAATTCTAAGCTCAAATAAATGTGGTTCGTGTGGAAGTTCAATAAGGTCTGCTTGTTTTGTTATTTCAAATGTTTTATCTAATGCTATTGCATCTCCGTGTTTATCTATAATTCTGAATTTTAGTGGTTCAAAATTATTTTTACGTTTTAGTATTTTGTAAAAAACACCCATTGGGTCAGTAGAAAGAGAAATTTCTACTTCTCTAAAATATGGATTTGGTGCAGACAGATAAATGTTCCCAATGTGCTCTCTTTTTTGTAAAATGTCAAAACCTAACCACTCCATCGTTAGCCCTTGCAATGCTGACATTTCCTTTGTTACACTTGCAGAAACAAACTTATTGTTGGTTTTTCGTTCGTTGTCAATTTGACACCAAACCAATAAACCTGACTTTCTTTTTGGAAGGATTGAAGCAACGCCTTTGTCCGTGTAAAAGTTAGACGCGAAAACTAAAGGGTAATTTCCTGATGGTTCTTTTACAAAAGATGTGTTGACGAAAGATATTTCTTGTCCGTCAATGACAAAATTTTCAAATGGTTTGTCAAACGCCTTTAAAGCATCTTTAACAGAAGCTATTTCGTCAATAGAAAGATAAAATGAATATTCGTCTAATTTGGATTGTTTGGTTCTAGCACAACCTTTTTCCCATTTGTCGTTTGGAATACCGTAAGAATATTCATCGTCAGTTTGCAGTTCAATTACAGAAAATATATGATACCATTTATTTGTCAGCCTGTCATGGGCTAAAAGAGTTGTTCGAATGGCTTTGCTGTATTTTTGTATAAGTTTTTCTATCATTTTCTGTCTTTAATTGTGAGTTCTAAAATAGCTGCTAATTTGATTATACCCCGCCATTTTTTACAAAATGAAGTTGTATATGTTTATTTTGAACCCGTCTTTTGACGATTAAATACCCCCCACCCATCTCTCCGCCCCAAATATATAAACTATTTTGTTAAAGGAAAAGATTATAACGAAATAATTTTGAAAATTATTCGATGAGCGGGTTGGAAAGTGCTATGAATGGGAGCTGCGGGGGTAGAAAATATTTTTGGGTGCTGTGGGTGGGCGCTGTGGGTGTGGGGGCTGGTGGGTTGGGGCTTTGGGTGCGGGGTGTGGCTTGGGGTGTTCGGAGATGGAATCTCCGAACATCGTTGGGGTATCTTCGCACAGCGGAGGTTATTCCGCAGGCGCTTAGAGGTTAGGGTCTGTTCTACTGTCTATCCTTCGACTCCGCTCAGGATGACAAAAGCGGTAATTCGTGGACAAAAAAACACCAAGCTGAATCGGTTTTCACCGCACCCGCCGCGGCGGGGAAGGCTGATTCGTTCGTGTTAACCGAAGTGCCTGCAAGGCACGAGCTCATGAACACCGCAGAAAACAATTTAATGGGTGAATAATTCGCTTAAATCAGGCGTAGGAGCTAATTCGTGTCATTAGTGTCCGCCGCGGCGGATTCGTGGACAAAAAAGTGGAGATGCTGAGAAGGTTTTCAATGAGATCCCGGCTATGTCTCAAAAGCTGAATCGCATAGAGGGACCGGGAATTGATACGCCATGGTAAAAATGATTTGTGTCTTTGTGCCTTGGTGGCAGTATTCCTAACGTACTCCGAATCAGTCCGCCGCGGCGGATCATCGCACCCGCCGCGGCGGAGGATCTCGAGTTCATACACGTTTACCCCAAAAATGACCATAGTTGGTTCCTTTGAGGCGATCAGCAGACGCTGATCGAATAATAATAGCCTTGGACGAAGTCCCAGGTACATAGGAGACGCGAAGCTCCTTTGAATTGTATAGCCACGCGGCTACTGCCGCGGAGGACGCGAAGCACACGAAATAAGTCGAAAGTTAATGATGACCACGTATTGCACTAACCACAATTGTTTTAATTCGCGGAAAAAAAAGTGGAGATGCTGCGAAGGTTTTCCAGGAGATCCCGCGTCAAGCGCGGGAATTGATACGCCATCGTAAAAAATGATTTGTGTCTTCGGTGCCTTCGTGGCCTTGTGGCAACGTTCTGAAACGTACCCTGAATCAGTATTTACCGCAGGCCTGCCTGTTGCAGACAGGTGAATGCGGATTCCTTCGTGCTAACCGAAGTGCCTGCAAGGCACGAGCTCATGAACACCGCTGAAAATAATTTAATGGGTGAATAATTCGTATAAATCAGACGAATTTGAATTCGTGCAATTCGTGGCAACCGAAGCGACTGAAAGGCACGAGCTCATGAACACCGCTGAAAATAATTTAATGGGTGAATAATTCGTATAAATCAGACGAGATTTAATTCGTGTCATTTGTGTAATTCGTGGACAAAAAAGTGGAGAAGCCGCGGCGTAATTCGCGGAAGAAAAAGCGGAGAAGTGACCACTGTCACGGATTGCAAATCCGCGCCAGTGTGGGGGACCGGGAATTGATACGCCATGGTAAAAAATGATTTGTGCCTTCGTGCCTTCGTGGCAGTATTCCTTACGTACTCCGAATCAGTCTTCGCTGCGACAGCTTCGCGGAAGAAACCAGGCGCCGACACGAATACCGCCGGCAGCATCAGCGTGGATTGTTTATCTGATTGCGCACAACATACTGCAAAGTCTCCGGAACATCAATGCTTCTTGCGGTTCGGATCGTTGACAATACTGTCGTAATTAATGGTGGTATCGGTGAAGAAATCTTCCGATTCGCGGACACGCTGTTTGTACGTGGTGTCCTCGTG
>Ga0209373_10005703_pt1 | contig 10053 bp, 10 predicted proteins | sample Higcelweek5metaG_FD_187173 | JGI IMG/M metagenome (GOLD analysis project Ga0209373, IMG submission 187173) | Freshwater pond sediment microbial communities from the University of Edinburgh, under environmental carbon perturbations - High... | ecosystem: Environmental > Aquatic > Freshwater >...
GCTTGTCGTGAGGAGAGAACCCCGCCCCCCGCCCCTCCCGCAAGGGGAGGGGAGCAGCGCGGCTCTGTTCAAAACCAGTCGTCTTTGTCACAAGAAAAAACCTTCATTTAACCGCTGTGAATTGCCACGCAGACAAACCTGTTCCTCCCCCCTTGCGGGGGAGGCTAGGTGAGGGGTTCGGGACACAAAAACAAAAGCTTGTCGTGAGGAGAGAACCCCGCCCCCAGCCCCTCCCGCAAGGGGAGGGGAGTGCGTGGCTCTGTTCAAAAAGCAGTCGCCTTTGTCACAAAGATAAGCCTTCATTCGAACGACTCGCTTGCGCCGTATGAGCCGTGGTTGTTCGGGGGTGACGCGTTATGTGTGTCTTCTCTGACCCCTGAATCCTTCTTCTTTTCTCTAGCCCCTTGCCTTTTTCAGCGTGGGCGTTTAGATCCTTTGCGACAAGGCGAACAGCGTGAGCGCTTCGACCTTGTCGTTGATTTAAGTGGAGAAAATACGGTGTCTCGGTCAGTTAAGCAAAAAATTCTTATGTGTCCGCCGACCTATTATGGCGTGGATTATGTCATCAATCCTTGGATGGAAGGCCAGCACGGCAAAACAGATATCGCCTTAGCGCAAAAGCAATGGGACGCTTTGCGCGAAAAATTGGCTGCGCATGCCCAAATTGAAATTGTGCCCGCCCAACCCGGCTTGCCCGACATGGTGTTTACCGCCAACGCTGGTTTGGTTTGGGATGGCGTTGTTGTCGTCAGCCGTTTCCGCAATAAAGAGCGGCAAGGCGAAGAGCCGTTTTTCTATGATTGGTTTGCTGCGAACGGCTTGCGTTGCGCCGAATGGCCGCAAACGGTTCCGTTTGAAGGCGCTGGTGATGCGCTGTGGGATCGCGCGTTGCCGCTTTTGTGGATCGGCTCGGGCTTCCGCTCGGATGTGAATGCGCCGCCGCGCTTGGAAAAAATATTTGGGCGTCGCGTCGTGCAAATGAAGCTTGTCGATCCGCGCTTTTATCATCTTGATACGTGCATGTGCCCGCTGGCTGGCGGCTATTTAATGTATTTCCCCGCTGCCTTCGCGCCGGAAAGTTTGGCGCTGATCGAAGAGCTTGTGCCGCAAGATAAGCGGATCGTTGTCGCCGAAGAAGATGCGGCGCAATTTGCGTGCAATACGGTTGAGCTTGGGGATCAGGTGTTTATGAACGGGGCCTCGGATGCGCTGCAAGCCAAGTTGCGCGCGGCGGGGTTCAATCCTAACCCCACACCGCTTTCCGAGTTTCTCAAAGCGGGCGGCACAGCAAAATGCTTGACGCTCAAACTTGTGGAGCCTCTCGTTTAAGCGCTTTGGCGCTGGGCGAGCGAAGCGATATTCATATCTTCCATCAGGGCCGTTAGTTTACGGTGCCGTCCACGGTGCGGAATAGCCGCCGCCTCTTGCGCGTCGCCGCAGCCCATCGCTGTTTTGAGCTCGCCAAGGCAACGCTGAAGTGTGACCACTTCGCGCAAATCCTCGCGATCATCAATTTGCAGCATGGTGAGTTTGTTTTCGACAAGATCGATTAAAATGGAAGCCGTTACCTTTGATAGGGACATGACATCCTCCGCTTGATAACCCTTAAAAAAACATCTCAACGCATGTCTCTATTATTTAGCAAAAAATCTAAGATAATATGAATCAAATGCAATATAATATAGTTAATTCAATTGGTTAGCTAAGGTCTTGGGAAGGGGGCGCGTTACGCAGAAGGGTTAACCGGCTTTCCGGTAGCCTTCCGTATATTCATCGAGAAAAAAATCGTCGTCCTCATAAGAGAGGGCTTCCAGTTCTTCCTCCGTCAGATTTGCGTAGTCGGGAATGATGTCTTCGATGGAGGAGGACAGGCGCGGTTTCATCCGGCCCCATTGGTCTTGAGCAAAGGCTTTAAGGTCGGCCAAACGCTCCAAAAGCGGCGCTTTAAAATCAATCTCGCGTGCGACCTGCACAAGTGGGTTGGGCTTGGCGCTTTCCACTTTCTTGGGGGCAACCATCGTGGCGCTGCCCTTGGCTTCTTGGGGTTTTTGCATCGGCAGTTCGACGCTTTTTTTATCGCTTGCTGCGCTTGAGGTGTGCCGCGCACCAGAACGCCTTCTGGACGAAGGGGTCGTGGGCGGCAGTGGCGGCTTGTTCGCGGAGGGTTTGGCTCCTTGGATAACAGGGGCCCCCTGTGCGACCGGGGCCCCCTGTGCGACAACAGGCGCGGGCTCAGCGGCTTCTTGTGCGACCGGTTCGGTTTGCGCGGGCGCGGCTTCTGTTTCGGGAAGCGTCTCCGCAACCGCAGCTTCCGTTACGCTTACGGGTTTTTCTTGCTCTGGGGTTTCCGTTGCTTGGACAGGGGCGGTGTTTTGTTCGACTTCGATCCTCTCTAGCACGTCTTCGCTGACAGGCTGCTGAGATTCCGGGGCGGGTAGTTTTCTATGCGCAAAAGACGGTGTTTTAAGCGCAAGTTTGGGCAGCGTTGGTGCCTTTAAAGAAAGCGGGCGAACAACACGACCTAAAAGTGACGCAAGAGCCTGCGTCTGGCGCAGCGCGTGTGGCTTGGCGCCCGTGCGTTCAATGGTGGTCAAGCGCGGCATGACATCTTCAATGTGCTGAACCAGCGTTTGCAACGACTGCTTCTTCGAAGCGACTTCCGGTTTGCCTTCAGCGCCGACATAATAGGAAGCGTAATCGCTGGATTGGCCATAAATTGAGGCAATTTGCCGCGCAAGATCAGCGCCCAGTTTGCCGATTTGTCCCACATAGGCTTGGAACACCAGCGAACGCAGGCGCGGCCAGCTTGTGGCACGCTCATCGGGATCGTGGGCCATTTTGGTCAACCGCGCCAAGCAAATGGCACGCACAGCCATCAGTTCACCGCGTAGCGCGGCGGCTACGGCGCGCAACTCTTCTTTGCGCTCTTGTTTGCGGTTGAATACATAAGCGCCACCGCATACAAGGCCCGTCGCCAACAATAAAAGGCCAGCGATCAACAGCTGATATCTTTCGATGATATTTGGTTCTGCATTGATCGACGAGGCATCAATCTCTGCGGAGGGATAGGCATCCAGCACGTCTTGCGTGACTTCTTTCGCTTTGAGATCATCCGGCAAAGCAGGCGGCGGCACGAGTTGTTCGTTCGGCTTGGCTTGCGGCGTCGGCGCTTGAAGCGCGGCTTGTGTGACGGGCACAACCGCTTCAGCAACAGGCGCAGGCGTTGCCGTTGGGGCGGGTGCGGCTTTGGCTTCAGCTGGCTTTTCGTCTTCCTTTTTCTCTTGTGCGGCTTTACGAATGCTATTGGTCGAAGCGGCATCCGGCGCATTAATTGACCATAAGCCGAGATGTTGGTTTTTGGCCGCGTCTTCGGCTGGGATATAGGTTGCTGCTAATTCTGTGCCATGCAAAGAGCCCCGCGCCGTGACGGCAAGGCCGCGCCGCAAAAGCTCCATGCCGAAATCAAGATTCTCACCATTATGGCAAGACGCCAAAAGACGGCCCTCACGATCACGATCGCGCACGCGGCACGTTACGGTGCCTTTGGCAAGCGCGTCTATGACGTTACGCGCTTGTGGGCCGAACGAGGCCGAAAGCAGCGGCGGCACAACGCCGAACAAACGCATTTCAATTTTATCAATCTTGACGCGCTCGGAATCCAAAACGGTTGCTGCGCCTTCGACAAGACGTGAGGTCGGCAAAGCAGGCGTGGGCGCAACAAGAAGCTGTTGATTCACCGGCGTGCGCGGCGACTTTCTGGGCGCAGGGGCCAATTGCGCTTGCGCCGCTCCGCAGGGCAGCAGCAAAGACAGGCACAGAAGACCGAAAAGATGAGTGTGACGACGCGGCATTGGTGTTTACAAACCCTTTGTTCGACAAGCCTACCCTTTTACCTCAGCTGGAGGTCGGCGGGAAGCTCGATTTTTAGGGTTTTGGTTTCAAAAAAAGGGCCGTTTCCGGCCCTGTTTTGATGCGCTGCGGCGGCAAGGCTCTTTTAGGCCAAGGTGTCGAGCAAACTTTCCTGCATATCCTTTTGCACACCGATGACTTTTGCGTTGGCTTCATAGTTCAGTTTGGCGGTGAGGATGGTCACCGCTTCTTGCGCAAGATCGACATTTGGCGCGGCGATGAGCCCATCGGCGTTGGCATTCGGTGAAGAGGGATCGTACGCCGTATAATAAGACGGATCGCGCGACACTGTTTTTGTCGTTACGCCAGATGTGCCGTTTGCTGAGCTTGTCGCGATCGCAATCACATCTTGCGGCGCATAAGACGTCGCTTTTTCGTTTTCTGCCGAAGGCAGTTGACCTGTTGATGAAACATTAACGATGTTTTTCGTCGCTGTGAGCAGCGTTTGCGTGGCCGCATTCATACCGGAAAGAGCTGTCTGAAAAACGCTGGACATGGCTGTGTTCCTTGTTTTTGCGTTTGAAGCTGTTGTCCAAAGACCGCTCATTATAGCACAAACACGGTTAATAGTTTCTCAACGAAACCTACGAATTCCCTAAGTTTTCCGCCAAAAAAAACGCATTTTTCTTCAAAAAATCGTCATCGCATTAACTCGGAATTTAGCAATCTTCGTGTAGGCTTGAATTATCGAGAAAGAGGGAAATGAAGAACGAAGCTTAGGACAGTCCCCTCTCAACGATAAAAGCCTGAAGGAAGGAAACTTCACCAAGGCTCACTCAAACCAAAGAGAAGTACCATGGCCCAGGAATTTGGATTTCAGTATCTTGCACCGTCAGCGGATGAGACTCTCGAACGACTCATTGCAATGACCAACCAGACCAATCTGGTTGCTTTGGACAAGACTCTGGCCGCCATCCGTCGCTCAACCGGCAGCTATGCCGCCGCCGCCGCCCGCGTGGGTAGCATTGGCGAACGCATCGTCCGCGCTGTGCACGAAGTTGGCATGACGCTCCCCGCGCATCAGCGCGCTGTTTAACACGGCCTCCTTCTCAGGTTAGTGCTGCAGGGATTTTTTGCAGCCACAATGAGGGCCCGCGAAAGCGGGCCCTCATCTTTTTGCCAAAAGTTACGAATTTCTTTGTTTACGGTTAAAAAGTCATTGGGATTAGCTTAGGATTTCCTTTATGCAGAAACAGGCCTTTATCTGCGCGTAAGGTTTGGGTCTTTTGCGGCCTTTTACAGTGAGCCAGCGCCCTATGACGAAGCTTCGTTTCTCTTTGCCCTTCACCGCCGTCGAGGCAATCACAAGTCTTTTCGCGTTGATCCTTGCTGCTGGGGCTGGGTTTTTGTATTTGGCGGTGCCGCTTTGCACCGGTCTTTTGCCTCATTGGGGCGGGGCGGTGGCCGATGCTTCGGTTTTACCTCTTTCCTTTGGCCTTGTGGCGGTGGGGGCGGCCTTGGCTTGGGGGCGGCGTGAGGCGCTGTTTTTCACGGCTGTTCTCGTTTTTTTGAATCTTCCGGCTGTTTTCTTCGTGGCGTTTGACCGCGATTATTTTATTTTTACGACGCTTTTCGCGCTTTTGGCTCTGGCGGCGATGAAAAAAAGCGGCTCGTCGCGCAAGCTTCAGTTTATGTGCGGCGGCCTTTTTGTTTTTTTGGCGAGCGCTTTTATCGGGTTGAACAGCTATGAGCTTGGCGTTTCGGGTGAAATCGGCCCGGCTCAGATCTTAGCCGTGTTTGAAACCAATCGCGCCGAAACGCTGGCTTATATGAAAATCTATCCGCTTTTGTGGTTGGCCATTCTGGCTTTGCCCCTAGCTGGGTTGGGTTGGGCGTGGGCCTGCCGCAAACAGGTGTTCCGTGCAGGCGGCGTTTCGCGGGACATGCTGACCTTGCTCATCACACTTTTACTTTTGGGCGCGATGTCCACGCCGACGGGCACGAAGGTTTATTACATCGGCATTGCGCTATTCAATTACGATCAAAAGGCCTTTGCCTATCGCAAGGCTTTGCCCGAGCGCTTGACGCATGTCGCGGCGCTTCAGGCGGTGCGTGAGAAAAACGCGCCGCAGGGCGCGACACTCATCGTGATCGGCGAATCGGCCAATCGCAATCATTGGCATCTTTATGGTTATAACCGTGCAACGACGCCGCAGATCGAAGCGCTCGATCCGCAAAGCTATGTTGCTTTTTCCGATGTGATTGCCAGTTATTGCGGCACGACCTATAGCTTGGCGGCCGCGTTGACGACGGCGTCGGTCGATAACGGTTTGTCTTATTACGATTCCGGCGTGGCTTCGCTGATGGAACTTCTGCGCGGGGCGGGCATAACCACCGTATGGCTGAGCAATCAGGCCGAGCATGGTTTGTGGAATCAATCCGTCACGGATTTAGCGCAAGGCGCGAACCGCGTTTGGTTTTCTGTGCGTGACGAGCGCGGCACAGGGGCCACGAGTTTGCTCGATACGTTTGCTTCGCTCAAACGGCCTTTTGACGATGTGCTGCTTAAGCAAATTGAAGAAACGCTTGCGACGAACGCCAAGCCGGTTGTGATTTTTGTTCATTTAATGGGATCGCACTCGGCTTATGAATCACGCTATCCGCCTTCGTTTGCCAAGATCAATGCGGCGCGGGACGGGCTTCCGCCACTCACTAACGGCATCACGTGGCCGTTTGTGGACAGCTACGATAATTCGATTCTCTATACCGACCAGTTTTTGGGACAGCTTGTCGCGCTGCTGGCGCAGAAAAAGGGCGAGAACAGCCTACTCTATTTTTCCGATCATGGGGAATCGCCGCTTTTGGGATTGCCGCATGATCCGGCGCGTTTTTCAAGTGGGAACGTCGATGTGCCGCTTGTGCTGTGGCTTTCCAAAGCGTTTCGCGCGAAACATCCACATGTGATGAGCCAAGCGCGGGCGCATCAAAAAGCGCCTTATATGCTCGATCATTTGGATCAGATGGTTTTAGATTTGGTGGGCGTGCGCGGGCCGTTTTATCGGCCAGAGCAAAGTTTGTTGAGCGCGGCCTTTAAGCCCATCACGCGGCGCACGCTTAACGGCGCCATCAATTATGAGACGATCGGCCAGCATTATTGCGACGAAGTCCTTGCGAAAACGGGCTACCGGCTTGGCGATTGCGCGAAGATGAAGTGAGCCGGTGGTTTAGCTCGCGTTACGTTCGGCCTTAAAGGGGCGGGCGAGCAAAGCGGCAACGGTATCTTCGACGCGTGCGCCTTTGTTCAAAATGGCATCGACTGCTTCGATGATCGGCATTTCCACGCCGAGCTTATGTGCCAGCGTTACCGCGGCGGCTGTGGTGGGGACGCCTTCGGCCACGCTGTTGCGCGAGGCTAAAATGTCTGCAAGGCTTTGCCCTTGGCCTAAGGCGACGCCGAGCGACATATTGCGCGACTGCATGCTCGCGCAGGTGAGCGTGAGATCGCCCAACCCGGACAAGCCCATCAAGGTTTCAGCTTTGGCCCCGAGCGCGACGCCAAGACGCATCATTTCCGCAAGGCCGCGCGTCATCAATGCGGCGCGGGCGTTTTCGCCCATCGCGCAGCCTGTGGCGATGCCGGTAGCCAACGCCAGAACGTTCTTAATTGCACCGCCGATTTGCGCGCCGAGCACATCGTCGCTGGCATAGGGGCGGAAGGTGCGTGAGCCGATGGCCTGCACAAGCGCTTGCGCCAGCGCGCTATCAGCGCAAGCGAGTGTGACGGCCGTGGGCTGACCCAGCGCCACTTCACGCGCAAAGCTTGGCCCCGAAAGCACGGCCAGCGGGTGCGCGGGCAGCGTTTCGGCCATAAGCGTTGAGGGCAATTTCAGCGTGCCCAGCTCAATGCCCTTGGAACACAAAATAAGGGGAATGCGCGGGCTTGCGGCCAGCGTAGCGAGCTGCGCGCACAGGGCGCGCGTGTGCTGAACCGGCGTGACTAAGAGCCAAGCTTCGCACGCGCTGAGATCGGCCAAAGAATTTGTCGCTTTTAGGCGCGGGTCAAGGACGACGCCGGGCAAGAAACTTTCGTTTTCATGCCGCGCATTGATTGCGGTGACCACTTCGCCTTCACGCGCCCAAAGCAACACATCGCGTCCGGCGCGGACAAGCGCGGCGGCCAAAGCCGTCCCCCACGCGCCGCCGCCGATAACGCCGAATTTTTGAAAGGAACTCATGCTTGTTCTCCTGTCTTGCGTAACTCTTCGAGGGGCCAGCGCGGTCTTGCGCGCAGGGTGAGCGGATCGCTGAACCCCAAACGCAAGCGCTCAAGGCCCGCCCACGCTATCATGACGCCATTATCGGTGCAAAGCGCGATGGGCGGCGCGAAAAAGGGCACGCCCCTTTGTTCACACAGGGCCGTGAGCTTTTCGCGAATTGTTCTGTTGGCTGCCACGCCGCCGCCGACCACGAGCGCCGTGACGGCGCGCCCTTCTAGATCTAAGAGGTCGAACGCATGCGTTGTGCGGTCAGCTAAAATCGTTGCAATCGTCGTTTGCAGTGACGCGGCCATATCCGCGATAAAAGGTTCGCGCAGAGGTTTTTCGGCCTCGGCTATGGCGATGCGTACGGCGGTTTTCAGACCGGAAAACGAAAAATCGCACCCCGCGCGATGAAGAAGCGGATGAGGCAGCGCAAACGCTTGCGCATTGCCTTGCCGCGCGGCTTGTTCGATCATCGGCCCGCCGGGATAGCCAAGGCCGAGCAGCTTGGCGCTTTTATCAAAACATTCGCCAACCGCATCATCCAGCGTCGTGCCCAGCCGTCTGTAAGTTGAGACGCCCTCGACCAAGACCAACTGGCTATGCCCGCCGGACAGAAGCAAAAGCAGATAAGGAAAAGCGACATCATGCGAAAGCCGCGCCGTGAGCGCATGGCCTTCCAAATGATTGACGCCGATAAAAGGTTTTTTTGTCACGGCGGCAAAGGCTTTGCCTGCCATTGCGCCGACCATTACGCCGCCGATCAGGCCGGGCCCGCACGTCGCGGCGATGCCGTCAAGGCGATCCAACGTCAGCCCAGCTTGCTTGAGCGCTTCGCGGACAAGGTCGTCCATTTTATCCAAATGCGCGCGCGCGGCAATTTCAGGCACAACGCCGCCATAAGGTTTATGGGCCTCCACTTGCGAGGCGGCGGCGCTGGCTTTGATTCGCGCCTCTGGGGCGGCGGCATCTTCAACAATGCCGACGGCGGTATCATCGCAACTGCTTTCAAGGCCCATAACAAGCATAAGCGTTCCTTTCCCGAAGGCGAGAGCTTAGCGCAAGCGGGATGGGAAAAGAAGGGGGGAGACAAAAGAGTAGGGGTCAGGGGTCAGGATTCAGGGGTCAGGAGTTAGGTAAGAAGTTTTCCCTATCCTTTCTGTCATCTCCGCGAAGGCGGAGATCCAGGGGCATAGGAACGGGCGCTTGTTCAACTGACCCTAGATTGCCGCGCGCCCAAGCGGTCGCTCACAATGACAGGGTTTTTAGGGGGAGTGGCTCTCTTTCCTTCAAAGCCTGAACAAGGCCCCAAGGCAACAAAAGAACCGTGTCATCTCCGCGAAGGCGGAGATCCAGGGGCATAGGAGCGGGCGCTTATTCAACTGACCCCAGAATTGCTACGCAATCGTTTTTAAAAGCCGTTGCCCTTCATGAAGTCATCGGTGGGGTGCGGGACATCCTCAAGCGTAAGGCGCGGGGTGTGGGCTTGAATCTTACCTTGAACTTTTGCCACAGCCCGAGGGGCTTGTTGCGGCGCGCGGGCGGTTCCCGTCGTTACCGAGGTTTTTTGCGTTTCCTCTTCCCCCGTTCGTTCGGCAAGCCACAGCTTAAGCTTGCCGAAGAAGTGCGTACGACGGTGAAATAATTGCCCTGACTTTTTCATGCCCACAGCTTACGCCACATTGGCTTGATCGCGACCTTAAACATTTTTGTTTCCGTCTGTGTTCGAGCGGCCCCCGCCCCCTCCTGGGGTTTTAGGTTGACCGTTTTCACCAAAGACGGTTCGTCCCCGATTGCCCAGCCCTGAGTTCGTTCCATCATCATAGGCCTTATGCATTTCCTCAGTTTTTGTTGAAGTCGTATTGCTCAACAACAAGTTCGTCTTCTCATCTTTGGTATAACCAGGTGTTTTTTCTTCTGGCTTAGTCAAATTAGCTTGCTGCCC
>Ga0209373_10005705_pt1 | contig 10051 bp, 8 predicted proteins | sample Higcelweek5metaG_FD_187173 | JGI IMG/M metagenome (GOLD analysis project Ga0209373, IMG submission 187173) | Freshwater pond sediment microbial communities from the University of Edinburgh, under environmental carbon perturbations - High... | ecosystem: Environmental > Aquatic > Freshwater >...
AATATCTCTTTGATGTTGAACGGATTTTTGAATGAAATGTTTTTGCCACTGTAAATCAACTATTTTTCCATCTATTTTTCGCGAACACAAACCAGCCGGGAATATTAGAATCTGATGATCTGAATTGTAAAGTTCTTCAACCTTATTTGCTCCTTCGCGCGATTGATTCCCAACTTTGTTTATAGGAACAAAAAATTCTTTGATCGGTGTTATCTCTAGAAGAAAATCATTCGAAAGAGTCTGCGAATATCCCAAATTTTCATTGAGATACTTCAGTATAATTACGCCATCGAGTCCTCCCAGCGGATGGTTGCCAACGAAAATATATTTCCCATCTTTAGGAATATTCTCGGTTCCAATCAGTTCGTATTTGATGTTAAGGAATTTGATTGTGGCGTTAATGAATTCAATACCATGTAGGTTGCTTCCGCCTTCCTTCATAAAAAGATTCATTTCTTTGATATGAAGAATTCTTTCGAGCCAATTGTATATGAAGCCAGGAACCTTCCCCGCTAATTTTGGATTTTTCCCTATTACAACCTCTCTGATGTTAATTGGCTGGAAAACTTTTCCCTGGTTTTCACCTTCCATTAGTCGATTTTTTTTTTAGCGCCGAAAAGTACTAATTTTTTAGAATACTGAATTAATACTCTTTCCTTAAAAATAGCATTGAGGTGTTTTTTCTCTCAATTAGTATAGGCGGCTCTTCTTATTTCTTTGTTATTTCTTTCATTCTCGATAATAAATGCCATTAATTCTATGTGTTTCAAATGTTTGGTTGGGTTTTAAACAATTTGTTGAAAAGTTTACAGTGGGAGATAGGGGAATTTTGTGGAATAAAGTGGAATGATATTGGAATAAAGTGGAATAAGTTTTACTTTTGATTTTGAATTTGACTTAAAAGTATATGCCTGTTTTTTCTAACCAATACAATGCAACAATCGACGATAAGGGGCGAGTGGTACTACCCGCTTCTTATAAGAAGGAGCTTGGTAATGAGTTCGATCAGGGATTTACAGTTGAACTCGACCCTTACGAGAAATGTTTGAACCTATATCCACAAAGTTCGTGGGACACAAGGCTCAATTCAATAAAGTCAAAGCTTAATCCTAACGATCCTCGGCAAAGCCGCTTGTTGGACAAATTCTATCAAAATTTTGCAAAGATATCTGTCTCCGAAAATGGGCGATTGAATATTCCAAATTCTTTCTATACTCAAAAAGGAATTGTAAAAGATGTAGTATTTACTGGGCAAGGAGACCGCATAAGGCTTTGGGATGTAAACGAGCATAAAAACGCAATGTTATCTGACGATGACTTCAGGGCACTCTTTCAGGAGTGTTTAGGTGGAGGTCTAAATACAATATAAATATGGACACAAATTACCACATACCTGTTTTGTTGAGCCAATCTGTTGAAGGCTTGGCAATTCGCCCCGATGGTGTTTATGTCGATGTAACCTATGGTGGCGGTGGGCATTCTCGAAAAATACTTGAATCGTTGACCACAGGCAGGCTTATTGCTTTCGATCAGGATGTTGATGCTAATCAGAATGTTATTGCTGATGAAAGATTGATTTTTGTACAACACAATTTTCGTTTTCTCCAGAATTTCCTTCGTTATTACGGTTTTGATCAGGTCGATGGTATTTTGGCCGACTTGGGAGTCTCTTCTCACGACTTTGACGTTGCTGAGCGGGGTTTTTCTTTTCGTTTCGATGGAAAGCTCGATATGCGGATGAACCAACAAGGTTCAATTACTGCAGAACAGATTGTGAATGAATACGAAGAGGCCGATTTACTTCGGATTTTTCGCACCTATGGCGAATTAGATAACGCTAAGAAAACTGCATCGGTAATTGTTGAGGCTCGGAAAAAATCAAAAATACGTACAACATTCCAGCTATGTCAGGTTATCGAACCACTAGTGCCACAGAGAATTGCAAATAAATATCTGGCAAAAGTTTTTCAGGCCCTCCGTATTGAGGTCAATCAGGAGTTGGATGTTTTGAGAGCATTTCTTGAAGATGCCGAGAAAGTGCTGAAGCCAGGTGGACGCTTGGTTGTGATTAGTTATCATTCACTTGAAGACCGTTTGGTGAAGAATTTCATTCAAAGTGGAGACTTTTCAGGTGAAGCCGAAAAAGATTTTTACGGAAATATTCAGTTGAAATTCAAGCCTATAGGTAAGAAGTTTATCATACCGTCTGAAGAAGAAATTGAAGTCAATCCTCGTGCTCGTAGTGCTAAACTAAGAATTGCTGAAAAAGTTTAACAATGACAGAAGAGAAAAAGCATAACAAGAAAATTGGCGTAAAGCAGGTGTTGCTTGGAAGCGTTTTTTTAAACGATAACTTTCTGAAGTGGATGCCGGTTGTTTGTCTTTTGGCATTTCTTGGTTTGCTTATGATTTCCAGTCGTTTCAGCGGTGAAAGAACACTGAGGGAGATTGGTGTTGTGCAAGAGCAAGTTAAAGCCCTTCGCTCCGAATCGGCAACTACCGAAGCTCGCTTAATGAGGTTGAGCCGCTACTCTACAATATTAAAAGAAACTCAAAGCCGGGATCTTGGTTTGAAACAATCAAATGAACCTCCTCGGAAAATCAACCTTGACGACTGAGAATGGATTTGAGAAAGAACATATTAGCCCGTTATGCATTGCTTTTGGTCTTTGTTGTAGTTTTTGGACTATGCTTAGTTGTGAAAATTGTTTTCATTCAATTGACCGGAAGCGAAAAATGGGGAGATAAAGCCAAATACCTTGAAGATCGGGAAACTGTTCTTGAAGGTATACGTGGCGATATTTGTGCTGCTGATGGCCGAATTTTGGCAACTTCAATTCCCTTCTATGAACTCAGGTTCGACCTTGGTGCACCTACTGTTAGGGCCGTGTTCAATAGCGAGGTCGATGCTTTATCGAAAAAACTTTCTAGGATATTTACCGACACTTCTAGCGGTCAGTTTAAACAACAACTAAAGCAAGCTTATCGGAACAAGGAACGATATTATCTCGTTCACCCTAATAAAGTTACTTACGAAGAACTTAAAAAGATTGAAAAATTCCCAATCTTCAGGAGAGGTAAATTTAAAGGTGGACTTATTGTTGTTCAGGATAATGTAAGGTTCTTTCCTCAAGGTAAGATGGCATTCCGCACCATTGGCTTGATAAACAAAGGAACTGGCGATGGTTTTCAGGGAAACGTAGGAATTTCGGGCATTGAAGGAAAATTTGAAGATTACCTGCGAGGTGATGCAGGTATGCAGATTCTGCAAAATTTATCGGGCCGTTGGGTGAAAATTACGTCTATCGAACCTGAAAAAGGAAAAGATATATATTCAACATTAGATGTTTATTATCAAGATGTTGTTGAGACATATTTGCGCAAACAGCTTGTAAAAAGTAATGCCGAATGGGGCACCGCCATTTTAATGGAAGTTGAAACCGGGAAGATTAAAGCGATGGCAAATCTTGGACTTCAGGGTGGTGGTTATCAGGAAATTTACAATTATGCTCTTGGTCATGAAGGTTGTTCGGAGCCTGGTTCAACATTTAAGCTCGTTTCAATGCTGGTCGCTATGGAAGAGGGATTGGTCGATACTTCTGATGTGTTCGATATTGAAGATGGAAAGTGGAAGATATACGATAAGATAATTTACGATAGCGACTATGGCGAAGGTCATTTCGGAAAGATGACTGTTAAGCAAATTTTTGAACGTTCGTCGAATGTTGGTATTGCCAAAATTATTCAGAAATGCTACAAAGGGCGCGAAAAGGAATTTATTAACCGTATTTACAGGCTTGGACTTAACGAAAAGCTGAATCTTGGTTTCAAAGGCGAATCTAAGCCATACATTAAATATCCAACCGACGACAATTGGTGGGGAACATCTCTGGCATGGATCTCTCATGGCTATGAAATTCAGGTATCTCCGCTGCAAATGCTTACGTTGTACAATGCTGTTGCCAACGATGGGAAAATGATGAAACCTATGTTCGTTGAATCAATTCGCGACAATGGCGACATTATAAAAGAGTATACTCCCGAGGTGTTGAAGTATTCAATTTGCAGTAGCTCAACACTACGAAAACTTCATAGTATGCTCAACGGTGTTGTTTCTGAAGGAACTGCAAAAGGTATCAGTTCAAGTAAGTACAACTTTGCTGGGAAGACTGGTACTGCAAAAATTCACGATAAAGAAACTGGTTATTCCGGTAGTAAATATCGAGCATCTTTTGCTGGTTATTTCCCCTCCGAAAACCCAAAATACTCGTGTATTGTGGTCATCTCTGAACCCAAAGGTGACTTTTATGGCGCTTCAATTGCTGGTCCTGTCTTTAGGAATATTGCCGATTGCGTAATGTCTACCGATCACAATATTGAAATTCCCCGACGACAAGGGAAAGACGACAAGAAGCTGCCTCCTGTGCTAAATGGTCTTGAGAAAAAAACTAAAACTGTATGTCGCGAACTCGACATAAGGTACAAGTCGCCAAAAGACGATGCCGATTGGGTTTCTACCGATGAAAGCGAAAAATCGGTACAGATGAAAGCGAAGAATTTTGTTGATGGGCAGATTCCGAATGTTCTTGGAATGGGTGCTTCTGACGCAATATATATAATTGAAAAAGCTGGCTACAGGGTAAATATGAAAGGCGTTGGAAAAGTTGTGAGCCAATCTCCTCAGCCAGGTGCTAATTGTGGAAAAGGGCAGACCATTTACATCAGCTTAAGTTAGGGCCAATTTGAAACTGAGAAACGATGATGAAAACATTAAAAGAATTAATAGCGAAGGTTGATACCGTAAAAATTCAAGGGTCTTTGGATATATCTGTTCAGGGGTTAGCTTTCGATTCACGAAAAATAGAGCCGGGTTTTGTGTTCTTTGCTATTGGAGGAACACATACAGATGGACATCAGTTTATTCCAAAAGTGATTGATTGTGGTGCCTCTGTAATTGTTTGTGAAGTAATTCCCGAAACTATTTCAGATGGTGTGACCTATATTCAGGTGAAAGATTCTTCAATTGCGCTCGGTTTTGTGGCTTCAGAATTTTATGGAAACCCATCGCAAAAGCTAAAGCTTTATGGCGTTACTGGTACAAACGGAAAGACCACAACCGCAACATTACTCTATCGTTTGGTTATTAGTTTAGGCTTCAAGGCTGGGCTTATTTCTACAATATCATATAAGATTAACGACGAAGATCTTCCTGCAACACACACCACTCCCGATCAATTACAGCTTCATTCAATGATGGAAAAAATGGTAGAAGTTGGTTGCGAATATTGCTTTATGGAAGTCAGTTCTCATTCAATTGATCAAAATAGAATTGCTGGTCTTGATTTCGACGGAGCAATCTTTTCAAATATTACACACGATCACCTCGACTATCACAAAACATTCGATGCATATATCAAAGCGAAGAAAAAGTTTTTCGACAATTTGAAACCAGAAGCTTTTGCGTTGACCAATATCGACGACAAGAATGGTAATGTGATGCTCCAAAATACAAAAGCAACGAAGCTGACTTACTCTCTTCGTACAATGTCCGATTTCAAATGCAAAATTCTTGAAAGTCATTTCGATGGAATGCTTTTGAATATCGATAATGAAGAGGTTTGGACTCACTTTGTTGGCAGGTTCAATGCCTACAATTTGTTAGCTGTTTATGGGGCTGCTATTTCAATGGGTTTTGCGAAGACCGATGTGCTGGTAGCCGTCAGTCAGATGCTACCAGTTGATGGCCGTTTTGAAGTTTTCCGATCGGTTGCTGGAACGTATGCCGTTGTTGATTATGCACATACGCCCGATGCTTTGGAGAATGTACTTTCTACAATTGCCGAAATCAGAACAAAGAACGAACAGGTGATTTGTGTTGCCGGTGCCGGTGGCGACCGCGACAAAACCAAACGTCCTGAAATGGCGGCAATAGCTTGTAAGCTAAGCGATAAAGTAATTCTAACGTCAGATAATCCGCGTACCGAAAACCCATTAGATATCCTGAAGGATATGGAAGCTGGTGTTGATGCTGTAAGCCGAAAGAAAGTGCTGACCATACCCGACAGGCGCGAAGCAATAAAAACGGCTGCAATGTTGGCTAATCCTGGCGATATTATTCTTATCGCAGGTAAGGGACACGAAAACTATCAGGAAATCAATGGTGTAAAGCATCATTTCGACGATAGGGAAGAAGTAAAAAATGTGTTTGAACTAATTTAATTGAGGTTACGATGATTTATTATCTCTACTCTTTAATCGAACATTGGGATATCCCTGGCTTGGGGGTTATGCAGTATATCTCTTTCAGGGCTGCGGCATCCGCAATCTTGTCGCTTGCTTTTACCTTGGTTTTTGGACGGCGAATTATTGGTCTTCTCCAGAGGATGCAGATAGGCGAGGAGGTTCGTAATCTGGGCCTCGAAGGTCAGATGCAGAAAAAAGGAACACCAACAATGGGAGGTGTTATAATTATTGCATCAATTATTATCCCAACTCTGTTATTCGCGAAACTCGACAATATTTATGTGTGGCTGATGATTATCACCACCCTATGGTTAGGGTTAATTGGTTTTATCGACGATTATATTAAGGTTTTCCTTAAAGATAAAGAGGGCCTTGCCGGAAGATTCAAAATTTTGGGGCAAGTTTCTCTTGGAGTCATTGTAGCTGCTACTCTCTACTTTAGCGACGATGTTATTGTTCGCGAAAAAGTTCAGGATGCTGACGGAAAATACATTACCGCTCTTGTAACTAATCCTGAAACCGGACAACAAGAGCTCACTTACAAAATGGAAGATGTCAAATCGATGACTACAACCATCCCGTTTGTGAAAAATCAGGAGTTGGATTATAGGTTTTTTGTGAAATTTCTTCCGCAAAATATGCAGGAGGGAGCCGTTTGGTTCTTGTATGCTTTGCTAATTGTCTTTTTGATTACTGCAATATCTAATGGAACGAATCTTACCGATGGACTCGATGGATTAGCTGCTGGAACTACCGCAATTAGTGCATCTACACTAGGTATTTTGGCCTATTTAAGTGGTCATGCCATGTTGTCGGAGTACCTCAATATCATGTTTATACCAAATATTGGTGAGTTATCGGTTTTTATGGCAGCATTTATTGGTGCAACCATTGGTTTCCTTTGGTACAACGCCTACCCTGCACAGGTTTTCATGGGCGATACTGGTAGCTTGGCCTTGGGCGGTATTCTTGCCGTTTTCTCAATCATTATTCGGAAAGAAATTTTGATCCCAATTTTCTGTGGAATTTTTGTTGTCGAAAATCTTTCGGTTGTGTTGCAGGTGAGCTATTTCAAATACACAAAAAAGAGATATGGCGAAGGGAAAAGGATTTTCCTCATGTCGCCTCTTCATCATCATTATCAGAAGAAAGGATACCCTGAAGCTAAGATTGTTGCCCGGTTTTGGATTGTGGGCATCATGTTGGCTATTGTAACTATCGTAACTCTTAAAATGCGTTAATGGAAAAGCGTTTAGTCATATTAGGTGCCGGCGAAAGCGGTGTAGGTTCTGCCATTTTAGGTAAAGCCAAAGGGTTTGATGTCTTTGTTTCCGATAGCGGAAAAATTAAAGATGTGTACCGTGCCGAGATGGAAAAATACGGGATTCTCTATGAAGAAGGTCAACATTCCGAAGATAAAATTTTGAATGCCGATTTGGTTATAAAGAGCCCGGGTATTCCCGAAAAAGCTCCTGTTGTTAAGCATTTGCGCGAAAAACAGGTTCATATTATTTCAGAAATCGAATTTGCAGGCCGATACACTTCTGCAAAAATAATTTGCATTACTGGTAGTAACGGAAAGACTACCACAACAATGCTTACTTACGATTTACTGAAGCGGGCTGGGTTCAACGTTGCCATGGCCGGGAACATAGGCAAAAGCTTTGCGCGTATGGTTGCCGAGGAAAACTACGATTATTATGTGATTGAACTTAGTAGTTTCCAGCTCGATGGAATGTATGAGTTTAAGGCCGATGTGGCAATCTTGATGAATATTACACCCGATCATCTCGACAGGTATAATTACGAAATGCAGAATTACGTCGATTCAAAATTCCGGATTGTTCAGAATCAGACCAGCTCAGATGTGTTCATCTATTTTGCCGAAGACCCAATTATTCAAGCTGAGCTTAAAAAACGCGACATACAATCTAAAAAAATGCCATTCACTCTTGAAAACAATCTTCAGGGCGATGGCGCAATTGTGAAGAATGAAAAACTTATGGTGGAGTATAACAATAAAACGTTCGAAATGTCAATCTATGATTTAGCACTACAGGGTAAGCACAATGCCTGTAATTCAATGGCTGCGGCCATTACCGGAAAAGTTTCCGATATTAAAAATGATTTCATCCGCGAATGCCTTACCGATTTTAAAGGTGTAGAGCATCGTTTAGAAAAACACCTAACCGTTCATGGTGTCGAATTTATCAACGATTCTAAAGCAACCAACATTAATTCAACTTGGTATGCTCTTGAATCGATGACAAGGCCAACTGTTTGGATTGTAGGCGGAACCGATAAGGGGAACGACTATAACGAACTGACTGAATTAGTTAAATCGAAAGTTAAAGCAATTGTTTGCCTTGGTGTCGATAATTCTAAAATCGTTAAAGCTTTTACCGGTGTTGTGCCCGAAATAGTAGAAACTAAGAGTATGGAACATGCCGTACGATCAGCATTTTTTCTTGCCGAACAAGGCGATACAGTTTTGCTTTCGCCAGCTTGTGCAAGTTTCGATTTATTTAATAATTACGAAGACAGAGGCACTCAGTTTAAAGCTGCTGTAAGGAATTTGTAGAACGCAAATGAATAAAATATTTGGCATACTAAAAGGTGACCGTGGTATTTGGATCGTGCTGATCTTCTTATCGCTGTTCTCGTTGTTGGTTGTTTACAGCGCAACAGGGTCACTGGCATACCGACAAATGAATGGCAATACTTTCTATTACCTGGTTAAGCAGCTCGTTATGATTTTGGCTGGTTTTGGGGTCATTCTGTTGGTTGTTAACCGTGTGCCTGTGAAATATATGTCTGTTTTTTCACCTATCGTTTTAATTGTTGGGGTGTTGCTGTTGTGTGTTGCAACAGTGCTCAGAGTGGGCGGAGGTACCGGGCGTACATTTAGTCTTGGGTTTATCTCTTTTCAGCCTGCCGAAATTGTGAAAATTGCTCTTGTGTGCTTTGTCTCAAGGCTTTTGGCAAACAATCAGGATAGCGAAAATCCACCATCGCTCAATACATTTCTTTGGATTATGGGGATAAGTGGTATTTCGTGCCTCATTATTGCCCTTTCAAATTTCTCAACAGCAGCTCTGTTGTTTCTGACTGTGATGGTGCTGATGTTTATTGGCCGTGTGCCACTGAAGTTCTTGGGCATGACCGTTGTTGGGGGAATAGCAGCAGTTGTTATAATCTACGTTCTGGCATCTTCGGTTAATATTGGGCGTTTCAATACGGTTCGAGGTCGAATAGACAGGTTTATTAAAGGTGATCCAGAATCAGAAAAGGGTATTACGCAGGCCGATTATGCCCAGATCGCAATATTTCGTGGTGGTCAGGGAGGCCACGGCCCCGGAGGCAGTAAAGTTCGGAATCACATGGCCGCAGCTTATAACGACTTCATCTTCGCTATTTTGGTCGAAGAATATGGTTGGATAAGTTTCGTTGTTATTCTTGCTTACATCATTTTTGCTGCCCGGTCGGGTTTGATAATACGGCAAACTAAACGAACGTTTCCGGCCTTTATGGTCGCGGGATTGACCCTCATGTTTGTCTTTCAGGCATTGATCAATATGGGGGTGTCGACTGGTTTATTGCCTGTTACCGGACAAACTCTCCCGTGGATAAGTATGGGGGGAACGTCAACGTTGTTTACAGCTTTTTCGCTTGGATGCATTCTTAGGGTAAGCTATCAGAATACCCTGGAGGAATCGGATGCCGAGCAGGAAGCAATTTCGGAAGACGAGCCATTGGAAGAAGATCATGCTTTTGCCGAAGTTGGCGCTATTGATTAGAATCATGTGTT
>Ga0209373_10005707_pt1 | contig 10048 bp, 4 predicted proteins | sample Higcelweek5metaG_FD_187173 | JGI IMG/M metagenome (GOLD analysis project Ga0209373, IMG submission 187173) | Freshwater pond sediment microbial communities from the University of Edinburgh, under environmental carbon perturbations - High... | ecosystem: Environmental > Aquatic > Freshwater >...
TTCAGTTGATACCTCCCGTGCACAGGAGGCAACTCCTCCAACTTAGGAGGAGCTGAAGCTTTTGAGGGAAAAGTGCGACCATCAACGGCTCATTCTCTGATTTGTATGTGATGGCACTGGGCACACACAATTTCAGATGGCTAAAAACTAACAATTTTCAGTGTGGCTTGTACCCCAGTTCAGATGAAAATGAGTGGGCAGCCTCTGTCAGAGATTGAATGCAGTTGTTCCTGTGCTCTCTCTGGGCAAATCTGAGTTCAGGGAGGGCAATGCTCAAACTTGCAATAAGGTCTCCATGGTGGTCAATAACCGGAGCGCTCAATGAGCCAAGCCCCTGGGCTCTCTCTCCAAGGCTTGAGGCATACCCATTGAGCCTGATCTGGCTGATCTCCTTTTCCAGAGCGTCAATATCCACTATAGTGTTCTCTGTTAACCGGGTAAGGGTGGTCGTTTCAAGATAGCTTCTGATGAATTCTGGTGACGAGAAGGCAAGAAGACATTTTGCCGAGGCACCAGCGTAAAGGGGCGATCTGTGGCCAAGGGGCATCCCGGCTCTCAGTGGCATGGCAGACTCCATGGTATCTATGCAGATCCGGTGGGCATCTTCAAGAACATTGAGATGGACTGTCTCCTTTGTCTGCATGGCTAATGATTCCATATATTTTCTGGCAAGGTGAGTCACCCGGTTCATATTGTGAAGTGGCTGAAGAAAGCGGTAAAAGATATTGCCCAGATGGTAATGGCGGGTCTGAGAGTCCTGATCCACAAAGCCATACGATTTGAATGTTTTCAGAACTCTCTGAACCGTTGCAGGGCTGAAGCCCAGCTCCTGGCTCAGCTCTCTTACCCCCCAGCTTGGCCTTTCGTCACTGAAAGATAGCAGTGTCAGGATTGATTTTTCAATTGCGTTATATTTTTTTTCTTTATTTTGTTTCATAATCTAGCACACTTTTTTACAAAAATGCCATAAAGCCGAATGGCTGTCAAGCAGATAAATGGGACTTGTGATCACTTCTGCTGGCCATCCATTCTCATTGAAGTTTAAAATCATATGTAGTCTATACATGGTTTTAATGTTCTGATATAGTTCTATATGTTGTATTTAAATTCAGTAAATAATGGTCAATTATTCTCTGAAGTATATATCAGAGGGGGCAGTACCAAACTAACAAATGGAGCGTTCATGGAAAATCCTGCAGAAAATAAAAATCAAAATTATCATGCTGATGTTATTGATAAATCCAGCCATATATCAAAATCAAGCTATATCATTGACAAGGCACAAAGTGTGAATCTTGATACCCGTATTCTATATGAAGCTGTAATTGATCTTGCTTCCGAAGGTATTGTAACAGCCAGCTGCATTAACATGGCAGCTGGAATTCTTCTTGATGACCTTGGTCTTCCGAACTATTTTTTTGAAAACATCAAGAGAGAGTCATTAAAACACATCCTCTCCTCAATTGCTACAAGTATGAGATTTCAGGAAGGTAAGGTGACTCTTTATGGCCTTGTTGCTGACATTGATTTCAATCTGGAGCTTGAAACAGATGTGCAGAGGGTAAGAATTGCCACGGAAGAGACAAGGGATAAGATGGAAAATATCCTTGCCAGCCTGATGTCAGGTCACAGGCGTGAATATCATTACAGTCCCAAAAGTAACTATTACACCTATCTTATCAGGCCTGAAACTGTCCAGGATTTTACCAAGAAAGAGTTTGAAAAGTCGCGGTTTCTATTCAACCTTGCAGGTGATTATAAAGCAACTCCAGAACCGACAAGAAGGCGTTATGAGAATGTTCTTAAGTTATGCGAAAAATCTGTCACCCCTTTGATAGAGTCGTTTAATCTTGAAGCTACTGGCGAGACCCGTCTGATGTTTAACAGCGATTTTCCAACTCCCCAGTTGCCTGTTTTAAGAAAGCTTTTTCAGGATCATGGTCTTATTTTAAACAGAGCCTACTGGGAGCCATACTGGGGAAAATCTTCTGTCCCCTCATCAATCTGCTCTCTTTATGCACTTGGCGAACTCTCCATTAAAAAAGAGCGGCTGCTGATTGATGATCTTTGTGCGTACCTCTCATTCCGGGTAAATGAGATAACAGAACTTTATGTTAATGGAAAAATCACATTTAAAGAGATGCTATTTGCTGGTAATGCAATTGATTTTGTCCATATGTTCATCTATAAGGAGAGTGAAAATGTTACAGACAGAGAGATCATGGCAAGCCTCTCCAATGATGACTACAAAGATGCATTTGCAGCAAGGGTACACACCTCGAACAAGTCAACATATGTTTCTGAAATAGTTATGGAAACTGTCAAGAGACACCCTGATCTCATTAAATTTCTTTTTGATATCTTTGACAGCCGTTTTAACCCTGCGATCGTCAACAGGATCAGCAGCGAAAAACTCAATCAGAAATCAGCTGAATTTGACAAGATCATCTCTGCCAGATTCATGGATTATAAACTTGGGTATGATATTTTCCGATTCATGTTCAAGTTTGTCTCCTGCACTCTGAAAACCAACTTTTACAAGCCTGAAAAACGATCATACGCCTTTAGATTTGATAACTCAATCCTTGATCCGCTTGTATTTAATCAGTTTGTCTATGGTATCTTCTATGTTAATGGCCATTATGCCAGTGGCACCCATCTTAGAGCAAGCGATATTGCAAGGGGTGGATTGCGACTGATACGGGTAACCCCATCCAATTACAGTACAGAGCTTGATAATGCTGTGCTTCTTAATTATGCGCTGGGGCCAAAGGCACAGAGGCTAAAACATAAGGATATCTGTGAAAGCGGCTCCAAAGGGGTTGTTGTTCCTCACGCCGATTATGCAAGCGGCTACAGCCATGATGCGCTCTATGATTATACAGAAGGTATCATGGATCTGATGCTGGGGAATGATACTATTGTTGATTACTATGGAAAACCTGAGATGATATTTTTCGGTCCTGATGAGGGAACAGCCCCCTTGATGGATTCAATCTCCTATCACGCAAAAGAGCGTGGATACAAATACTGGAGAACCATTACAACCGGCAAGAGCTTTGGAATTCCACATGACACCTATGGAATACTTGCAACCGGCGATGTTTTTGGTCTCTTTGACAGAGAAGAGCATGGAACAGAGTTGCAGATCAATGGAGATTCAATCTGTATAACAACTGACATGAACCAGATAATGAACAGTATATCTGAAAGAGGGATGATTACCAAAAGTGGCATGACCACCACCTGTATAATGGGCTCATTTAGAACTATGATTGCCCATTACGGAGTAAAAGAGGAGGATCTGAACCTTATGATAACAGGTGGACCTGATGGTGATCTTGGAGCAAATCAGATTCAGTGTTATAAAGGTAAAATCTGTCTGATCATTGATGGCGGCTCTGTTTTATTTGACCCTCAGGGGCTTGATAAGCAGGAGCTGATGAAGATCGCCTTCATGCGCCACACCTCACCCAGGGCAAATTCTCTTGTATTTCCAACAGAGAGACTCAGTTCTGATGGCTTCATGGTTCCCATTGCATCTAAAGAGCTTACTCTGCCAGATGGAACATTTATTGAGAATGGTGCCATGTTCCACCGAACCTTTCTCACCGATCCTGCCAACCGGAGATTTATTGAAAAGGCAAATATTGAGGCATTTATCCCATGCGGAGGATTTAAAGATACCCTCAACCATGCCAATGTTCACAACTTTGTCTCCCTTTTCAAAGAGCTTAAGTTTATTGTTGAAGGGGCCAATGTCTTTTTTGATGATGCATCAAGACGCCATATTGCCACATCAACCACTATTAAACAGATCAAGGACTCCTCAGCCAACAAGGGCGGTGTCTTCAGCAGCTCTATTGCAGAGGTGCTGACTGCATTTCTTCTGGATGAGGATTATGAGGAGAAACTCTTAAAAGATGTTGCCACCAAGTGGGCCCTGACAAGAGATATCATGCTGCTGGTTGAGAAATACTCTTCTGCTGAGACTGATATGCTCATCAAGATCCATGAGGCTAACCCCTCCACTCCGCTCTTTGAACTCTCTGAAAAGACAAGTGAGCAGATTTTTACTCTTCAGGATATATTTGAAGAGAAGCTGTCAACCATTCTTGAAGATAAAGAGGCTGTCTGGAAGATTATGGAAAACTATATTCCACAGATTCTCATCACCAAGCTTGGTAGAGATTCGATCATGAAGATTCTTAACTCTGAGGAGCTTATGGCCTACAGAGATGCAATTATAACAAAAAAGCTCTCTTCAATGGCATTTTATAAGAATGGGCTTGACTGGGAAAATTTCATGAAAAAGGTTAACAGTGATTTTACAGGAGCTGTTGCCAGTATATTAAATAGTAAAAATGGATCAGAGCGAAAGTAGAACATATAGTTCTCTTAAATCTCTGGTAAGATAAAAAATCTGTGGTAAGATAAAATTTAAAACTCAATAATGGGCCCCCGGCTTTATGCAAGCAAGGTGCCCATTTGGGTTTCCAGCTCCGTAAAAGAGACCAGAACCCTTCCATTGTATTTACATGGACTTCAAAGAAGCCGTCTCCATCTTCATCCCTTGCATACTTCTTTTTACCATGATTAAGAGTTCAGGGGTGACATCTTGCTTTTGCATTTTTGTAGGTTAGGTATCACCCTCTGCACTCGTTTTTTATTCAGGGATAGCTAGGGGTACAGCACATTCACAGTAGCCAGTATCTCTTTAAGGGCTTTGCCAATAGCTTGCAATCCATAGGGCTTTTTGATGTATCGGCTTGCACCAAGTGTCATCATCTCTTTTACCCTGTCTGTTTCTGAGAACCCGCTGGCAATAACAACTTTCTGGCCAGGGTTTATCTGGATAATCTTCTTGTAGGTTTCAAGTCCATCCATACCAGGTTCCATAATCATATCCAAAATGAGAAGATCGACAGATTCTCTTTGAATAAATTCAATAGCCCTCTCACCGCTCTCCACAGAGGAGACCCGGTAGTTGAGTTTCATAAGCATTGCTGTTGCTATATCTCTTTGTTCCTTTAGATCATCTACCACAAGAATATGCTCTCCATCTCCTCTGTAATCATCAAAAGAGATGGAGGAGGCAGGCGGCTGATTTTTTTTCTGACAGGTAACAGGGAAATAGAGGGTAAAAGTTGTGCCAGAGTCTGGTGCGCTTTTTATATCTATGTACCCCTCATGATCCTGAACTGTTCCCCATACCACTGCCATACCAAGCCCTGTGCCACTTCTTCCCATAACCTTTCTTGTGAAAAAAGGTTCAAAAATCCGTTCCAGATCCGATTTCGCAATCCCCATCCCCTGATCTTCAACTTTCAGTATGACGTAGTCACCAGGTTGTACCTGAGTATATGCATTGATAGGAGTTTCAACAGAAATATTCTCTGTAGATATAGTTATAGTCCCACCTCTGATCTGTGCCTCTGCTGCATTGGAGAGAAGATTCATAACAGTTTTTGAAAGATGAACAGGCGAGCCTGTTATAAATGGATATCTGGAGGATAGAATGGTCTTGATGGTGCAGTCAGGATGGTAACTTAGAATTTTATGATACTCTGGTGTTTTTGTGAAGGTCAGCACCACATCATTAAGGTCAACTATCTCCCTGGTGGTGACCCCTCTTCTTGAGAGGGTAAGCAGATCCTGAATAATTTCAGCGGCCTTCTGCCCGGAAGCCTTGATGGCAAGCAGAGATTCTTTCAATGGACTCTTCTCATCAAGGTCAAGGAGAATCAGATCTGGATACCCCACAACAGCCGATAAAATATTATTCAAATCATGGGCCACTCCTCCTGCCAGAAGCCCCAGCGCTTCCATTTTACGGGCCCGGTTGAGCTGGCTTTGAAGCTGTATGTTATGGTTAGCCATTTTCTTCTGTTCCGTAATATCCCGAAATATTCCGACAATGGCTGAGTTCTGCTGATCTCTCTCCTCAAGCAGGCTGGCATTTATTGAACAGACGCGGATATTGCCATTTTTGTCCCTTATGGAGATCTCATAACTGCTGATATCGCCTGCCTGCAAGATCTTCTGGAGCAGCTGCTCTCTTGCTTCCGGTAGATCATAAAAATCCTGAAATGGTTTGTCAAGAAGATCTGCCTGTGAATAGCCTGACATTCTCTCAATGGAGGGGCTTATCTCCTGAATAGTGCCATCAAGGCTCTCTTCATAATAGACATCCTGAATATTGTTAAAAATTCTTCTATACTTCTCTTCTGATTTTTCAAGGTTATTTAAAGAGTGGTGAAGTCCTCTAAGGATAGATGAGACAGAGAGAACAACAAGAATATCAAGAAGCATGAAGTTGAGGCTGGTAACAATCCATTTTTCAATGGGATTTACAACTGCCGTTCCCCATCCAAGAAAACCTTTTAAAATAAGCACGCCTGTTGCTGAGATGGTCATAGCATTTATTATCAGCGCAGCAGCAGCGATTTTAAGACCCAGAAAAAGCCCTGTAATCACAGGAAAGGCAAAGAGCCAGACAGGGCCTGCACCAAAAGGGCCAAGAACATAGAGCAGAGTTATACCAAGCAGATAGCAAAGAGCGCTGAAGCTGAATGCTTTTATAAAATAGGATGTCCTTGAGTAAAAAAAGAGAAAAAAGAGATAAAAATATACGAGAGTATCTGTGATGGCAATTGCCCAGAGATCTTCCTTGATGGAGAGCGCGACACTTGGAATATAGACAACAAATCCAAGCATGACACATATAAAGAGTACATGCATCAGAATGCGCTCCTGCCAGTAACGGATACCAAAACTGCTGCCGCAGTTTGCAGGTGTTGTCAGATTACGGATGTAGTTCTTCAATCGCCCCATATTTTTTTACTTTAAAAGTGCAGGTTCAGGCTGATTGCAAGGATTTGATTCAGAATATATGTTTCATGCTATTACAAAATAGTCAATAGGTTTTTGTTCGTTACTCATGGGGTAAAAATATAATAACCCGGAAGAACACCTTTATTTAAAGGTATCTTCCAGGTTATCTGTAAGGAGAATAATAATAGTTGATCTTTTTTCTGATCAGAAGGCTATTTGCGTACGAATAGAAGGTATTTGCGGTTTTCCTTGATCCAGCGCCTGTGTGGCTCTTGACTTTATGTCTGGGCTTGGGTAAGTAAGGCGCATGAATATTATATATACCATAAGCAAGGAGTTGGGTCTTACTGAGAAGCAGGTTGATGCCGTGGCATCTCTGCTTGACCAGGGGGCAACCATTCCATTTATTGCCAGATACAGAAAAGAGATGACAGGCTCCCTTGATGAGGTTGCCATTGCCAAGATCCGGGATCAGATTCAGACTCTGACAGAACTTCTGGCCCGCAAGGAGTCCATTCTCAATTCGCTGATCCAGAGGGAGTTGTTGACTGCAGAACTCAATCAGGCCATCTCTCTGGCAGCTTCCATGGCTGAACTTGAAGATCTATATGAGAGATACCGGCCCAAAAAACGGACCCGGGCTCAGGCTGCCAGGGAAAAAGGGTTGGAGCCTCTGGCAATGTTTCTCTTGGCTCAGAAGCAGCAGGATCTTATGGCTGAGGCACAGAAGTTTGTCTCTTCAGAGAGCGAGGTTGCATCCATTGAAGAGGCTCTGGCAGGTGCCAGAGATATTATTGCCGAAACAGTCAATGAAGATCCCAATGTTCGGGCAGCCGTAAGAAAGCTCTTTCTCGCCAAGGGAGAGATCACCTCTCTTGTAAAAAAGGGAAAAGAGGAGGAGGGAATCAAGTTTCAGGACTATTTTGACTGGTCTGAGCCTGCATTTAAGACACCCTCTCACAGAGTACTTGCCATGCTCAGGGGGAAAAATGAAGCCATTCTCACAGTTCATCTGTTGCCTGAGGAGGAGCTTGCACTCACTTTAGTTGAGAGTCTATTCCTAAGGCATCCTTCTAAAACCTCAGCTGATATCCGGAATCAGGTGAAACTTGCGATCAGGGATGGCTATAAACGGCTGCTCTCCAGATCTATTGAAAAAGAGAGCCTTGACCAGTTGAAGCTTACGGCTGATGAGCAGGCTATTGCCATATTTATAACCAATTTAAGGGAGTTACTCCTCTCTCCACCTCTGGGCCAGAAACGGGTGATGGCCATAGATCCAGGCTTCAGAACCGGATGCAAGGTTGTCTGCCTTGATTCTCAGGGCAAACTGCTTGACCATGATGTGATCTTTCCACATGACAAGGGGCGTTCCAGGGCGGGTCAGATAGTTTCAGATCTGGTGAAAAAGTTTTCAATTGAGGCCATTGCCATTGGCAACGGTACTGCTGGCCGTGAGACTGAGGCTTTCATAAGGGAGATGGATCTGGATCAACAGGTTGAGGTGGTTATGGTGGATGAGAGCGGGGCATCTGTCTATTCTGCTTCCGACATTGCAAGAGAGGAGTTTCCTGACCATGATATCACGGTCCGTGGGGCGGTCTCCATTGGTCGAAGGCTCATGGATCCTCTTGCAGAAATTGTGAAGATAGACCCTAAATCCATTGGCGTGGGGCAGTATCAGCACGATGTGAACCAGACTCTTCTGAAAAAAGCTCTGGACGATCTTGTCAGAAGTTGTGTCAACAAGGTTGGTGTGGAGGCCAATACAGCAAGTAAGGAGCTGCTGGCACATGTTTCAGGCTTCAATCCTGCCATTGCGGCAAATATGGTGGCATACAGAGATGAACATGGCCCATTTACCTCCAGGCAGCAGTTTCTGAAGGTGCCACGATTGGGCCCCAAGGCATTTGAGCAGGCAGCCGGATTTCTGAGAATACGGAGTGGAAAAAATCCTCTGGATAAGAGCGGAATTCACCCGGAATCATATGGTATAGTGGATAGGATGGCCCAGCAGGAGGGGTGCAGAATTGAGGATCTTCTTCATAATGGTCAACGGGTTGGGAAGATAGATCTAAGATTATATGTTACGCCTGCCGTGGGACTGCCAACCCTGACCGATATTATCAATGAACTTGCAACTCCTGGCAGAGATCCAAGAGACTCTTTTCAGAGATTCTCCTTTGATGAGACAATCCAGAAGATTACTGACCTTGCACCAGGTATGCGTCTCCCAGGAATTATTACCAATGTCACGGCATTTGGTGCTTTTGTGGATATCGGAGTTCACCAGGATGGGCTGGTACATATCAGCCAGCTTGCAGACCGGTATATTAAAGATCCAAGTGAGATTGTATCGGTAAGGCAACAGGTGATGGTAAGGGTAGTGGAGGTGGATATTAAACGGAAGCGGATTGCTCTTTCCATGAAACAGGCACTCTCATGACTCTTGTAACTGCCATGCTATTACAGGCACAACGAAGCATGAAAGTTGAAGAAAACCGCTACTGCGGTCAAAGCGCCCCGAAGATGTAGGAATCCTCTGTCATACGCTCAGGTTGGAGTGATCCAGAAAACGACAGAACCAGATGGACTTCATCAAAAAACAACTATCATCATTATCAGGGAGTTGGCTGAAAACAACACAGCCAGTTTTACTGTGGCTGAAAAGGAGAGTGTTGAGGCAGTTATAAGTTCATATTCCCCTTAATTTTTCTACAATCTATACAAAAATATCCTTGCATTTTTCTGAAGAGCCCGATATTAAGCCCATAGCAGAAAAGGTGTCTGTCCCAAACTCACTGCGGCATTTTTCAACAGCATTTTATCAATAATCCCGCTTGCAGAATCTGCGTTTTGCGTTTTCCGAAGTGGTGGGCTGAATGGATTTTTGCGGTTTCTTGGGGAGCGGGATTATTGATAAAATGCTATTAGTTAGCCCCCTGCATCATTGATAGCGACAAAGCAGAATTAGCACAAGTTTTTGTATCAGTAACAAACAACAAATTAAAAGCTGGGGCAATAAATGGCAAAAGCCAAGAAGAATAATGACAAGGAAGAGCCGCTGGAGACGCAGCTCTGGAAGACGGCGGACAAGCTCAGGAAGAACATTGACGCTGCTGAATACAAGCATGTTGTCTTGGGGTTGATATTCCTTCGGTATATTTCCGATGCGTTTGAGGGCCTGTATGATAGACTGAAAAGCGGTGATGGC
>Ga0209373_10005708_pt1 | contig 10047 bp, 7 predicted proteins | sample Higcelweek5metaG_FD_187173 | JGI IMG/M metagenome (GOLD analysis project Ga0209373, IMG submission 187173) | Freshwater pond sediment microbial communities from the University of Edinburgh, under environmental carbon perturbations - High... | ecosystem: Environmental > Aquatic > Freshwater >...
CACCGGCAGCTGTAACGAATAGAATAGGGCCGACTATTTTTAATGTTTCATTAGTCATTTCATAGAATTCATGAAGTTTCTTTGAAAAAGTAAGTGTCAATATTCCGAATAAAACACCGACTGCTAAAGCTATTATCGGAGTTCCTAAGAAAAAACTAATTTGAGCAAAAGATCCTGTCATTTTAGCCATAGAAACAACTGACGACCAACCCATTAACAAAATCGGAACAACGATAGGTGATAAAGCTGAAAATCCGTTTGGAAGTTTGCCGAATTCTGCGACAAGTTCATCGTAAGATTTTGATATTTCAGAATCACTTGTATCCTCAGATGATTTTACTTTTTTTCCTATATATTTTGCATAAATCAAACCAGCAATAAGAGGAAAGATTGAACAAAGTGCTCCCATACCGATAACGAGTAACAAGTTGTTGCCTATACCTAAAGTATTTGCGGCAGCTATTGGACCTGGTGTCGGAGGAATAAGAACGTGAGAGATATAAAGACCTGCGGACAGTGCAACTGTCATTGCAACACTTGATGTACGTGTCCTTTGTACCAATGCTTTTCTGATTGGGTTTAGAATAACAAAACCGCTATCACAGAAAACTGGTATTGAAACAACCCAGCCCATCAACATTATTGCGAGCTCTGGACGTTTTTTGCCAACGATCCTTATTACCATGTCAGCAAGTTTAAGTGCCGCACCGGTTTTTTCAAGTATTGTACCGATTAAAGCTCCTAAAATAATAACAATACCGATACTAGTAAATGTGCCACTAAATCCTGTACCGATAACATTAGCCAGACCTAATGTAACTTTACCATCAGCATCTGTTACGTTGGCAAGCGGAATGCCAGCAACTAATCCTAATAAAACAGAAATTCCCATGATAGAGAGAAACGGATGAATCTTGAGTTTGGAAATTGCCAATATCATTACAATTATTGCAATGACAAAAGCGATGATTAAACCAATTCCTTGCATAATAACACTACCTTTCTTTTTTAGAATTTAACATCGTTTTTTGTAGCTTTATTATAAAACGAATAAACACATAAAAAAATATTACAGAAAACAAAAATCAAAACAATTATTAGTTACATAGACTAAATTTGACGCTTAATCACTAAAATAATTGAAATCTCTGTGTAAATCTCTATAAAAATATAGTGCTATAAAATAAAGCGAAGAGTATTTAATTGAACGAGGATCATACCCAGTTTGATCTTTTAATTTTTTGAGTCTGTATTGTAGTGTATTCTTATGTATAGATAATTTAACCGCGGTTTGTGTTATCGATCCTTCTTCTTTGTAAAATATTTCCAGTAATTCTATCCACTGTGAAATTTCCTCGGCGGTGAAGCCTTTGAAAATTTTATCAATAAATTCTTCCTTAATAGTTTCTGGAATTTCATTAACGAAAACTTCCATATTAATATTGTCATAAAGACGAATTTGTTTGTCCTTTGTTCTGAGGCTTGATCGTAGTGCTTTTATTGCTTTTTGATATGCGGTATGAATTAAAGTGTAACTACTAACGGGAGTATCGATTCCAATTGCCAGTAAAATGTCGTCTCTCATTTCGACTTCTTTTTTTATTCGCTTGGCGAAATTTACTAAAACTCTATCGTTAACTGAATTTACCGCGCATATTATTGTAGTTGTGGATTTAAGCATGACGTTATTTTTATCTTCGGAGAGGAATCTGCTGATAATTTTACCCGCGTTATCGAAACTTTTTTGAATTTCTGCTATATCGACTTCTTTTTTATTGTAAACAGACATAGCCATGATACGCCTTGGAAGTGCGATATCTATCCCTAGTGAAAAACCTTGATTAGCCATTGCACTGTTGACGTTCATATCCGTGCAAATCCATTCTTCTATAAAACGATTTCGAATACTTTCGTTTAATTCCATTTGCTCGCGGTACGAACGTTCCAATAGTAAAATTTCCGTCATTTTCTTGATGATTTGTCCGTATTTAACAACTTGCTGATACGGACCTGTTACTCCGACGACTCCGATAATTTCGTTGTTTAATACAACAGGAAGATTAATTCCGGCCCTTGATCCGATATATTCATTGTTATTATGAATAACCAGTTCATCGAGTCGTTCGTCGATTAGTTTTTTTGATGCTTCATGAAATGTTCCGATGCGCGAAAGGTCTGTGCTGGCGATTATAATTCCGTCAGCATTCATCATATTTATACTTTCGTTGATAACTCCGCTTATTTCCTTAACGATTTGCTCGGCATTACGTTTAGAGATATGCATTGAATCATCTCCTCGGTCATCTTAAATTTGATTATAATATAAAATTAATGAGGATACAATAAAAAATATTTTTATTACATAAGTTCTCTGATAATTTGAATCGTTTTCATAATCCATATAAGTGCGCCATCAAACCTATATCCTTTGAAACCTGATTCTTTTAATATACTTACGATATCGTCTTTTGTAATATCAAGATTAATTAGACCTTTTAGTCCTCTGCGCTCGGATGCGATTTCGCACACATAATCGTAATATGTTCCAGAATAACCGAAACTAGTTGCGAAATTTATTGGATTTTCTATTGCTTGCATTACCATTTCCTGCGTATCTTCATAAAAAAGACTACGACCATTATCGTATAGAGGGTAAAATGATTCATTTCTTCCGCTCATTTTAATTGCTATATTAGATAAATGACGATCATCCTGACGGGTTATAAAATCCAGAATAATCATTATGGGTTATAAAAACATGAGATTACTATTCTTTATACACGATCATAATTTCATCTATTGTTTCGGGACACTTTCATTTTCGATTTTCTTTGTAGTGTAGTTATACATTGCACTAATAATAAAGCAAATAACACCACCGAAAATTAAGGAAAAAACACGTAAAGGTGTATTTAGATTAGCAACATCGTATGTCACCAATTTAAGTACGAATACTAATGTCATTACTAGACCATATAAACGTAGCGATTTCACACGTCCCTTAAATCCAAGAACAATACAAACTAGGGCTATCAACATACCCCAAATACTAAAACCATATGCTTGATCAAACCATGAAGTGTGACCATAGACAGTTACAAGCACCAGAACCGTCAGTTTAATTCCGGTCAGGATACCCGCCGAAAAGACGTTGCTTCCGTCAAACACTTTATGAATTCTACAAAAGGCTAATCCAAATGCAAGTGCAGAAAGTAAAAGATATAAAATTGTCAAAGTCATATTTTTATTTACAAAAGCAATGAAGAAAGCATCAAATAAAAGTAAAATATACTCGTTGGCAATCATACTTTTTGCTAAAACGGAATTTTCGTCTAAACTTCTATCATAGCGGAAAAGATACAATAAGATATTGAGTGCTGTTAAAATTAGAAGAAGAATTGGCGTACTGTATTGCAGGTTTGATGTCACAAATATTGAAATCAAAGAAGCTTCAACCAAAACAAACAAAGATAATCTAACCAACGAGCTGCTTTTCGCTTTGATATCATCATTTTGCAGATACCATTGTTCCCAAATTATAACGATATAAAAAAGCATATAGACAATTGATAATGCAATTGTTCCGAAATTTGAAAGATTGTGATACCCATCAAATAGCATGAAAAGAAAATCTAGTGCAAGTATAACATTTGCACCGACTTGATAAGCTTTATTTCGGCTGATGTGCTTTGCTATTAGCAAAAGCAGGGATATTATAAAGAGAAAAGAAATACGCGGAATTGCAGTTATTACATCAATTTGATAACTCCAAAGAATAATCATGAATACCGATGCTGCCACACTTAAAAACATCACTGAAAACGTTTCAAGATTACTGTTAAAATTCAGTTTCAAACTTAATATCAACGTAATAGCGGCATGTATTATGAGTACGGCAATAGTTACCATTACCGCCACAAAAACAGCATTCAACTGGTATTTTGCTGTTAATTTAAGTACAGAATATGTTTCAAAACTTATGGCAATTCTATAGGTGATATGATACACATTCATAACTAGTGCGGCAAACCAAAGTGTTTTATTTGCAACATGTATGATCATTTTATATGATTCATTTTTTAGTCTATTTGTAGAAATAGATAATAGATATGAAAGAAAAGATGCACATAGAAACTGTGCAGTAAAGGCAATAGCAATTCCTATTGTGGGTAATGTGCTAGCAAAAGGGAATGAATCATCTTGAAAGACATTTGATGTAAATCTGTTCCACATAAAACAACTAGCAACAATTGTGAGAAGGAGAGAAATAAAGACACCAAAATGATATGTCTTTTTGCAACATAGAATATTACCAAGTAGAATTACAGCGATGGAAACTCCTTGATAAATAAGTAAAAACACTAGTTTGTTATCAGTAATACCTAACCCGAAGGCAAAGCAAATCGAAATAATCATACCTATATGCGCTACAACACTGAGTAATGTCGAACGAAGAATTTTTGAAAGGTACAATATTGCGGCCATCCACACTAGCAACAATGAAAATGCTGTAATATCAGTAATTCTATTGAAATAGATATGTGTTAATAAGATGGATAAGAAAAAGCAACCACAACCGCAACCGACCAAAATCTCGGTGAAGTTATTTCGTTTTTTTGTCATCAAAGTAATTCCAAGTCCTGTGACCAGCGCACTGATTACAAACATGGCAATTATTTTTATGGTTTCTGTAATATGTTCGTAAAGTAATGTTCCAAGAAATATAAGACCGATGAATACAAGAATAGATGCAACAATACCTAAAACATTACGGCCAAACCAGCTTTCCATTGCTCCGGATTTTTTAGTCGATGTTGTCTCTGGTGAATAAATATCAGTTACCGGTATCTGTTGATCTGTTATTTTCTCAGTTTGTTTATTATAATTAATATAAGAAGAGGGAACTATCTCTTCTATTTTACTAGTGTCGACAGAAGATGTCGTACCTTTATTTAATTCGTTTAAAATTTTAGAAATTTCATGTTTTATTGATTGAAGTTCTTCTTCTTGCTTCGTAACCTTGCTCCAAAGTATAATTATCAGCACTACGAATATGCATATAATTAAAAAAACTAGCCCTGTCATGATAAAACCTCCCTGTTTGTGTTTTTTTATAATAAATTCGGATAATCTCAATATTAAATCAAGGGACAGTATTAACTGTTCCCAAAAAAGAGTTTTGTAATCGGGTTTGCGTTAATTTCTATATTTTGTTATAGATAGGTGTTAAATCTTCAAGATTAATAGATGATGCTAAGCGCCTTCCATCAGAAGTCAATATACGATAATGTTGTGAAACAATATTTTGCTGTATGATAAATTTTTCGTTTTCCATAATTGTTTGCCACCAAAGTTTACCTCCGTTTGTTTTTTTATATTGAGGATCACTTCCATCAAATGCAAGTAAATGGACGATATCGATTGACTTTCCGTCGAAAGTACTTAAAATCACCTCGCTATTACAAAAAATCGAACATAACGCAACACTACCTGTCCACCCGAGTGAGGAACGCCCCTTTTCAATTTCTACAAGTGTTTTTTTTGAAATGCCGATAACAACCGCCATTTTTTCTTGACTAAAGGATGCTTCAACTCGGACTAATTTAAGATTTGTGTCGCATATTTCTATAAACTGTTTTCGATCCATAACATCACCTTATCTTTGAATGGTGTAATTTTACACTATTTATTTTGTTGTGTCAACAAAATAAGAAACTAAGTAAGAATATTATGACAACCGAATAGAAATTTTATCTTTTATGACTAACAAATGGGGTAATTCTTTTTTAGTTGAAATTTCAACAATTTTCCCGGATGAAACGACAAAAGAATCAAGAAATTTTTATTGTTCATTAGATGAACTCGATTTAAATGAATTAGATACATATATAACAAATAAAAGATATAGATTAGATGGCATTATTGATGGATGGTTTTATTATACTGATGTCTTTAAATCAAAAATGAAAAATTAGTTCAAAAATCAAGTGATGAATTATTTGATAAAATTTCAGACGAAATAATACTTCAAATGGAGAAAGCATTTATATGGTGGGAGAAACATAATACACCCCTAAAAATGAAAAAACATTAAGGAGGCATGGAAGATGGACCGTGTTATCACGGAACAATCTAGGCCTTTTAAGACCTGCGAAAAGGCACGTTTTTGAAAAAAGAGATTTCGTATTAAAAAATATACGGAAACGACTTTTTTTTGTAAAATGGTTTGACGCCTTTTACCGCATCAATTCCAAAAGAATCACTATATGAAACTAAATCGAGATATTTGTTTGTTAGGAACGATTGGGAAGAGTCTGATATTCCGTCAAAATTTTCCTGTATGTTACTTGTACAATCAACAACTATTAAGAAGCTGAATTCATTTTCCTTTTTCATTAATTGGAGCCACAAAGTTTCGATTTCTTTGTGCTTTTTTGCGTATTTTATTATTGATTTTACCATATCGGTAGGATAATTTGCAGGAGCGCCTAACTGCACCGGAGTATCTTTTTCTACTGTAAATTGGATTTGAATCATTAAATCACGATCAATAACCATACTATCGCTATATGGATTTATAATAATTCCTTCTGCTTTGTTGTTATTTAATACCATTGCAGCATAATCATCAAATGTTAAAATAAGTGTTTCAGGGGAAAGCTTTTTCATGTGATCATTTTTACTTAGTTCTTCCCAGTCAATAAATACGGGATAATAATATTTATTATCTTGTGTCACTAGCATGGGAAATTCTATTTTGGAGTTTTTGTTTAGTATTACACTTTTATCATCAAGTGGGACATCATCGATTTGAACAACAGAAAGAAATTTCGCATTAAATGCGATTTCCTTGATAAGTTCATCAAAAATAATCGGAAGTTGTTCTTCTGATGGATTATTTCTTCTTTTTTCAAAAAGACTTTTGAGAACCGGATTTTCTAAGGGAGTATTTATATCAAACATTTTAACCTATAACCTCCGTTTATTTTGAATTTCATTATATTGAAGAATAACATAAGTTAAAATATAAGTAAAATGAAGATAATACGTTTACTGATATTCTTTATTTATAAAGATTTTTATGATACAATCAAAAAGGAGTATAACGTTAAAATAAAAAAAAGAGGTGAGCTGCATGGATAGAAATATCTTCATCAAGCAGATTATGGATCGTTTATCAGAAATGAATGTTCCGTATCAAACAGGAATTAATTCAGACGTTACCATATCTGCGAGCTTCAAAAAACAAGATAATAGCGATTTAAACTATTATGCGACTATGTTTTTTGACCAAAACTTTAACAAGGTTTATTTTTTCGAAAAAGCTTTTTGGGGCAATCAGGAAATATCTCAAAATCCCGATTTTGGGAATACCATTGTTAATTTAGGAAACAATCCCTACGGGATGACCATTGGCTCTATAATAGGATTGATATATTCAGTTGCAACAACAAATGGAATTTTCTTTGAAAAAACATACAATGAAAAACTAGCATCATACCCGCAAATGACTACTCCCAATGTTTCGCCCAATGCTTATCAAACACAACCGACCAAAAAAACTTCAAAAAAACCGATTATTTTAATAAGCGTTATAGGTGTGGTTATAATTGCAACATTAGTCACGCTCGGAATAATTTTCCGGGATAATCTTTTTAATAACTCATCAAAACCTAAAGCTACAAAAGAACCTACCGCAAAAGTTACTTCGTCGGCTGAAATAACTCCGACAGCAACAAGCGAAAGCACACCTAATCCTACCGATTCTGCAGTTGTTTCAGAAGGCGTTAACGTCTCGGATTTAGGAAATATTATGAACGGCCAGTATTATTTTGCATCTGATGATTATATTTTCTACACCACTTTCGATAATACAGAAAATGCGCATATTTATTCAGTCAAAAAAGACGGTACCGATCGTAAAACAATTTTTGACGGTTTTGGTTGGTCTTTGGTTGTAATAGACGATTGGTTATATTTTTCAGGCAATCAAGGTGACAAAATCGACGGAACCTATAACATGTTCAGAATGAAACTTGACGGCTCGAACCTTCAAAAAATATATGACGGTTATAGCTACGGAATGTTTTTATACGGTGACTATTTGTATTTTATGAAAGGAAGCCAAACAAACAGTGAAAATATGGCAATTTGCAGATCTTCGCTAACCGGGGATAATGAAGAAGTTATTTTCGATGGAGGATATTCACCGATAATTTATAAGAATAAATTATTTTACATTGATTATAACGGAAACCTATATTCAGCAAAACCGGATGGTACTAATCCGACTGTTTTATTATCAGGAACTGTAAGTCTGTATGTTTTAGGTGACGATAAAATAATTTATCTTGATATAGACAATAATATATATACTTGCGATTTGGACGGAACGAACAATACAAAAATCAGAAATGCTTCTGCCATACCTATTTACACCATAAATGCATATAACGGCCTCGTTTTCTTTGCGGAATATAATGAAAACTACAATTATGAAATAGGCGGATACGAATATACGGTCAAAAGCTGTGACGTAGAGGGCGGCAACGAAAAATCCGTATTTTCAAGTTATTCCTATGGAATTTACATGAACATCGTTAACGATAAACTCATGTTAATGGATTACACAGCAGGAACAGTTTCGGAAACCATGAAAGCCATAGTAAAAATCATGAATCTTGACGGAAGCAATCAAACTATTCTACAAAGATAAGTTTGGAGAAACACTAAAGATTTAAGGTAAAATTAAAGAAGGTGTCCCCGTTCATTTGGATGGGCACCTTCTTTTGGTACAATCAATTTCATTTGTGAAATTATTTTTTCTCTTTTCTTATTGAGGTATCAATGTTATTATATATATAAAATTTCAGTGTTACATTTAAAATATAATATTGCAAACAATTATAAAATATGAATGTGGTAATCTAAAAAATAAGTCATTGATGGCTCATTGAAAAGTAGGTCACTTTTTATCTTTGTTTTTATTACTTAGAGGAGTGTGAATTATTTTGTTTACAGAAGAAATCTCAGAAAAGCTCAAGACTTATGTATACCGACTCATTGATCCGCGAAATGGAGAAACATTTTACATTGGAAAAGGGAAAGGCAATCGCATGTTTTCCCATATTCATGTAGAAGAAAGTCTGGAAGGAGATGCTTTTGATAACAAGTTAAACGTATTCGAGAAATAAAACTCGCCGGTTTTGAAGTTGCTCATGTTATCCATCGCCATGGAATGGATGAAAAAACAGCATTTGAGGTTGAAGCAGCTCTCATTGACGCATATCCGGGGCTCACAAAACATCATTATATGAAGCTACCCGTCGTGCTTGGAAACTTAGCAAATCAAAAGCTGAACACGCACATATTGTCCTTGCTACGGTAAAAGGGTTCCCAACAAATATCGCAAACGCGATGCAGCTAATCCTGTAAGATATACATGGTAATAAGTGGAAATTAAAAATATATATACAGTAATCTGTTTAAATTTTACTTTACTTAATAATACCTTATATTGTTTTTTACGAATTCAATCATAAAAAAGTATGAGGAAAGGAGTTTTAATGGGATTGTTAAAAAGCTTTTTACAGAAACGCAAAGAAAGAAGAGAAAAAAGTAATTATGATTGCAACCAATTATTATTACAAGTAGAACATTCAATTAATGATATTAATAGCCTCTTTATAGACCATTATAATTATATCGACCCACAAAAAAATGAGTTGATGCAAAACAAATGGGGCTTTCTTTTGAACAAAACAAGTATGCCAAGCATTAAATCCCTAAAAAAAGCTGACTCATATATAAAGCTACTTTCGCAAATACATAATCACAAAACATGCTTTTTAAATATTGCAAACAATATTAGAACCCATAATAATATAGTAGCTCAGGCTAAAGTAAATCATGCATATTCTTTGATTGGTAATGTGGAAGGAAGAAAACTTGACTTTCAACAAATGCAAAGTGTTGTTAAAGAATCATATAACCATTTAGTAATTGCCGGAGCCGGTACAGGAAAAACCACTACAATTATCGGCAGAA
>Ga0209373_10005709_pt1 | contig 10046 bp, 5 predicted proteins | sample Higcelweek5metaG_FD_187173 | JGI IMG/M metagenome (GOLD analysis project Ga0209373, IMG submission 187173) | Freshwater pond sediment microbial communities from the University of Edinburgh, under environmental carbon perturbations - High... | ecosystem: Environmental > Aquatic > Freshwater >...
AAAGTAATGCACAATTTGTTAAAGAAATTAACATTTATAAATTGTCATGCAGTCATGCAGTCGTGCGGTTTTGCAGTCAAAAAAATCCGCTAATAAGGGGTTTCCACATACCCCGGACCCCGGACCCCAGACCTCGGACCTCGTTCCCCGAACCAATTACAAGCTGTAACTGAATCCGAGCATGAAATTGAACATTTGAGAAGGGTAATAAGCCCATTCGTAATAGCGGTTCCAGGAGATATTATTAACCTTAAACCAGAACGAAAGGATTTTCGTATAGCGGTATTCCGCACTGAATCCGAGGTTTACATGAACAGGTTTTTCGATCACGGAAGGTTCGAGTGTCATCCATCCGGTCGGACTCTGGCTTACCATAAGCTTTCTTTTTCCAAGAGCAGTCAATTCAGTCCCGGCAATAATCTTGTTCCGGAGATTATAATAGAGTCCCAGTTTACTGTCCCAGTTAGGCTTATTCCAGGCGTATTCATTAGCGGAGAGTGTATACTGATAATAATTTACTGATGTGTTGAACGAAAGTCGTTTTGTGAAATTACCGCTTAATTCACCGTGAAAATTAAGTACTTCAGCATCATCAGGTGTAATTACAAAGTAATTACCCCTTTCAATTGATCCTGCTGTATCGGGGTAAACAATATTTGAAAACAGAAGAAGATCATTTACCAAAGAATAGGAGACAGATGTGAGGTAGTTCCCGCCAAGTCCGTTGTTTCCCTTTAATCCTGCAGAAATTATCAGTGCATGATTTGTATTTGGAACCCTGAATAGAGAACCATCCGGCACCATGTATGGATTTTGGGAAATAATATTCAGGGGTTCATTATTTTCTAGCTTCCCTCCCAATCCGGCAAAGAATCTCATATATTCCGGGACAATACTGAAACCAAAGGCAAGGTCGGGATGGAAATAAACCTTTGCATTATCTTCAAGGTTCTTCTCAACCGAAAGGCTTACACCCAGATTGAAATTCCACTGATCACTGCTTTTTCTTATAAATGGGTTCAGTGAAAGAATATATTTTGGCTTGAGATCAATAGACTCTGAAAGCTTGTAATGATCAATGTTAAGTGCTGACCCGACATAAAACCCCTGATAAAGTCCTGACATTTTTCCGTTAAAACCCACATGATTCATATTTCCTCCGCTTGAATTGTTGAAGAAATCATAGGATAATCCTAAATCATAAGAAAGGTCAGCTGAGTCAAGATTAAGAGATGCAAGGGAGAGTCTTCCTCCTACATCATAATAATTGAGTTTTATGTCCTTTTTATTGAATTCGAAAGGCACTTCAGTATTATAACCATATGCATATCTTACTCTCTGCAAAAAATTTGCTGAAAGATCGATATAACTCCTGTCGAAGAATTTCTTTCCGAACAGGGAAGCGTCGTTATCCATAAAGCCCGCAAAAGCCTTCTGCTTATTTTCAAGGGGCACCTTGCCATTCGAAGAATAGTGTTTGGCATAGAATCCTACAGCACCTTTTTTTGAACGGTGATTAGTAATACTGAGTTCTGCCAAAGGAGTATTATTATTTCCTATACCGATTTTAACAAAGCTTTTATATAATTTGGGAAGGGGATCAGAAAGCAGGGATGCCGATTTGATAGTGCTTATGGTATATGTCGGGCTAAATGGTTTTGATTTTACCTCATATTCAAAAACCGGATAAACCCTGGCAGTATCGTTGATTTCAGGCAGAAAACTTTTCTTTCTTGCATCGGCAAGCGAAGGTTTGTAGGGATTGTATAGTGTAACTTCCCTTTTCAGATCTGATTCTTGCTTATTTACCTGAGACTTCACAGGCAGGAAAAAGGCAGTTATCAGTAAAAAAATGATAATGTTTCTTTTTATCATATCAGCTCAATTTCAATTTTTTAACTCTTTTCAATTCACTGCATCAAGGGAAGCCAGTTTCGTTTTAACCTCATCAATAATCCCATCATTATCGATTGTGTAATACTCTCTGAGGCTCTGAAGTGTCGCTCTTGCCTGCAATGTGTCTCCTTTATTAATGCTTATGTCCGCAAGCAGGAGAAACATTTTTGCCATCCAGAACTGGTGAGGGGAATTCTGTTCAATAAATTGATTAACGATTTTTTCTGACTCATCGATACTGCCTTTTTTAAAGAGGATTTCAGCAACCCTGAATTTTGATTCAGCTCCTTCGATGCTGACCACTTCGGTAGCTGTCCTTCGGAAATCCCTGAGCGCTTCATCAAACTCGTTAAGGCTGTAATGTGCTTTGGCACTTACAAATATTGCCTCACGGGTCAGTTCTTCAGGCATATTTGTTGAATTTTTGATCCGGTCAGCAGCTATTATGCTTTTCCGGGCATCACCTTCCTGATAGGCTGATCTCAACTGGCCTCCAAGGGCAATCAGTTTACTTTCGGAAGATGCCGTGACTTTCTCAAGCCTTTCAAAATAATCAAATGCACCTGAATAATCCTCATTGTCATAGAGTATTGATGAGGCTGTAATAAGAGTCTGTTCCATAAACTGATTATTCGGGGATTTTATTACCTCCCTGTAGAGTCCAAGAGCTTCATCCTTTTTTCCTGATGAGTTCAGACATTCCGCAAGATAAAACTGTGCATTGAGTCTGAAGCTACCATACTGAAATTCACGAAGGTAATTTCTGAACACTTCTGAAGCCCTGTCGCATTTTCCGGAGATATATAGATTTTCGCCTGAAATATAAAGCAGGGAATCTTTTTCAGCAATGTTAACATCGCCATATCCAAGTGTTTTTACATAGGCAAAATAGCTCTCCACATCATTCATTTCAACATAGGCATTCTTTAAGCCCGTCAAAGCGTACCGTGCCTCAGGTGTGGACTGGTAGTTTCCAATAACTTTCTTGAACTGGGCGACTGATTTATCATTCTCCCCCTGGTTGTAGTATAACAATCCGAGCTGGACAATAGCTCTTGGAACAAAGGGACTTGACTGGTAATTTGCAATTATGTTTACAAAATCAGCCTCACCCCGTCTGAAGTCCTCCATGACCAGGTAGGCTCTGCCTCTTTCATAAATTGCATTAGGGACATATGAAGATGACGGATACTTATTTGTAAGTAAAGTCAGTATATCCGTTTTCCCCTTCTGGTTGTTTGTAAGTCCGAGGCAAAAACCTTTCTGATAAAGAGCATAATCTGCATCAGCTTTCCCATAGTCAATAACCTTGTCGTAATAACTTACCGCCTGCTGATAATTTGTTGTGATAAAATTGCAGTCTGCTATCCGGAGTTTTGCATCAATTTGTATATCCTGTTTGGAGCCTTTATAGGCTGATTCAAATGCCCTGAATTGAGTGAGAGCACTATTGTAATCCTTCATGTTGAAATTCACGTAACCAAGATTATACCTTATGAGTTCAGACTCAGAAAGGGACATTGCTCCTGGAATTCCCATGAACAATTCATAATCATTTCCGGCCAGTTCATATTGTCCGATCCTGTACTCAGCTTCTGCCTTCCAGTACACTGCTCTTGATCTGAGCTCCCTGCTATACTTCTCATATTTAAGTGATTTATCGAACATACCGATTGATTGTTCGACCTCCATGTTTTTAAACATCTCCAGACCCCTGAAAAAAGCCACCCTCTGGTAAGCCGCTTCAAGTCTGCTGTCTTTGTTTCGTATTTTATCGAGGGCAGTCAGAGCTGCTTTATAATTCCTTATTTCAGTAAATGTCGCAACAAGATAATTATATGCTTCCTCTATTTTATCAGAACCCGGATAGAGGTCAATATACTCCTGGAATGCTGCAATAGCTTCACCAAAAGGAGAAGAAGAGGTTTCGTAGGTCAGTTTTGCAAAACTAAAAAGTGATTCCTCCTTCAGTTTTTTATCAAACTCCATCCTCGAAGCCTGGCCGAAAGCAAACTGGGCCCTTTTCTTATCACCTTTCTGCAAATAGCAGTCACCTAGAACGAACCAGATGTTCTGGCTCAGGAGGTCGGATTTTGCCCCTGCAGTAAGGAGTGTTTTTATTGCCTGATCTATATTGCCTGTCCTGTAATAACAGAAGCCAAGCTGGTATTTATCTTCTCTCTCGCTTGACTTTGCTCCGGCAGAATATTGCTCAAGATATGTAAGCGCTTCCTGGTAATTACCCTTGTTATAGTAAGCATCGCCAATAAACCTGTACATTTCAATTGCCCTCTCCCTGGGGGCAGATTTAATAAGATCCGGGGAGATTTCAAGGATACCGTCGTAATCCTTGTTCAGGTAAAGGATCTGGGCTATGTAAAAGGGAACAATGGCACCAAAAGTCTCATCACCTCTAAGCTTCATGAATCCCTCCAATGCAGTCTGATACATTTTCTGTTCATAGGCAATATGCGAGAAATAATAGATTGCCGGAGCGGTATATTCCGTGTCAATATCCTTTATTTCTGAAAACATCAAAAGCGCTTTGGCTTTATCTCCCTTCACATATAAAGAGTACCCATATCTGAAAAAGTATTCCGGCAGCTTATCATTCTCCAGTTCATATCTGTTAACGACCTCATAATATGAACAGGCCTTCCTGTAACTTTTGTTCTGGTAAAAATAATCTCCGAGGGAGATCCTTGCTTCATTTATCTTCGGACTCTCAGGATGTGTTGCCATGTAAATTATCATCCTGTACTCAGAATCAGGATTGAACAGTTTCAGGGCAGATAAAGCAGCTAAATATTCAGCCTCGGCAAGATGGATCCCGCTATTATCCTTTTCATTCTTCAGGTAAGTATCGAAAAGTCTTATTGCCGCTGCATATTTTTCCTTATTATACAGGTCCATTGCCCTGTTGAAATCCGAGCCGAGATCATTGCCCGAAAATGAAGCCTGCGACATGACCTGAATGATTAGGATAAAAAGGAAATTGAAAATCAATAATGCTTTCTTACTGTTCATAACTTATATTTTTTGGCTTATAATCTATACAATGTATTTTGCATCAGGATTTTTCCCAATTCAATAACAAATTGCTAATAAGCCATATAAAACAAAAACCGATTCTTTTCAGCACCTGTAAAAATACAATTATAAAACGGGGGCTTCAGGCCTTTATTATTGATTTTATTAACATATAAATGTTATTTATCAATTCTTTTTATACTTTGCATCGCTAACTGACAAGAAATGCAGGAACCCATATCATCCGACAGGATAATAGAACTTACCGGCTGTAAGATCTGGCAGCAGGATCATCTGGTTCTGACTGACATCAACTTAAGTGTCAGTAAAGGCGAATTTGTATATCTAGTAGGCAAGGTCGGAAGCGGGAAAAGCAGCCTGATCAAAACTCTGAATGTCCAGCTTCCTCTTAAGGAAGGAACTGGATTCGTTGCAGGATTCAACCTTTCAGAGATAAAGACCAGGGAGATTCCCTATCTGCGCAGGAAAATCGGTATAGTATTTCAGGATTTTCAACTTCTGATTGACAGATCCGTAAATGATAACCTTGAGTTTGTTCTCAGGGCAACAGGATGGAAGGGCAGTTCGGAGATTGAAAAGCGTATCAGTGAGGTGCTGGAAAAGGTCGGGCTCAATCTTAAAGGGTACAAGATGCCTCATCAGCTCTCGGGCGGAGAACAACAGCGTGTTGTTATCGGACGCGCCCTTCTTAACGATCCGGAAATAATCCTGGCCGACGAACCTACCGGTAATCTCGATCCCGAAACATCTGAAGGCATTATCAGATTGCTTAAGGATATAAGCAGCACAGGAAGAGCTGTCATTGTAGCTACCCATAATTATACTATTGTTAAAAAATTCAGTGCAAGGACCATCAAATTTGAAAACGGTAAGATGGTTGAAGTGAGGGATGATGAAGAGATTGAGCTTGAAAAGCTATAAGTCATTTGCTTGTTAACAGAGCCGGGGAATCAATTACCTTTTCATGTAATCATCATATAAAACCTGCAGAAAAGCCTTGCCAAGGGTTTCATTGGTATCCGCACCGGGACCTGTTTTTAGTACAGGAGCTCCAAGCTTATGATCATAAATTACTGCGGAACTGTCGGTAATAAATGCAAACCCTTCATTGAAGACATAAAAGGCAAAAGAATTCGATTTGTCTGACAAAAGATCCTTCCCGAAAGGGAATTCCCCCGGAAGCTCCAGCTGATTCAACAATGTAACTGGAATATCGACCTGTGTACCAAGCTTTTCTATTCTTTTTCCACCTGATTCAAGTGCGCCGCCAATCCAAATCATCGGGATCCTGAAAATATTCTGGGAATAAACCAAATCATCAACTGAATTGCGGCGGCAATGATCTGCAACAAGGATCACCAATGTGTTTTTCCACCAGTCGGTTGTCTTTGCCCAGGCAATGAAATTTCCTATTGTTCTATCGGTATAATACACTGAATTCCTGAATTTGGAGAGGTCGTCTTTTCCATCGAAAACCGGTTGCATAGGAACGTCAAATGGCTCATGGCTTGAAAGTGTGAGTACCACCCTGAAGAATGGCTCCCTGATCTTTTCCATTGAATCCTGCATCGCCTTAAAAAGCACATGATCGTGTACACCCCATTTTGAATTGTAATCTGAAGGATCAAAGTTATCCATCGTTATTATCTGGCTGAACCCTGAACTGATTAAAAAAGAGTTGAAATTGGCAAAGTTTATGTCTCCTCCATACCAGAAAGAACTTGTATAACCTGAACCATTTAATATTTTTACGAGGCTCGTCATCGACTGGGTTTTCTTTGGATCTTTAATAACAGATACTGCGGGCTGAGCCGGGTAGCCAGCCAGGATTGCAGGCAATGCTTTGTCGGTGCGGTTGCCTGAAGCATAAAAGTCCGTAAATAAAAGACCCTCACGGCAAAGCCTGTTAATATTCGGAGTAGTTGTTGTATCTCCACCCAGGGGACCTACAAGCAAGTTGCCAAAACTTTCAAGAATAATCAACATTATATTTGGCTTTGCAGGGCTAATGATTCTCAAGGAAGTATCAGATTTTACAGTCAGGGAATCTCTTAATGCAACAGATCTGTTTAAATCTCCATACGAATACGGATTCACCGAAGGCTTCCTGTTGAAATAAGAACCTCCTACATTCCATACTACGTTAATTGCAGAATGATTTGCAAACATGTTGTCGCTGAAATAAACAGTGCCGGCATTAATCGGTGCAAGTCCAAATCCTCCCCTGAGTGGAATTATAAGAGAGCAAAACAGTATTATAAAAATGAGGCTGACAGGTAATTTGTACCTTGTAATCTTACTTTCCGAGAACCTTCTGTCAATTAATCTATTATACAATAATCCGAAAACCATTGTTAATAAAATAACAGTAACACAGAATACAATTATCTGGCCTGTGGTTATTGAGGCCGCAGCATCCTTTGGTGTAATGAGATAAAGCAGGGGTGTGTAATCCATTCGGAAACCCCAGTAGGAATATAATGTAGAATCTCCGGCAATTATAAGCGAAGATATTAAAAGGATGATCCATGTGTAGTACCTGACAAAATGCCTGAACCACTCTCCTTTTAACCATATTCCCGGGATAAGAATAAGCATGGGAATTGCCATGATATAAGCAGTTGCTGAAATATCGAGCTTGATCCCGTGGAAGAATGTGCCTGCCAGTACCTGAAATCCAAGTCCGGTCGCCTCCTTATGATGAACAATGAGAAAAAACATCCTGGCACAAAAGAAAAAAAGTAACCAGAAAATTGAATAAACCAGCAGGGATGAAAGTTTTCGCTTCATTTGGCTGAATCTGATTTGAGGCTTGCTTTCCTGATGTTTATAAAGAACAGGATAAGCGAGACAGTTATTATTATCATTCCACATATTGTCAGCCATTCAGGATTCTCACCGGGTACAAGCAGCCAGCTTAAAACTGCTCCAACAACCGGAATGATGAATTTCCACAGGTTCAGCTCCGATACTTTGACTCCTGGTCTCTGGAGAAGTTTATACCATAACGAAAATGCGAATGCTGACATAAAACTTAACCAGAGGAGATCGAGCCAATAAACCATCGGCCTGTGAACCTGCGCATTCCCTTCAATGGGAAATGAAACGAGATACAGGATCAGTCCGCCTATTCCCAGTGAAAAGGAACTGATAACCAACGGATTGATTCCTTTGGTTTTAAGAGAAATAATAACATTACTTGTAGCGGTGGCGATATTAGCTCCGAGTATTAGTATCACGCCAAGGAATTCCATTGCTGTTCCTAATCTGAATGCCTGCCTTCCGGCACTGATGAGTATTACTCCCGAAATGCCAAAAACTATTGTAACGATCTTGTTTTTTGTCAGCTTCTCACCTCGTGCATCATTTGCAGCAACAACAGCTGTTACAAGCGGCTGAGATCCCACAATGACAGCACCCAGGGCACCGGGAACAAGATCCAGACCAAAATAGAAGAGGGAATAATTTATAAGTGTCTGAAGAACCATTACCGAAATAACGACTTTCCAGTTTTCCTTTATCATTTTAATATAGGCCGATGGCCTAATCGTAAAAGGAAGGATCATTAATGCCGAAATAATAAACCTTATACCTGCAAAATGCAGTGGGGTGTCATATTGAAGGCCGAGTTTAATTCCGGCATAAGCTGTTGACCATAACAGACATGCTATTATAGCCCAGAAAATTGTATTTCTGTTACTGTACACTTTAGATTATCAGGGCGCAAATATCATAAAAAAAATCATTTTTCGATCATATTCCAGTCAGGTGCCTCAACCCCAAGAAGATTTTTAACAAAGAAATCCCGACGTTTCCTTTCACCGTAAACACCGCCGCTTGTATGTTTTGCTCCTGGAATAAAGACATATTCAAATTCCTTTTGTGCCTTTATTAATGCATTGACAACCTGCATAGTAGAGGTGGGATCTACATTGTTATCCATCTCCCCGTTAATAAGAAGAAGTTTGCCTTTAAGTCTCCAGGCATTATCTACATTCGACGATTGTGCATACTCTTCACCAACGGGCCAGCCCATCCACTGTTCGTTCCACCACATCTTGTCCATCCTGTTATCGTGACAGCCGCATGACGCTACTGCAACTTTATAGAATTCGGGATGGAAAAGTACAGCCCCTGCAGCATTCTGTCCTCCGGCGGAAGTTCCATAAACGCCAACTTTTTCAAGGTCCATATATGGATATTTCACTCCTGCAGCCTTCATCCAAAGGATTCGATCTTCAAATCCGGCATCTTTAATGTTTTTCCAGCAAACGTCATGGAATGCCTTTGACCTGTTTGAAGTTCCCATGCCATCTATTTTAACAACAATGAAACCAAGCTCGGCAAGTTGATGCATAACTGTGGCAGATCCTCTGAAGCTCTTGGGAACAAAACTGCTGTGAGGTCCTGCATAAATATCCTCTATTACAGGATATTTCTTTGAAGGGTCAAAATCTGACGGCTTTATTATTATTCCCCATATATCTGTTTCTCCGTCTCTTCCCTTTGCTACAAATACCTCAGGAAGTCTGATACCGGTTTCAAGCAACCTGGATATATCAGCTTTTTCAATAACCATTAATTGTGATCCGTCATCTGTTTTCCGAAGAACAGAAACCGGTGGAGTATTGACTGTAGACCAGGTATCAACAAAATATTTGTGATCGGGTGAAAAACCAGCCTCATGATTTCCTTCACCTTCAGTAAGACGGATCATCCCTGTCCCGTCAAAATTAATCCGGTAATAATATGTGAAGTAGGGATCCCCTCCCTCCTTTCCGCTCGCCTGAAAAACGATCTGCCTGCTCTTTTCATCAACATAAGCCACGTCCCTTACAACCCATTCTCCTGAAGTTATTTGATTTTTTACCTCTCCTTTGCCGGAATCGTATAAATAAAGATGATTCCATCCATCTCTCTCAGATGCCCAGATTATTTCATTTGATTCCTCAGCATCGAATCTGAATTTTTTCCCGCTATAATCAAAAAAGGTGGATGATAATTCGGTGATAATTGCATTCGAACCACCTGTTTCTGCATTAACTTTAATCACTTTGTAAACCTGGTGGCCGCGCCTGTTATATTCAAAGGTAAAGTAA
>Ga0209373_10005710_pt1 | contig 10045 bp, 6 predicted proteins | sample Higcelweek5metaG_FD_187173 | JGI IMG/M metagenome (GOLD analysis project Ga0209373, IMG submission 187173) | Freshwater pond sediment microbial communities from the University of Edinburgh, under environmental carbon perturbations - High... | ecosystem: Environmental > Aquatic > Freshwater >...
CATGGCGCGGCAGCCGGATGACCCTGACATCATGTACGAAATATTTTCCGCCGAACTGGGCGCCAACGCCAAATTCCTGGCATATCTTCTCAACCTTTCCCTCCCACTCAAGATCGCGAAAGGCCCTGCCTGCATCATTGCCAGAAGTTGGCAGATCATCAAGGTATCCCGCCGAGGCCAGCTTTACCGTCTTGAGGGTCATCTCCGCCGAGGTGCCGCCTATGACAAGCGCCAGGTGGTAGGGCGGACATGCAGACGTACCCAGGTCGCCAATCTTCTCTCCTATGAACTTCCGGAGCGATGCCTCGTTCAGGAGCGATTTCGACTGCTGGTACAGGAAGGTCTTGTTGGCTGAGCCCCCTCCCTTGGCGATGAAGAGAAACCGGTACTCGTCGCCCTGGCAGGCTGCAATGTCAATCTGCGCCGGCAGGTTGCTGCCGGTGTTCTTTTCAGTGAACATAGAGGAGGGAACAATCTGGGAATAACGAAGGTTTTTTTCGTTGTAAGTCTCCCATATGCCGCTGCTGAGATGCAGCGCATCATCAGTGCCCGTGAAGACATCTTCTCCCTTCCATGCCATTGTAATGGCCGTGCCTGTGTCCTGGCACCAGGGGAGCTTTCCCTCAGCCGAGATAACCGAGTTGCGCAGCATGATCCACGCCACAAACCGGTCATTATCAGTTGCCTCCGGATCTTTCAGGATATTAGCAAGCTTCTCGAGATGAGAGGTGCGCAGGTAAAAGTTGACATCGATGAATGCCTGCCTGGCAAGCAGTTTCAGCGCTTCGGGCTGAACCTGCAGTATCTTCCTGCCGCAACACTCGGTCATCCTGACATGGTCAGAGGTAATACGACGGTACATTGTCTCATCCTTCCTGTGCTGGAAGGGTTTTTCATAAATGAACTCACCCATGGTTCTGATCGGTTTTGGGATTTACTCTATCAAAGATAGGAAGGCAAGAGGCAGTAGGCAATAGGCAATGGTGAAATATTCTATTTGGAATTAATCTAAATAAGCAGCAGAAATTAAAATTATTCCTCCGGCCGAAAACGTTTGAAATAACTGATACAACGCAAACGCCCGAAAAATCAGCGTTTAGCAGCCTCAAGCCGGTATTGCGGAACCGGATTTTCGACTAATTTTGAATAGGTTAACTGAAAAGGGTAACAGAATTAACAGCAAACATACAATGAATGTGATCTACAGACGCAAGCCGAGGCTCTCCCGCTGGCAGATATGGAACATGAGCTTTGGATTTCTGGGCATCCAGTTTGGCTTTGCCCTTCAGAACGGCAACGTGAGCCGAATCTTTCAGACCCTCGGGGCTGAGATTGACAACATCCCGATACTTTGGATAGCGGCACCCGTGACCGGCCTGCTGGTGCAGCCGATAGTAGGTCATATGAGTGACCGAACATGGGGGCGGCTCGGACGCCGGCGTCCATATTTCCTCACAGGGGCAATACTTGCCTCGCTGGCACTTGCAATAATCACCAACTCACCTTCATGGATCTTTGCCACGGTGATGCTCTGGATCATGGACGCCTCTATAAACATCTCGATGGAGCCGTTCCGCGCATTTGTCGGTGACATGCTCTCATCGGAACAGCGAACGTCAGGTTTTGCCATGCAGAGCTTCTTCATTGGCATCGGCGCCGTGATAGGCAGCTTCCTGCCTTGGATCCTCGCGAACTGGTTCAATGTACCTGAAGTACCCGCCGAGGGCAAACTGCTACCCTTCAACCTTAAGCTCTCATTTTATATCGGGGCTGCAGTGCTGCTGCTTGCGGTGCTGTGGACAATAATCCGTACGAAGGAATACTCACCGGCTGAGCTGGAGGAGTTTGAAAAAGGTGAAAGGATCGCACGCGGCGAACTGCCGGAAGAGAAACCTGCTCCCTCAGCAGCGCAGGTGACAGGCCAGACCGGACACGCAGCATCTGTTGACTCAGGAAAGGATGTCAATTTCTACCGGCCGGGTATCATCTGGCTCTCAGTAGGTCTCGTGCTCACCTTCATCCTCTCGAGGGCCAACCTGGAGAAGGAACTCTATGTAGTAACCGGTGGCGTAGCCATCTTCGGACTGCTACAGGTAATTGCAGGCTGGCTGAAATCAGCAGGTAAAGGCGGTAACGGCCTGAACAGCATCCTTACCGACCTCAGGCATATGCCTTCCACAATGGGACAGCTTGCCGTGGTCCAGTTCTTTACATGGTTTGCCCTCTTCTCACTCTGGATTTACACAACCTCTGCAGTGACCTCCAAAATCTACGGATCCTCAGATACCACTTCGCTGGCATACAACGAGGGGGCCAACTGGGTGGGAGTGCTCTTTGGAGTCTACAACGGCTTTTCGGCCCTGGTGGCATTCCTGTTACCTGTCCTGGCCAAATACACTTCAAGAAAGCTTACCCACACAATAAGTCTCCTTATCGGCGGACTCAGCCTGATGTCAATCAGCCTGATCCAGACGCCGGGCATGCTGATACTCCCGATGCTGGGCATCGGTCTGGCATGGGCAAGCATACTCTCAATGCCCTACGCAATCCTGACAGGCTCCCTGCCGCATAACAAGATGGGAATCTACATGGGAATCTTCAACTTCTTCATCGTTATACCGCAGATCCTTGCAGCCAGCATCCTCGGCAGCATGGTCAAGCACCTCTTCGGAGGCAATACAATGCTGGCGCTGGTGACAGGCGGGGTATCGATGATAATTGCCGCCCTTGCCGTGAAGTTTGTTAAAGACGTCGATGACAGGAGGTAATCATGGATCTTAAGGGATGCATCTTCGACCTCGACGGGGTCATCGTTGACACTGCCAAATATCATTTCATGGCCTGGCGTCGCCTTGCGAAGGAACTGGGCTTCGTGTTCACCCTAGAGGATAACGAGGCGCTCAAGGGAGTCAGCAGGATGGCATCGCTGGAAATCCTCCTTGCAAAAGGCGGGGTGCATGCCACAGAAAAGGAGAAGGAGGAATTTGCCGCCCGCAAGAATGGCTGGTATGTGGAGTTTATCTCGGGGATGACCCCTGAGGAGATTCTCCCGGGCAGCGTAAAACTCCTTAAGTCCCTCCGTAAGGAAGGTATTCTGACAGCAATAGGGTCAGCAAGCAAGAATGCAGGCACAATACTCGATGGCATCGGGTTGCGAGGCATGTTCGACGTGATAATAGACGGCAACAAGATTCACAAGGCCAAACCTGATCCCGAGGTATTCCTCAAGGGCGCGGAGGAGATGAATTTGCCTCCTTCATCATGCATAGTGTTTGAAGATGCACAGGCGGGGATTGAAGCAGCAATAGCCGGAGGCATGAAATGTATCGGGGTGGGAAGCCCCGAACTGCTGGGCAGGGCTGACCTGGTCATTCCGGACCTGAGCAAAATTACAATCAAACAACTGAGAATTTTATAGTTCGATATGAGTGATACACGTTTTCAGTCCGATGAATGGAAGATCATCGAGACACGATTCGAGCCCGGGTTAGGCCGTGACTCCGAGAGCATCTTTGCTCTCGGCAACGGCATGATGGGACAGAGGGCCAATTTTGAGGAGACATACACAGGTGACACCCTGCGGGGCTCTTATGTGGCCGGGGTGTACTACCCTGACAAAACCGTCGTGGGCTGGTGGAAAGTGGGCTACCCTGAGTATTTTGCCAAGGTGCCGAACGCACCATCTTGGACGGGTATTATCGTTCGGATTGACGGCGAAGAACTTGACCTGGCAAAATGCGAAGTGAAGAGCTTCCGCCGGGAACTTGACATGAAGCAGGGGCTGCTGACCCGAACCTTCATTGCAGTGATGCCCTCGGGCAGGATGGCGGAGGTTGTCGCAAAGCGATTCCTATCAATGCACGAACCCGAGAAAGCCGCCATCAGCTACTCCGTCCGCATAACCGGAGGCAGCGGCAGGCTGGACCTTATTCCCTGGCTGAACGCCGATGTCTACAACGAGGATGCCAACTATGACGAGAAGTTCTGGGAGAACGAATCCTCGGCCGTCGACGGCCAGAGAGCAGTGGTGGTGGCACAGACACGCAAGACAGCTTTCGTAGTTGCAACGGCGATGGAAAGCATCTTCTCCCTGAACGGCAAACCCGCGAATGGCACAACAGAAATAACTAAAACTGACAAGACAGCGCACTGCAAATTCACGTCAGCATATGCCGACGGCGACACATTCACGGTTGCCAAATACGTAGCCGTTCTCTCCTCATTCAACCATCCGGCAGAAGGCCTTGCCGGGAAAGCCATGGCCGCAGCCGGCGAAGCAGCCCTTAAGGGTTTCGATGCAATGCTTGCTGATCATCGCGGAGCATGGGAGAGAAAGTGGGAGCATGGAGACATAGTCATAAAGGGTGACATTGCCGCCCAGCAGGGGATCCGTTTCAACATCTTCCAGCTCAACCAGACATATACCGGTGAGGATCCCCGACTGAATATCGGACCAAAGGGATTCACCGGAGAGAAATACGGCGGCAGCACCTACTGGGATACCGAAGCCTTCGCATTCCCGTTCTACCTCAGCACCGCTGATACTCACGTTGCACGCAACCTGCTTATTTACAGGTACAAACATCTGCAGAAAGCCATTGAGAACGCACAGAAGCTGGGATTCAGCAACGGAGCTGCCCTTTATCCGATGGTTACTATGAACGGCGAGGAGTGCCACAACGAGTGGGAGATCACCTTCGAGGAGATACACCGCAACGGCGCAATAGCCTTCGCAATATTCAACTATGTACGGCACACCGGCGACCAGGATTACCTTTCTGAGTACGGCCTGGAGGTGCTTATTGCAATATCCCGCTTCTGGGCACAGCGAAGCAGCTTCTCCCAGGAGAAGGACCAGTATGTCATCCTTGGAGTCACCGGACCCAATGAGTATGAGAACAATGTCAACAATAACTGGTACACGAACTCGCTGGCACACTGGACCCTGAAATATACCTCCGACACGCTTGATTGGCTGAAATCAACCAGCCCGGTGAAGTACAACTCGGTAGTCTCGCGCACCCGCCTCGATACGCAGTGCGAACTGAGCCTGTGGAAGGAAATCGTCAACAACATGTATTTCCCGGTGCATCATGACCTCGGCATCTTCCTGCAGCAGGACGGCTTTATGGACAAAGTCCAGCAGACTGTAAAAGATCTGGATCCGGCTGAGAGGCCTCTCAACCAGCACTGGTCGTGGGACCGCATTCTCCGTTCCGTGTTTATCAAGCAGGCAGACGTGCTGCAGGGAATCTACTTCTTCGAGGATGAGTTCACCGAAGAGACAATCAGGCGCAACTTCGACTTCTACGAGCCCCGCTGCGTTCATGAGTCATCGCTTTCTGCAAGCATCCATTCAGTACTGGCAGCACGGCTCCATGATACCGAAAGTGCCTACACCCTTTACCTGCGCACCGCCAGGCTCGATCTTGACGATTACAACCGTGAGGTGAAGGACGGACTCCACATCACCAGCATGGCGGGCACATGGCTTGCCATAGTGGAGGGCTTCGGCGGCATGCGGATACGCAATGACAGGGTCTTCTTTAACCCGGTTATCCCGGCCGCATGGGAGTCATTTTCATTTATCATCAGATACAGAAACAATCCCCTCAGGGTGGAGGTTAACGGCACAAAAGTAAACGTGGTCAACCTCTCCCGTTCCGCCATCCCGCTTGCCGTTTACGGTGAGCAGGTGACACTGCAGCCCGGGGAAGAAAAAAGATTCGACAAATAATGAAAAGAACAATCCAGATACTGGCATTACTGATTCTCGCGGCACAGCTGCCGGCACAGAAACAGGTGATTGAGCGGGTCGATCCTCCCTCATGGTTCACAGGTATGAATGATGATGCCCTCCAGTTAATGGTTTACGGCACGGAGATCGGTTCATACGATGTAAAGACAGATTACCCGGGTGTGGAGGTGAAAACCCTTGTACGCACCGAAAACCCAAACTATCTGTTCGTTAACCTGAATATCTCTGACGAAGCGGCACCGGGAACGGTTAACCTGACATTCACAAGCGGCAAAAAGAAGCTTACACACAGCTATCCTTTGCTTGCCAGGCCGGAAGGACCCGCAAGGGGATTCAACTCCTCCGACGTGATCTACCTGCTGATGCCTGACCGCTTCGCCAACGGCGATACTACAAACGATAATGTCGCCGGCATGACCGAACAATTAAACCGCAGCAACCCCGGCGGACGGCACGGCGGTGACATCAAGGGAATCATGAATCACCTTGACTACCTGAACTCTTTGGGAGTGACGGGGATATGGCTCAACCCCTTCCTCGAGAACAACCAGCAGCGCTCCTCCTACCACGGTTACTCAACCACTGATTATTACAAATCCGATCCGCGCTTCGGCTCAAATGATGAGTTTAAGGAGCTCGTGGCCGAAGCACACAAAAAGGGCATGAAGGTGGTCATGGATATGATTTTCAACCATATAGGATCATTTCACTGGTGGATGAAAGACCTTCCTTCGAAGGACTGGATACACCAGTTTGATGAGTTCACCCGGACCAACTACCGGGCATCTACATACATGGACCCCTACGCATCAGAAAGCGACAAAATGCTTATGGAGAAGGGCTGGTTCGATGTCACGATGCCTGACCTGAACCAGAGCAATCCTTTGGTTGAGACGTACCTCATCCAGACCAGCATCTGGTGGATCGCCTTCAGCGACCTCGACGGCATACGGATGGATACCCACCCCTATCCCCAGCCTGACATGATGGCAAGATGGGCCAAACGGGTCGAGGATGAGTTCCCGGGATTCTTTATTGTCGGGGAGGTGTGGTATGATGACCCGGCACTCTCCTCCTACTGGGCACTGAACAAGGTTAATCACGACGGTTACAGGTCCAACCTCCCCTCGCTGACTGACCTTCCGCTCTGCTTCGCCACCCACAGGGCATTCGAGGGCAAGCTTAATCCCACAGACGCACTCTCGAAGCTGTATAATATGCTCTCCCAGGACTTTCTCTACCCTGAACCGCTCAGAAATGTCATTTTTCTTGACAACCATGACATGACGCGGTTCTATACCCAGACAGGCAAGAGCCTCGATGCATACAAGCTGGGCCTCAGCTTCATTATGACCACAAGAGGCATACCTCAGCTGTATTATGGCAGCGAGATCGTCATGGAAGGCGATAAGAGCAAGGGCGACGGCAGGCTCAGGGAGGACTTCCCGGGAGGATGGACGGGCGACACAAAGAGCGTCCTGGCCGGTACCGGTCTCTCGGAGGAGGAGAATGAGGCGCTTGACTTTACAAAACGGATTCTGAACTGGCGCAAGGCGAAGGATGTAATTCACACAGGCAAACTCAAGCACTATATCCCGAACGACGGTCTCTATGTCTATTTCAGGTACAACAGCGATGAGAGCGTTATGGTAGTCATTAACCTTAATGACAAGGAAGGCACGACCGTCAACGGCGGAAAATACGCAGAATCACTCGAAGGTTTCACCGCCGGGACGGACATCATCTCCGGCATGAAGATTGAGAACCTGAATGCCTTCACAATTGCCCCGAAAACAGCAATGATTATTGAACTTAAATAACCTGATCAAGATGAAAGAGCACATTTTCAAGATTATTATCCTGTTCGTCGGCGCAGCCCTCCTTATGGTTGCATGCCAGCCCAAACCGGTGGCTGTCATAGAGCCGCTGAAGACTACAGTCGTCCACGCCGACTGGACCCGCAACATGGTCCTTTATGAGATTAACGTCAGGCAGTTCTCTGCCGAGGGAACCTTTGCCGGTGTTGACAGTGCCCTGCCACGCCTGAAGGAACTGGGCGTCAACGTACTGTGGTTCATGCCTATATATCCTATTGGCGAGCTGAACCGCAAGGGTGAACTGGGAAGCTACTACTCTATAAGCGATTACAAGGGTGTCAATCCCGAATTCGGTACCCTCGATGATTTCAAAGCGTTGGTTACCAGGGCTCATGATATGGGATTCCGTGTCATCCTCGACTGGGTGGGAAACCACTCCGCATGGGATAACCCGCTTGCAACTGAATTCCCCGAGTGGTATGAGAAGGATTCCCTTGGAAACTTTGTCTCGCCGTTCGATTGGACAGATGTAATTCAGTTCGACTACACAGCAGAACCGTTGTGGGATTACATGGTCGGAGCTATGAAGTACTGGGTTGAGGAAGTAGGTGTTGACGGCTACCGCTGCGATTTCCCGGGTCTTGTGCCGGAGGATTTCTGGTTCAGGGCAACCACCGAGCTGAATGCTGTCAAGCCTGTGCTTATGCTTGCAGAGGATGAGGAGCATTCATACCTGCTTGAACGTGCCTTTGACATGAACTACGGCTGGGCGCATCATCACCTGATGAACGCTGTTGCCGGAGGGCATCGGGCCCCTGCAGCCCTCGACAGCATCATGCAGTATGAGCTGAAGCGTTATGCTCCTGAATCCTACAGGCTTCGCTTCATGACCAACCATGACGAGAACTCATGGAACGGTACAATCGACGAGAAGATGGGTGATGCACAGAAGGCATTTGCATGTTACCTCTTCACTGTTCCGGGTGTGCCCCTGCTCTACAACGGACAGGAGGCTGACCTCGACAAGAGGCTCGAGTTCTTCAAGCGTGACCCGATTGAGTGGAAAGAGACTGAGCTTACCCCCTTCTACACGAAGCTTGTGCACCTGCGCACCTCCCACCCCGCACTGCGGCATGGAATCGAGGGCGGTTCGTACGATGTGCTGAAGACCAGCAATCAGAGTGTGGTTGCCTATAAAAGGGTGAAGGGTGACGGCGAGGTGCTGACAATCCTCAACATGAGCAATAAGCCTGTAACGGTTGCCCTGAAGGACGGGGCCACGGCCGGTTCATATAAAGACATATTTACGGATGCCGGTGTGGAGATCGCACAGGGCAGCAAGATGCAGATGGAGCCATGGGGATACATGGTTCTGGTGAAGTAGATAATAAGGTTTATTCCATGAAAACCCGGGAGTTGATCCCGGGTTTTTTTACAATGCTTTATGGCCTACGGCCAAAGATTGAGGGGGGTCATGCAATCTACAATGCTTGATCGCCTACGGCGAACCATTGCGCGTAGCGCATTAAGCACTGTAGAACACAGATTGACAAGAGTTTAATTGGTCGTAGACCATCCAGCATTGTAGCATACGGCTAGCGCCTGACCACCTTCCTGACCGAGGACACCCTCCCCGCGGTGACCCTGACATAATAAACCCCCGAAGACAGATCGCTGCCTTCCAGCGTAACCTCGTTCATGCCTGCCGGAATCGACATCGTGCGAATCCTGGTCCCGTCAACCGAGAACAACTCAAGGGTATATGGCCTGAACCCGCTTTCGTCATTAAACCTGACTGTTGCCCGGTCAGAGAACGGGTTGGGGAAGACCTCAAAGAGCACCCCATCACCGTCAGCACCAACCGGCTCTTCCACCCCAAGAAGGAATGACGGCCTCGCAATCTGCTTCGACGTGTAGATCCTGTATTCTCCCTGCATAAGGGAAATGGGAGTGTTCTGAGTGGCAGTACTGACATCCATAGCCGTTCCCCTGAAGAACTCGTACCACATACCTGTACGTGTGAAATTCGGCGCAATCTCACGCGGGTAAATGTCAAAATTCCCAAGTACAACAACATCCATATCAGCATGCTGAATGTTTAGCCTCTTGGTTTCACCCGACTCGAAGAGGGTGAAATTATCCGAAGAGAAGGCAGGCTGGCTCTTCTTCAGTTCAGCAAGGGCTGAGAAATTGTCAAAGAGATTCCTGCGGGCCGCAATATTGTAATAATCCCAACGGATCGGCTTGGGACCTAACGGATCGTTATTGTAGTTTTTGGCATAGTCATATCCAAGCTCCTGGAACTGCCACAGCATCTTCGGGCCGGGCATCAACATAAAGAAGATGCCTGTAAGCTTTATCCTTTTAAGTGCAGTGTTCAGTTCCTTAATATTGTAAGCGCCCACAGCCTGGCCCTCTGTCAGGTTAAGAGACATGATCCTCTCCTCATCATGACTTTCCATATAATCAA
>Ga0209373_10005711_pt1 | contig 10043 bp, 24 predicted proteins | sample Higcelweek5metaG_FD_187173 | JGI IMG/M metagenome (GOLD analysis project Ga0209373, IMG submission 187173) | Freshwater pond sediment microbial communities from the University of Edinburgh, under environmental carbon perturbations - High... | ecosystem: Environmental > Aquatic > Freshwater >...
TTTGTTAAGAAAGTAGTTAGAGCCAACTATTAAATATTTGACTCTAAATTCCTTTTCTGGTAAGGATTTAATATTCTCCATGTCCATCAACTCATGATAAGTTTGATCCATGAAGATATTAAATGCTCCTTCATAATAGTCATTCTTAAAATTAACAAATCTCTTAATGATTTTGAGAGCTTGTTTAGGGTTGTATTTCTCAGCAATAAAATAGTTCTTATCTATATTTACCTGAGTAATATATCCATCAGTATATATGAATTTAATACCTTTACAGCTTGTAGTTACAGTTGTTTGTGCATTAATAATTATACTAAGAAATAATAAGATTATAAATAAGACACTTTTTATTTTTAGCACACTATTAGTACTAAATTTAGAGAGAATCTGTTTATTAGCATCTATTTTATCAATAGCTGCTACATATTCTTCTATAACTATAGGTTCAGTATCTACACCATTAAATGCAGTTACTGTTGTTTTGAATTTTCTTTTCATATTACCAATAATTTACCATTTGTATTTTTAATCCTCCCCAATGCGGAGTTCTAGATGATACTAAAAGATGAAGTAATTCATTTCTTTTATTCTTGTAATTCCATTCATTTCTTAATGATTTCTTCCAGTCTTTTTTAGCATTTTTTAATGTTTGAATTTCTAGACTAGATTTCTTAATAGGCTGTTCTTGAATTTCCATAGTATTATTTATTATTTCTATTAAACCATTTTTTTGTCTTATTATCAAGAGTATTATAATATCTTCTACAAAACTCAACTTGTAGAGTATAATCTAGATTTGTAATAACTAATGTATCATTTAAATTAAATAATACTTCATTAACAAATTCTGTATTAGAGGGATTATGGATATCATTTTTCCAAGTTACTTTAATAGAAGGTTCTGATAAATTATTTGCTATTATTAACAAATAAATAATTGTTATTCCAAAATATATGAAATTACTAGATTTTATATTATTTAATTGTTTTATAATTTTTTTTAATTTCTCTTCCATAACTTACCTCCTAATTGTTTTCTTTACTGTTAAATAAGATAGTCCTATTGCTAAGACAAATATTCCTATTACTATTAATATTGGTGTCATAATATTAGATTTTAATTTTTTCTTTAAATTTTTCACATATAGGCTGTCTCAATCCTCTAAATAATTTCATAGGATCTTTACAAGAGTGATCTTTATTTTCTAGACAATATAGTCCAGTATTAAATGTTCCTCCAAGATATTTTCTTAAACCTTCTTTCTTATATTTATTATTTAAATCTGTTGCACTTATTTTATAAATACAACTTCTACAAGTAGTAGGTTTAATTCTTTCAATATATGGTTTACTAATATTTAAATGTAAACCACAATTATTACAAATAGGAATAATATCTGGATGTATTTGTTCTACTATTGCTCCACATTTACATTTAAATTTCATAATATTAAATATTAGCTACTATACTATTTAAAATTCTACATGCTTTTCTTTTATCCTCATCTGAGAACTTCTCAACATAAGCTCTGAATAATTCAGGTTCAAACTTCTTATATTGTTTCTGGTTGGGTTTAGAATCAATTTTTTCTTTCCATAAGATTTCAATTTGATCACCAGTTAACCAATCTAAATAATCTCCATTAATAGCATTATTATAAGCTTGCCTTTGGGAATAAAATAAATTATTATTCCACCACTCTAAAGCTAACTCCCTATCTGTTTTTTCAATTTTGTTTCCTTTGTTTTCCATTGTGTTTAGTTATTTAATTATTAATAAATTGTGAAGTAAAGGGGAATTGAACCTGATTTATCTTCATTAATAGTAATGTACACTTCTATTAATTATTTTCATCTTCATTAACCTAGTACTCTGTACACATGATTTATGTCATGCCCTGATCCCACTCAGGAGTTACTTCATAAAATCACACTCTAAAAGTTTTAATATTGTCCTCCTAATTATTTCAATAGGTTCATATTATGTAACTTCAATCAAAACATAACTTGTATGATAAAGTTTAAAAAAAAATTATTAAAAGTAACTAAGAAGTTGATCTATTTGAGAGGACCATGCTGCTGACCTTGCTGCTGACCTTGCTGACCATGCTGCTGACCTTGCTGACCTTGCTGACCTTGCTGCTGACCTTGCTGACCATGCTGCTGACCTTGCTGACCATGCTGCTGACCTTGCTGACCATGCTGCTGACCTTGCTGCTGACCTTGCTGCTGACCATGCTGCTGACTCTGCTGCTGAAAGTTCTGCTGGAGTAGCTTCCCCATTTGCAAATCTTTCAGCGATATTACAAGCCTCAATACTTCTTTGATCAACTGAAGCATGTAATTTAAAAGATTCCCTTGCACACCATACGGCAAAAAGCCTTTGGTCTTTATCGCTCATGAATTCTTTTCGACAAATAAGCCAAATAATATCTTCCTTATTTTTAACAACCTCCCTATATTTGCCAATCCAATCCTTTATTAAAAGAGTTTCCTCCTCAGGTATTCCAATTTTAGACGGATCATAACACGGGTTAAATAATCTTATTAATTTATTGTTAATAGTTATTTCCATAATATTTTTATTAATTAATACTTATTTTTGTTTTATTAATCACTCGTATCAATAGAGTGATCTGCACAATTGGTTATATATGTACTAGGTCTTATATTACCATCGAAGTTTATTAAACTCTTATAACCATACAACAAATACTTTCATATTTGAGGGCTAATCTATGCTCATGCATTATAACTCGATTAGCTGCCAATGTAAACAAATTGAAGATTACAATTAGATTACTTTAATTAAATTTCATAGTAACTGTTTTCAAACATTGTTTACATTATATTATTACCATATAAGTCTTTAGAACTTACTTAGGTTAAGTATTAAAAATAACTAATGATCTGACTTTACAGGAGCACTGAGTTACCAGATTGTACAATTCAGAATGCATGTAGCATTAGTTATTAACCCAAACAATCTACAGTACTCTGCTTTAAACTCCTCTTGATACTAGCTTGGGAGTGATTGTTTGGGTATGTTGTTAATAAAATAAGTGTAAAATATAACCACATAATAATATTATCCAAGGAGATAATATTAAAATAGGCCATACACTACGTTTATCTTTATATTCCTCTTTAATTGTATCATAATGTTTTGGTAAAATGGCATTTAAAAAGAACATAATACCAATAAACCATAATACAGATATGTGCGGTAATCCTGTGAATATACTCAGAATAAACCAACTATAGAATTTTGATACAACAAATCCCCATGTAATGGTTGAATAAAACATTATTATTGGGATTAATACTAGTGCTCCAAGAGCTGTTAAAAATAATTCCATATTAGTTATTTTTAAATTATTGTTTCTTTTTATAGATTTTATGTAGATTTTCTGGTAGAAAACAATCAACAAAACTTTCACTATCCATATACCCACATTCTTCAGATAATGCACATTGACTACAAGGTCTTAAATTAGAAGATAAATCAACGTCTACTAATTCATAATCTTCTTCTTTCATAGTTTTATTTATTAGAAAGTTCTTACCATTGATTTAATAGCAATCTGATTTTTATCTCTTGCCTTAGGATTATTATCAGCAATTGATTCTAATATTAAATCTAAAAGTTCAAATAGTGTACCGGGGTATTTATCAACTATAATACAATTTATATATTGTTTTCCTATACTTTCACCATTTATTCCCCAAATAACACTATAATGTTGTTTCATAGTTTTATCTGTTAAGAAGTAAAGAGTTATTGTACATAAACTCACCAAAATCAGAAGTATCAAATTCATCTTTTAATTGAGGAACATCAACAATAGTTTTATCTAGTTCCATATTAGACATTATCCATTTAAACTGTTCAAAGTTTCTTTCTTTAATTGGACATAAAGTATCTATTTGGGTTTCTAATTTAGTTTTTTCATTACAAAACCACCAAGGATTTTTACTTTTTAAATAATCCATTGCAATAGGTAAATGATGAGTCATTAAATTTGAATCACAAATATGATTTAATATATCATATATATCATTCATAGTAGTAGATAATCTTCCATCTAATATGGAGAATAATTGTAATAGCATGAATTGTTTTGTCATAGTTTTATAATTTAGAAATTGAAATAAGTAGGCTTAGCTAATTCAGTATATAAATAATAATCTAATATACATTCCTTTCTAACTTTCTTTTTAAGTTTTCTAGGAAGTTCTATAGCTTTATGATGCCTTTCAGTAGCCTCATTAGCTTTTTAGAGAATTCTTTACATATTTCTTTTTCTGCTTCTAGAGCCTCATTGATAAATGTAAATCCATATTGTATAAATTCTTTCATAATTTATAATTTAGAAGTTATTTTATATCTTGCCAATATTCAGCAGTATCTGATAGAGACATTGTTATTGTTTAATTAAAAAATTCTTTTTCATATTCTTTCTTAGATAACTTATATTCAATCCATCTGCCAGATTTTTCATTTACTTTGAAGAATTTATTTAACCAATTATATTGATTTATATTTACATCATTAATTATATTATGATAGAAACATTTATCAACTTCATCAAAGATTAAAGTTATTTCTGCATGATTATTAGCATAGATTTTAATATAAGAAGGAAAGTTTACTTTGTGTTGTAAATAATGCCTACATGCAAACCCGCTACTTATATTAATAATATCTAATTCTTCTTTAAATTGTTCAGGTAGAAAAGATACCATATAGTCTATAGTTTTCTTTTTAAAATCTTCAGCATTGCTTATAATACTAGTACATTGTTCAAATACTTCTTTATTAGTAATGTTTAAACAAGCCATTTCATGAAGAAGATTTTTGGCATGATCATGTCTTATATTGTGGTTTGTTGCTAATATAGCGTACTTTTTTGTAAACATTTTCAATATTTTTAATTTGACTCAACCACAAATAAAGCTTTAGGGTATAATCCTTTTAATATTTCCATGTATATTTCACTACGAGATATCTCATTACTAAATACTCTATTATTACAAAATGTATCAGCCTTTATAATTTCTACATTATTTTGTTTACCAAACTTTCCAATACAATACGAAAATATCTCTTTGTTTGTATTACCTGTTCTTTCATGAACAATATCTACACCTATTATAAAATCATTTTTTTCATACATTTTCAATATTTTTAATTATTAGAACTAATTTTACAGCTTTATTAGATTGCCAAGTTGTATGATAGTTACAACCTATTTGTAGTATTCTTGTATAATTACTCATAATCACTAATATCATAATTTCTTAAATCTAATTCCATTCCTATCAATACTTCCGTATATTCAACACTTCTTTCCAATAAAGAAATAAGTTCTGAAGTAGTCAGTTGTGATAAATTAATATCTTTTAAATCTTTCTCTTCAATTGCTCCATTATATTCTAGAAGTTTATTAATAGAATTTAGATAAATTGTATATTTAGTCTCCATAATTGTTAATTTTATAGTTATATAACTAATTCTTTAGTTTTGAGGGATTTAGAGATTTGGGTTAGAGGTAGGGTTATTGCTTATACCACTACTAACATCCTATCTCTCAACCCATTACAACCAATAATAATATGTTAATAACCTCAATAATGTACTGTTAAATATTAGTTTAACAATATAAACTAGGATAATTTCCTCCTTAATTGATATTTAATCCAACGCAATCTTATATCAAAGTTGAAAGGACTCCAGAAATAATTACTATTAGAAAACTCTTTGTCAAAGTATATACCTTTAATAGGTCTGTTATTATGTATAAACTCTTTAAGAATTCTATGTTCATTACGTGTAATTAAACTTGTATTAGGATCTCCTCCTCTAAATAAAATACCAATCCAATAACACATACTAGCACTATTAGCATCTTTCTTACTAATAGACAGCTCCTCACCTTTAGCAAGGAGTAATCTAAGTAATGTTTTAATATCTCTAATAGTTTCCATATTATTGTTTTAAAGGAATACAACTTGAGATAATAATATGATCAGAACTATCATAATCATCAGTAATACTACTAATAGCATTACAAGAATTAGTAGCTTCAACCTCTACATTCAATACAAGAATAGTATGGTTGATTATATAAGAAACTAAATATTTTTTCATAGTCTTATTTATTAACTAAGATACCTAATCTTATAGACTAGATATCTTAGTAGTTGTTATTATTTCATTACAGAGAATCCTTGGTATTTAACCATAAAATCAATCTTACCCCAAGATCCATTACCAAGATCATTACCTTTCTGTATATTAATAACATAAGGTGCTTGAACTGTAATAGTTTCAGTATACTCTTGAGGTTGAAATAACTTAGGGAATTTCTCTTGAAAGTTATTCCATGATATTAAGGCAGCATTTTCTTCTCCAAGAACTAATGCTAGTGTACCAAACTCTTCTGCATTACCTAGAAGAAAAGTTTCATACTTCTTAGTGACATAATCTCTATTGGGTAATTTAGCCCTTACTTCCTGCTTAGTAATAGGTTTGTCAAGTGTAATAACACAACCTTTTTTACTTAAACTTCTGATCACTTCATTTACTGTGTAGTTACGTGATTTCATAATAATGTATTTTAAAGATTAATAATTGTAGTCTATATATTATATTGTATAAATAAGAAAATAACTAGTGATCTGACTTATTATACCAGATAGTACTCATTAGTTGTAGCACTAGTTATATGACACAAAATGAGCAAAATTAAAATGAAGGTGACTATAATTAGTAGCCTTGTATCACCTTCTAATACTTAACATCTACTTGTATTTTAATAACATCTAAATCCTCCAACAGTATACTCTAAGTAACCTCTGCTAGAGTGAAAAGATTTATCTTTAGCGTGTTTTAATTCAGGAAATACATCTCTCATACCAAGAGATATATCTTCAGGATCTGGAAGTATTATAACTTCTTTATGATGATTATTATCACCTTTATCTATGAATGTAAACATATTAGTAGTATTATTAGATTAATATACTATATAAAAGAAAAGAAGGATTGCTCCTTCTAATCTCTTAATATTGTAACATGTGTAATTCAGCACCTTCTTTAGTAGTCCTTACTTCACCAGTCTCAAAGTCCACGAATGGTACTATCTTGAATCCATCAGGTATCTCAAAGGAATCTCCTTCTTTGATATCTGTAGGTATTGCTGCTTTAGGAACATATACTGCTGTTGCTGCAAATACAAATGCATTAGCTTTAACAAGTATCAAAGCTGAGTTATTCCCACGTAAGGAATGAAATTTTGCTGTTGCCATAGTTGTATGAATTTAAGTTATTATGTAGAAAATACCAAGGGGGTACTCTCCAAACTTAGTAAGGGTGGGAGGGGTAAGGGTTAATTAACCTAAGTACACACAAATAAAGAGTATTTTCAAAAAATTTTTATAAAAAATTTTAAAATTCATAACCTTTTTCTTTTAATTAACAAAAATTAGTTTTAACTTTGTATAAATTAAATTATTAAATATATGTGGCCTTTTAAAAAACAAATAAAAGTAGATGAATCTAATTATTGGAATGTAAAATTAGAAATAGATAAAGGATTTGATGCAAATAAACAGTACTTTGAAAATGATAGGGTATATGAGGAATTTATAAAACATGAAAGTAATTATTGGATAGATTATTTATGTACTTTATATGAAAAAGTAAGTAGGTGCAAAGACTTACCTGAAGTACAAGATTTTACTAGATATATACAAGACTATGATTTATATGAAAAAAGAGTTAATAAATTCCTAAGTAATAGATATAAATTAACTTTAGAACAATTTACTCAATATAAAGATCACGAGTTTAGATGTGGATTTATACCTAGAATAAGACTAGCATATTCAACTATATATACTATATATGATATAGATAGTGCAAGATATAAGGATAATATGTTAAAAGTATTGGAAGAAGAATTTTATAGAGATTTGAGTAAAGTATAAACCCCAACAATCTAGGTTTAACCTATAGGGGGATATAACCAAAATAATTCTATAACTAAAGTTTTAGTTGATAGTCAAAAATTTTTTATTATAAAATTTTATAGTTACCTTTGTATGAATTAAATAAAATTAATATGAATATACATTTAGAAAAAGAACTTCCTTGTAATGGACAATGTGAACAAGAATGTACAGGACATAAAATGACATTAGACTATCATTCAGTATCTAATATTATAGCATTAGATATTGATGGTGATATACTAATATTAGATATAGATGAAATTAGAGTGCTTAAAGATATAATAGAAGAATTATTTAATAAGTAAATTATGGATAAAGATAAGCCAGTATTAAAAATAGATTTAGGTAAAATACCTAAAGAACTTGATATAGATGAATTTATTGAGGAATTTAAGAGTTGTCACAGGGAATGGTCTCAACAATGTATGAATGAATTTATTGAATCAAAACAAAAAGAAAGTAAATAAATTATGGAAGAAAATAAGTACTATACTCCAGAGTTAAAGGAGTTTCATGTTGGGTTTGAATATAAACAAGAACTTGGATATTCTTGGTCTATAAATACACCAGAAGATTATGTAATAAAATTTCAAGATAAAATATTTGAAATTGAAAATATTAATTTTATTAATACTCTGTTAGAAGCTGGATTAATTAGAGTTAAATATCTAGATAAAGATGATATAGAAAAATTGGGGTTTAAAATAATCTCTGAAGTTAAAGATAATTGTAATCATAGACTTAAATGTGAATATCCGGAATTTACAACAAAAATATTTCATTTTTCATTATTAGAGACCCCACCTAAATTAATTATTTTAGCTAAAGATTCTTCTAACTTTGTTTTAAATATTAAAAACAAATCTGAATTAAAAGATATTTTAGAAAAACTTGGAATAGGGTTTTAGTTATCAAATTTTTTTGCAAAATGCACTTATTAATTTATCTTATATAATATTCTTATTGGGTTGCATAATGCAACTAGGCAATTGTACAAAATGCAACTACCCTAGTTGCAAGTTGCAACTACCTTGAGTAAAAATATAACAACTTGTATACTATTTATTGCATTTTAAATAAATTATTTATACCTTTGTAGAAATAATATTTATGGATAAGAAGGAAGGTTATGAATATGCCTTAGAACAAGGGTTCTTTGATGATGATAAAGATAAAGACTTTTATAAATTATTTAAATCTATAACAAGACTAAAGAATCTAACTTCTACAGAGAAGATAATACTAACTATTATAATGTCTTATACAAATAATAAGTTGGAATTCTTTATGAGCAATAAAATTCTTGCAGAAGAGACTGGTATGAACTATGTTTCTGTAATAAGATGTATAAATAATTTAAGGGATTTAGACTATGTTAAAACCTTTAAGAAATATAGAGAAGGTAAAATGATAGGCAGAGTCATTATTCCACAAACTGTAATGGTTAATCAACAACTTAAAAAGTCTTGGGATAATATAGAATATATTGAATATGGTGATACGGAGGATGATGAAGAATTTTAATATTAATAAAAATGAAATTTCTAATTCAAACAATAGATAAAAAGATAGTACATGACTTTAGTTTTACTCTAATTGAAAGTTGTAAATACCAAAATTGGATTGGAAATAAAGTTAAATATAAACTTACAGATAATAATTTAGTAGAAGGATATATTCCTATAGGTTCAGTAGAGTTTGTTTCAAAATATTTAAATAAATTCTATAATAAAGTACCTAAGCCAATTAATATTCCCCCAGAATTATTATCTTTTGAATACACTAGTAGAGAAATTTATTTTGGTACAAAAGAAGATGTAATACTAAATAAGTTTGTAAAGTCAACTGATAAAATTAAATATTTTACAGAAATAGTAAATGATCTTAATATTGTTCCAGAGGGAAATTATATGATTTCTGATATAATAAATATAGATTCAGAATGGAGAAGTTTTATTTATAATGGACAGTTAGTGGGGTTACAGAATTATGCTGGGGATTTTACACTATTTCCTGATGTATCTCTA
>Ga0209373_10005712_pt1 | contig 10043 bp, 10 predicted proteins | sample Higcelweek5metaG_FD_187173 | JGI IMG/M metagenome (GOLD analysis project Ga0209373, IMG submission 187173) | Freshwater pond sediment microbial communities from the University of Edinburgh, under environmental carbon perturbations - High... | ecosystem: Environmental > Aquatic > Freshwater >...
TATTGGAGATTATATCGACGAAGTGATAGGGAAGATTAAAATTAAAACTCATGGACGAAGGGCTGTTAGTGTTTTCAAACATGGTCTTGATTATCTGTCTAAAGTCCTGCTGACTGGAGTTAATAATCTTAATATCAATATATACACGTTTTTGTCATGTACTTAAAATCTTTTTAATAAGTAATGAGACTGATGTAATGTCGTATTTTCAAATTGGTTCAAATTTCCAAAGCGGCTTAATGACAATGACTACGTAAGCCTCTTGCAATATTATAAAACACGACAACAGTTCATTCGCATTACTTAAATATTCTTATCAGCTAAATAATTTACCTTGCTTGTTCTTTCTAATTCTCTATGCTTAATAATTGTACTGTATTTTTTAATTATTTTTATACTTGATATTGCTTTACAAAAAAAATATTGTTTATCATTTAAGATAGTTGCATATAAAAAATATTTTAAAACATTCAAGCCAAAATAGACTTTTGCTTTTGCATTTTTCATAGGATTTTTTAAGTCAACTAAATAACTTACATATATTGCATTCAATTGTTTTTTAAAATTCAACTTCTCCAACCGATCTTCCCTATCATGAAATACTTTATACTTAGGACATATTCCAACTTTTTTACCGCCATATTGAACTCTATTTAAAAAATCATCATCTTCACCATACATGTGGTATAAAGGATCGAATCCGTCGAATTTTTTTAAAATTTCTGAAGGTATCAACCAACATGCTGCATTTGAAAAAACTACCGGATAAATGTCATTTACATTTTCTCTTTTTATTATTAGGTCAGAAATTAACTCACGGGATTTTGTTAGTGTAAAATTGTAAAACCTTTCATCAACCAACTTCCCTTCGCCATTTAATTGTATTGGGCATAGAACAGCATATTCAATATTAACCTTATGTAATTTTATTAATCCTTCTATAGTGCTTTTTTCAACCCATGCATCTTGGTTTAATAGCAATACATAATCTGCATTTGAATTTAATGCTTTAGTAAAACCAATATTATTTGCCTTGCCAAATCCCAAATTTGACGAAGAAATAATAATATCAACCATAGGATATGTGGTTTTCAGGTAGTCTACAGTTCCATCACTTGACCCATTATCAACAACAATAATATTAATAGGTAAACTTGATTGTATCAAGCTTCCAATGCACTTGTCGACCCATTTACGCCCATTATAACAAATTACAATTGCAAATATTTTCATTTGATAAAAACAAACTGTTATTTAGTTATTAATTTAGTCAAAATATTATAAATATTATTGCCATAATCTTCCGAATTGAAATTTTCTTTGGCAAAGTTCCAGGCATTATCACCCATATTTTTTCTCAATTCACCGTTTTCAACCAAAAGCTTACAATAATACTCCATTTCTTCTAATGTATTATATAAAAATCCATTTTGACCATGCCTTATCAATTCCATTGTTCCTGCATCATTATATCCAATAACCGGCAAAGAGTGCATCATAGCTTCTGCAGTAACACGTCCAAAAGCTTCTTTTTTTGAACACATTAACAGTACATCTGCTTTGCAGTAATACTCGTGCGGATTATGAGCGTGGCCAATAAAGTCAACCTTATCTACGACTTTCAATTGTTTACTTAGTTTTTTGAGTGTTGTTTGATCACCTTTACCTACAACCATTAACTTTGCATTTGGATATTCTCCCGCAATTTTTGAAAATACAGAAATGGCATCAGCCTGACCTTTACCCTCCTGTAAAGTACCCATAATTAGGAAATAAAAAATATCTGTTTTGTTTTTACAGTCCTTGTATCTATCAAAATCTGCTTTAATTCCCACGCCATTATATACCATGTACGCATTGTTATATATTCTATCCTTAAGTATATTATTTTGTAAGGCCTTTGATATGAATATCTTAGCGTCTGAACCCTTTAATAAAACATTGTAATAATAATTTCCCCATTCCAAATTAATACTATATAATGGATCTATGAACTCTCTAATATGCCAGAGATGTGAAACATTTAACAGCTTCGAAATAACATAACCAATATATACCACAGAAGTATTTGAATAACAGATATTAACTTTATGTTTTTTGCAAAGTTTTAACATTTCAGGAAGAATGATTACATTCTTTATTAACTTGCTTATCGTATTTTTTTTCCATTTTAGATATTCAAATGGATTCTTAAAAAATGTAGGAATTTGGCCACAGATCCAGCCATGGTATCTAATAACTTTATAGGGAATATTCAACTCGATTAGTGTATTACATAAAGGCCCTTCGAAAGGCATAAAAACAAAACAGTTAACTCCTTTGTTTTTTAATTGCACTAATAAATCTACAAGTGATTTTATTGAGCCTGATATTCGAGAATCATGTAAGAAAAAAACTATGTTCATACTTTATGGCTTTGATATTATTGAAAAAAAATTATTCGACAATTTTGGCCATATTCTCTAAACAAACTTCCTCGTAGAAAAGCATTTTGTTCCGTTTTATTTTTTCAATATCCCAATTCCACCATTTTATTTCCAGTAACTTTGCTATGATATCATCACTAAGCCGGTATTTCAATACTTTTGCCGGCGTCCCTCCAACAATTGCATAAGCGGGGACATCTGTAGTAACAACAGAATTAGCAGCAATAACAGCTCCATCTCCAATGGTTACACCGGTTAATATTGTACATTGAGTTCCTATCCATACATCATTTCCAATATTTATTGCTCCCTTTGATACAACATCTACTCCAAAGTTTTCTTTGAAGACCCTGTGTTTTATAAAATAAGTAGTAATGCAGGAAATATTATGATTATATTCCTGAATAGCTGTCCCCCTTGCAATTGAACAGAAATTTCCAATATTAATCGGATTGTTTAAAGCATACAATTCAGTACATGGCCCATTAATTGTCGTATTTGAACCTATATTAATATTACCGCTTAATAATACTTTGTTTATTAAACTTCGAGTACCAACTCTAACATTACCTTTCAATTCAGAAAATTGAACCTTAGAGCCAGAATCAACCAAATTTAAATTCTGTATTGTAGATTGATAAATATGCTTTTGCGAACTTTTATTTTTTTCTGTTATACTGCCTATTATTTTTTTCAATTTTCTAATTAACATATCACTACTACTCAAATAAAGTTGCTAAGTTTTGATAAATAAAGTTCGTTTTAGTATTTTTATAATTGCTAGATTTATTGTGCATTTTAAGATTTTCGAGAGCCTCATCTAATTCATCTGTATTATTAATGAAAATAAAATCTTTAGTTTCAATCTGTTCTCTATAAGAATTATAACCATCTGCCCCGAATATAATATTTTGTACCCCCATAGCCTGCGCTTCAAGTGCACTTCCTGAAAAACAGGTAATATTGTAGCTAACTTCAGATAACAATTCAATTAAAGAGGCATCGTTGGCTTTTTCAATATCGATATTTTCCGGATTTAGTTTTTTAAGCTTTTCAACCATCTCTTTATCTAATGGATATCTGGGATGCAGACGTAAATACCACAACATATTCCTTGATGCTACTATATAATTCTGAATAAATTCTGGCAGACCCACTCCTTGTAACGTTACTAATATCTTTAACTGACTATTTCTATTTTCTTTTACATCCTTCAAAAATTTGTTTAAATAAAGATTTCCCCCCAAAATAGGGCTAAATGAATTATTTAAAAAAATAAAGTTTTTCTTAATTAGATTAACATCCGACCCACTCCATGCCAAAAAATAATTGGGAAAGAAGAATTCTGCATTCTTAATCCGCCCTGTCCAACCACTATACGCAAAATGTTGGTTTGATATATGACTGTGCTGGTATTCTACCGTTGAAATGCCCCTTTCTCTTGCAGCCCTGTTTATTGCCATTATTTGGTTGTTATAGTAACAATAATATACAATTTTTGAATATTTTAATTTTTCAAATATTTCATTATATGCCAAATACGTAGATTGATTATAAAAAATAGTATTTACAATTGTTGGAAAGATATTAAAGTTCTCCTGAACTTTATTTTTTAAAAAATTACTTACACGTAAAAGTTGATCTTGAAATTTAATATTTCTATTGAATTGTTTATTTACTTTACTGAGAAAATGTAGTTTTAATCGCGAAATAGAAATGCCATTCCCAACAGGTAAATCAATATCATATAAATCATACTTAATTTTGTTTGTATCGAAATATTCGGTAAAGGGGTGTGTATATTGATTTATAAGACTCCCAGAATACAAGTCTTTGGTTATGTTCTGATTACCTGAAGTGAAAACAGCAATTCTCTTGCCTTTAATGTAATGTTTACTTTTAAAAACCCAGTAGTACAAAAAGTTTTTTAAGTTAAAATGATAATCGGACTTAACAATGCTAGCTCCTTGATTAAGTTGTTCATCTTTTTTCATTAATAGAAGGTGCATCTGGTAGGCTGCTTGAACCTTGATCAATGGCCACCAGTCCGTACCCTCGAAAACGAAACGCTCATCCTCGAATTCTACGGTTAGATCTTCCAAAATCGACAAGTATGACTGACGCGAATCCATTGGTTTGTTATACTTTACTTTTATAGTTTCTCCAGAACTTTTTCTAAAGCATTCTCCCTTGACAATATTTCCTCTACAAATTCCCTGAATACACCCTGTCCACCCGACTTTGAAAGTACCCAGTGGGCAAGCTTTTGAATGTATACAGGTGCCGATGCGGGAACCGCACTGATGCCAGCTCGCCTCAAGAGCGCGATGTCGTTGATATCATCACCGATGTATGCAAGCTCAGAAATATCTATTGACAATTTGGCACAAAGTTCTTGCGCTACAGCAAGTTTGTCGGTAACTCCCATGTACAGGTAGTCAATCTTAAGCTTTTCAGCCCTACGCCTCACTATTTCGGTGTTCTCTCCTGTCACGATCCCCACTGGAATATTCAACATCCGCAGGAAAAGCACCCCAGCACTGTCGTACGTATTGAACTTCTTCCACTCGTTGCCCGTCTGGTCGTAGTACATTCCACCATCTGTCCAAACACCATCAATATCTGTTAACACAAGTTTCGGAAACATTTCTAATCTATTTGAATAAATGATTGTATGCCACAGAAACTAAATCTACTGATTGAATATTTTTGCAGTCCAAAAATTTCTTTCAAAGCCAAGGTTTCTCCGGGGAAATGAGGATCGTTTAACTCATCGAAACCAATAATGCTACCTTTAGTAAGGTGATTAGCGATGAGTTGTAAACATTTTTTTGTTGGTTCATAAATATCAAAATCAAAATATGCGAATGCAATTATAGTTTCAGGATGTTCGGTTAAATATGCTTGAAGTTCAACTACAGCATCACCCTTTCTTATTGTGCACTTTTTTATATGCGAAAGTGGTGACTCAGATTCGTGAAATGCTAATATTTTTTCCAAATATTCTTCATAATTTTCAGTAACATTGAACGCTCCCTCTCTAATAATTTCATGGTTGCCATCTAATTTATTCACTCCTCTAAATCCTTCAAATGTATCAAACCCTATAATTTTTCGACTATAATTATAGGGTTCGTATATCCCTCTAAGATTGTTCAAAGTAACAAGGTTTTGTCCCCACCTGGTACCAAACTCCATAATTACCCCGTGAACATTGACAAATTTCTTGTACAATTCGGCAAAAAATAATTGTTTAGTTAATTCTTGCCTTTTTTCAAATAATCCCACATTTGAAATAATTTCCTCTTGAGGTATAGGTAATTGCTGAAACAATTCGAGAAAATTGTTCCGGTTTTTTATCTCGTTCTGAGATGCTATTGTTTTGATATTTCCGTTCATAGTGTTTTACTCCAACATATTTACATAAATAACTTCATCTTTTGCTATTCCTACATTCACTTTTCTACCCACAAGTTCACCTCTATTTGCCCATTTAAAGCCATCTCCCGGGCTCAATAAATGCAGGTCTTCTTCCTTAAGCACCTCGCCCTTGGCAATATTCCGCCTTGATGCGATCGATCGCTCGAGCTTGTTTTTGGCACCTGCTACACTTCCAGATATAAATATATCCTTGATTCCCATCGACATTTCGGTAATCCTTATGTCGCGGATCATGCGGCTCACGCCATCGGGACCAAGCGAACCCGACTGGTCGGTACCTTTCATGCGCCTGTCGATGGTGATGTGTTTCTCTACGATCTCGGCACCCATTGCAACTGCAGCCACAGGTGCGGATATGCCAATCGTATGATCTGAATAACCAATTTTATATTGAGAATAATTCTCTTTCAAGTACGTGATGGTGTTCAGATTCACATTTGTCGGATGCGTGGGGTATTCTGATACACAGTGCAATATTGAAATATTACTGTGTTTCTTGTTTATAATCTCCAGCGCTTCATCTAGTTCCTGCTTTCCCGCCATCCCTGTTGATAGTATGATGGGTATCTTAGTCTCGGCAAGAGCCTCGAGCAATGGCAAATTGGTGAGGTCACGGCTGGCCACTTTCAAGTAATCAGGTACGAATAGACGGAGCATAGACAAACAGCCGACGGCACACAGGGTTTCAACGAAATCGAGACCCAATGTTTTTGCATATTTGTACACCTCGAAATGCGCTTCATCGTCAAGTTCAAGGAATTGGCGGTGTTCCCCGTATGTTTTCCCGAACGAGTTGGGGTTATCGTACATCTTCTCCATTTGAGAGACGGAAAGTTCTTGCGACAGGTCACGCCTCGTCATCTTCACCGCATCCATCGGTTTAAGTGATATGTTGAACAGCTCTTCCCTCACAGGCCTGGATACTAGTTCCACGATCAACTTGGCAATGTCAACCGAACCATTGTGATTCTGACCTATTTCGCCAATTATGTATGTTGCAGGCATAAAATTATTTGCTTTGTTGAACAATTATATCACTCATTCTATCTTTAAATGGTAACGCCTCTTCAATAATTCTCTGGTAATTATTTGAAAAGGGTAGTTTAGCAAAAATTTTTTGAGCCATCAAAAAATCATCTTGTGTGTCAATAGTTAATCGTAACCAGTTATTGTTTTCTATCTCCCAAGGCATATCTTGTAATTTTATCACAAATTGTCCGGGATTGTTATAAATATACGGTGTTACATGTTCAGTATCAATCTTATTACTCGATAAACATTGAACCCTCTGCAAGGTATGAAGAGTAGTGTATTCACAGAAAAAGCCATAATGAGTCCGTATCGCAGGCGTTTCGTCAGAACGTTTATAGGAAACATAATCAAAATGATTATTCAAAACTATCGGAATAATTTCCTCGATGAAATCAGTATTCAAGAATGGATTATCGGCGCAAATCCTAAAAAAGTGAGAACTGCCTGTTTGCAAAGCAGCATCAATAAATCGCTGCAGAACATTTTCCTCATTGCCCCTAAAAATGCTACAACCAGAGGTCGATAATAACGCCACCAAAGCATCATCTATCGGATTAATGGTAGTCGCAATGATTATTCGGCACTTTTCAATTCTTAATCCCAGTAATTTTTTAATAATAATTTCAGGAATGGTCAAACCTTCATAAAAAGGCATCATCATCTTGTTAGGTAAGCGTTTCGAACCTGTCCGAACTTGGAGTATAAAATTTACTTCCATAATTTTTGTCTTATCAGTTTTGCTGGAACCCCTCCAACAATTGTTCCCTGAACTACATCCTTTGTAAGTACGGAGTTTGCGCCAACCACGGAGTTTGTACCAATTGTTATACCTGGTCCTATGTAAACATTCGCACCAATCCAGACATTATCTTCAATTATAATATCTCCTGGAATAATATTTTTTTCATCTTTGCTAAAGTCATCGTCAGCATTGCGAGTAGACGTATACATCCTAACATTGTGGCTTATACTACACCGCTTCCCTATAACCACACGTTGGCCTTTCACTGCACTAATCGTAGAATAATTTCCGATGTAACTACCCTCACCAGCAATAATCTGACCGTCACCATACATTAAAATCCCCTCTCCGTTAAACCTGAATGACTTATCGATATTGTATCTTTTTCTAAATTGTTCGTAACAAGATGCTTGATAAACAGTTTTACATCTCGAATGAAACTCAACTAAATACCGATCGTCTGCTTTAAACAGAATCCTTAGAAAAAAATTTGCGAGGTATTTTAGCGTCATATTTATTCGATTTTACTTAATTCCCATTGCGTTGGAATAAATGTGTAGCTATTTCTTTTTAAAGACCGAAACGTGGATAAGTTAGCAATCTCAAAACTCATAACATCATACTTATGATCATTAATGCCTTCTTCATTATCTGCAAAACCCAACGTGAGGTAATATTTACCAGGTACTAACATAGGGTTCGGAATAGATAAACACGCCGAATACACACCTTTTTCTAGGGCTACAAATTCTTTATGAAAATCAGTTCTGTCAACGAACAACACGTTTTCAGAAAAGCTATTCTTAATAATATATGTGAAGTGCATCTTATTATAATGCCTTTCCGTTTTGTATACAATATGTAACCTGATAGGCTCATTTACATCAATTACTCTATTAAATAATTCGCCATTTTTATCGATTAATTCGCCACTTAGTATTTGAATATGTTTTTCAGATCGATCGTATTTAACGCTCGGAATTAGAGAGGAGTCATTGAATATCGACATGTACCTGCTAGTTACGTCTCTTATTTCTCCAGCAAAATCCACGCTGCCATTTTTCATAATGATGCCCGTTTTGCAAAGCATATTTATTGAATTCATGTTATGACTTACAAACAGCACTGTTCTCCCTTGCCCCTGGCTCACTTCCTGCATTTTGCCAATAGCTTTCTTCTGGAACTCGGCATCGCCCACTGCCAGCACCTCGTCCACCACCAGAATTTCGGGATCGAGGTGAGCAGCAATAGCAAAACCTAACCGTACGGTCATTCCACTGGAGTATCTTTTGGTTGGAGTATCAATGTATTTGGCTACTCCGGCAAACTCCACGATCTCGTCCAGCTTGCGGTCTATCTCCCACTTGCGCATACCCATAATGGTGCCGTTCATATAAATATTCTCGCGACCGGTGAGCTCGGGGTGAAACCCCGTTCCAACTTCAAGCAACGAAGCCATTCTGCCTTTGATTTTGTAAGATCCCGTGGTTGGGGAAGTGATACGAGATAATATTTTAAGCAGGGTTGACTTACCCGCACCATTTTTCCCAATGATTCCGAGTACCTCGCCTTCTGACTTCCACAAATTAATATCCTTCAACGCCCAGATCTTTTCTCCTTTTTCTGCCTTCTGGGTGCGATCATTGACGTGGCCAACCTTCGCATAAGGATCTTCCTTGCCCCACACTTGTGCCCACCAGCGGTTCAGGTCGTGGCTGACGGTTCCCGTACCGACTTGGCCAAGCATATATAGTTTCGAGAGGTTTTCTATTTTGATTACTGTTTTACTCATTCTCTAAAAGTACGTTTTTCCCTTTTTAAATTACCAAATTTTTTCTTCCGATATTACTTTCCAACTGCCACCCTTATCGGGTCCAACCCGCATAATTCGTTTTGAAGCCTTCAACTTTTCGATGTCACGAATAATCGTTCGCCTTGTTACACACATTTTCAATGCTAGTTCGTCTATCGATATCTGCGGATTATTTTCGATTTCTTTCAATATGTATTCGTCTCTCGTTACTATTGGTTTTTCAGTGACATTTTCAGTGACATTTTCAGTGACATTTTCAGTGACATTTTCAGTGACATTTTTCTTTTTATCATGTTTCAAACCAATCGCTACCCGTGTGAAATCGCCCAAGTCCTTTATTGATACCGCAAGTTGCGGGTATTCTTTCATCCATTGCCGTATGCGGATGAACCCCGTACCGTATTTCTCCACCTCGCCCATGAGGTAAAATGCCTCGGCGAGCAATCGGTTGCGGTGCCTCGGTTGATAATTGTCAGATAATAAATCATCAACAGTAAGGCTACCATAAAGCGACCCCGGGTTAGAGAAGATAATGTCGTCGTCGAATATCTTGATTATGACATCGGTCGAATTCCTGTAGTCGCGGTGG
>Ga0209373_10005713_pt1 | contig 10043 bp, 10 predicted proteins | sample Higcelweek5metaG_FD_187173 | JGI IMG/M metagenome (GOLD analysis project Ga0209373, IMG submission 187173) | Freshwater pond sediment microbial communities from the University of Edinburgh, under environmental carbon perturbations - High... | ecosystem: Environmental > Aquatic > Freshwater >...
CCGATAGAGGTGACCTCCAGAACTGCCGTTGCAGTAATAAATCCAATTGCCGATCACCTGCACATTTCCTATAGTGTATTGCATCAATTGCTCCTGTGTGCTGCCATCGGTATGTATTCTGTAGGGGCAACCATCCTTCATATCCGTATAATAAATCCAGCCTCCAACTACATTCAGATTATAGCCGGACGCATTTCCGACCTTCGACGTGTCCTGACCATCGGTGCGCATTTTATAAAGCGCATTATTCTGCGAAAAATTTACATAGTATACCCACCCGTCATTTTCGGCAACCAACCCCAGATTATTGATGTTCCCGGTCGTATTCCCTATTTCACTTTTATCGGCAACCTTTCCGGAGACGAATAAAACAACCGTGAGTATCATGATCATGCAAACGGCAAACGTCATGATGACCAAATTTATCTTTGGCTTTGGTTTATGTGCCATCTGATGTTTGTCCGCAGAAACATCGTTTTTCATCTTTCTAGGTATGCCTACTATCGTTTCGGTTACCGTTTCCTGTGCTGTTGTTTTATCTGCTTGCAGAAACTGCGCATCCGGTCTGGCGCCGCAATTCTGACAAAAGGCTGATCCTACCGGTACTGCCGCTCCGCAAATAGGACATTTCATAAGCGATTCTCCTTATTGGTAAATATTTAGCAATATCGTCTGTTCAATAGCATATCACAAATAACAACATTTTCAAATAGTAAATCCTGCGCATTTGTATAAATTTATGTACGGATATTCGTCCTGTAGAAGAGAATGATGTATGCAACGCAAACAAAAAAAGAATGCATTGTTTTAGACACTAAATTGCTATATAATAGGATTCAGTAAAATATGAATGCCATGTCTGCAGAATAAAAATATGGAGCTGTTAAAATGAAAACTGTCCTTGGTATAGATATCGGCGGCACAAAGTGCGCTGTCAGCATAGGTCTCCGGCAAGGTGATACCCTCACTGTCTCAGGTAAAAAATCCATTCCTACGGAAGGAACACCACTTCAGGTACTGCAAAAACTCAGTGCTCTGGCAGGGCAGCTTATAGCATCTCATGGAAAGCCGGATTGCTGCGGCATCGTCTGCGGCGGACCTCTGGATAGCAGAAGAGGTTTGATCCTCTCTCCTCCCAACCTCCCCGGCTGGGATAGCATAGATGCCGTTTCCTTTTTTGAAAGTGCTTTGGGTCTGCCTGCCAGCCTGACCAATGACGCCGATGCAGGCGCATTGGCCGAGTGGCAGTTTGGTGCCGGCAAAGGCTGTAAAAATATGATTTTTATAACCTTTGGCACAGGCTGCGGGGCAGGCTTGATTTTGAATGGTGCGCTTTACACAGGCGCCAACAGCAATGCAGGCGAATGCGGACATATGCGGTTATCGGATTTTGGCCCCGTAGGCTACGGAAAAGCCGGCTCCATGGAAGGCTTTTGCTCCGGCGGCGGTATCGCACAGCTTGGCGCAGTACTGGCAAGCGAACAGCTGCAAATGGGCAAAGCTTGCGCTTTTTGCTCTGATATCGGTCAACTGGGCAGCATCACCGCGAAGGATATCGCATTATCCGCACAGGCGGGCGAACCTTTGGCGAAACGGGTGTATGAACTGTCGGGCAAATATCTGGGCAGAGGGTTGTCTCTGCTCATCGACCTTTTGAATCCCGAAAAAATCATATTGGGCAGTATTTTTTACCGCAGCCGTGACTTGCTGTGGGAATCGGCCCGCAAGGTATTGGAAAAAGAATGTCTGCCCTCTGCACTGTCCGCCTGTGAGGTACTGCCCGCAGGTTTGGGCGAGCAGATCGGAGACTATGCGGCACTTTCCGCGGCTCTGTACAGATCCAAAAACCGATAAAAGGAGAATCATTATGAATCAAAATGCTGCTGTTATCTTTAAAAAGCTTTTTACCGATCATCCCGAACTGATCCCCTGTGAAAATGATTTGCAGGCTGCATTTGAAATGCTGAAGGACTGCTTCATCAAGGGCGGCAAACTGCTGCTCTGCGGAAACGGCGGCAGTGCTGCCGACTGTGAGCATATTGCCGGAGAACTGCTGAAAGGCTTCCATAAGCTGCGCAGACCTGTACATCTGCCTGCCGGTCTTTGCGAGGCTGACAGCGCGGTTATGCTGCCTTTATTGCAAGGTGGACTGCCCGCCATCCCTCTGGTCAGCCATTGCGGTATACTGACAGCTGTTGCCAACGACATATCTTCCGATATGGTCTATGCGCAGCAGGTATTGGCGCTTTGCAAAAAAGAAGATGTCGTGCTGGGGCTGTCCACCTCCGGCAATTCTGCCAATGTATATTATGCCCTCGCGCTCGCCAAATCCATGGGCGCAGGCACCATCTCAATGACCGGTATAGGCGGCGGAAAATGCGCAGCCGTTGCGGCTGTATCCATCAAAGCCCCCGAAGCCGAAACCTACAAGGTACAAGAATTACATTTGCCTCTGTATCACGCTCTCTGTGCCATGATTGAGGCGGAGTTTTTTCAATAAGAATGCAAATCATCCGCTGTTATACTATTTTTCAATAGAAAAAGTCAATACACCTCCCCAAGGCTTGCCCTGAGGAGGTGTATTCTATATTTCTAACCGGTATTCGCATCAGAAAAAGAATCATATTATTTCATAAGCTCACCCTACCGTCACTCCGTGCCACCTCCCCTTCAGGGGAGGCATGGCTACCGCTCATGCTTTTGCATCTTTCAAAATTTCATCTTGATAAGTCGAAAATACCGGTTATCAAGGCTCGCTCTTGAAATGAGCTATCCGCGAAAAGGCTCCCCTTGAGGGGAGCTGTCCGCGAAGCGGACTGAAGGGTGTGGCAACCTTGCGCTGACAGCCATCAATTCAGAAGTATCATAAGCAACTTTTGCATGATTTCTTTGAATCAGCCGTTTTTCTATACAATTACCGGTAACCGGATCAATTACTTCTCTGTATATATCACCATTCCGATAAAAGCCATCGGTTTCCTCTGAGAAAGCTTCGTTTTCTGCTTTCACATGATATACATACGGTTGTTTCTTATCTGCCCGTATTTCTCCGCAAAGATATTGATCTGTCGTATATACGAGTATCTGATATGTAATATCGGTCGTATTTTTCACACGGTAATCCAAATAATTATAGACAATGGATGTTCCGGTTCCGAAAGGAATCTGCCGATTAAAATCCGGAAACAAATCAATTTGCTCATGATGGTGCCGCTCCGTAATGGTTAACGGTGTATGCAGTATCATCCAATGGATTAAATTCGTAAATTGGCAAAGCCCGCCGCCAATTCCCTTGGATGCGCCTCCCTTTGCAATCGTAAGCCCTTCTCGATAGCCTGCGCCGACAGAGACTTTCCCCACCAGATGCCAGAACGAGAAGGTTTCTCCCGGTTTCAGCAAAATGCCGTTTACCTTGGGTACAGCGATGGATAAATTAATCGCTTTGTTCTCCTGTAATTGCATATCGGTGTTTCCAAGCTTGCGCCTGATCAAGGAATTATGTTGATACACGCTGAGTGCGAGCTCTTTCTCTGATTTTTTTTTTGCAAAGACGCAAAAGGAAAGAAAATCCTGCAAATATCGAATAGCTCTGCATTTCATAATAGAAATCTGATAGGTAAAAGGAGAAATCTCGCAAAATAGTTTTCTACTCAATCAAAAAACGCCTCACAAATATAAATAAATTTTATTTATAGTAACATAATCTTTCAACGAATACAATACAGCTTTCAAAATTAGCCCCTTGTATCGCAGAGCGCCTTTAGCAACAATATCCATATCCTGCTCTCTGTTCCATAATCGAAACAGAATTTTTTCAATAAGAATGCCAATCATCCGCTGTTATACTATTTTTCGGCAGAGGTATTCAATAAGCCTGCCGCAAAGTATTGCACCCCGGTTCAATCGTATGATTCCGTGATTCACCTTACCGTCACTTCGTGCCACCTCCCCTGGAGGGGAGGCATGGCTATCGCTCATGCCTTTGCATCTTCCAAAATTTCATCCTGATAAGCTGAAAATACCGGTGATCAAGGTTCGCTCTTGAAATGAGCTATCCGCGAAAAGGCTCCCCTTGAGGGGAAAGGGTGTGGCAGCCTTGCGTTGACAGCCATTTGAATGGCTTGACAAACGCCTGCAAAATTCTGCGTCACATCAAGATTACGAAATTGAAGCACGCGAATACCAAGGGATTCCATATATTATGTTCTTATTCCGTGGTAATCTCATGAAATCACCCTACCGTCACTTCGTGCCACCTCCCCTGAAGGGGAGGCATGGCTATCGCTCATGCCTTTGCATCTTTCAAAATTTCATACTGATAAGTCGAAAATAGCAGTTATCAAGGCTGCTCTTAAAATGAGCTATCCGCAAAAAGGCTCCCCTTGAGGGGAGCTGTCCGCGAAGCAGACTGAAGGGTGTCACAGGTTAAATTCGGGTCGGTTGAAGTTTATCCTTGAAGGGTGTCACAGCCTTGCATTGACAGCCATCTGAACGGCTTGACAAACACCTTCAAAATTCTGCATCACATCACAATTATCAAATCGAAGCACCCGCATACCAAGGGATTCCATATATGCAGTTCTTTGCGCGTCACGTTGCCGTCCGCTTTCTTCGTAATGCTGCGAACCGTCCAGCTCGATCATCAGCTTCGCCTTGTCACAGTAAAAATCCGCAATATAGCTTCCGATAATTTCCTGCCGTCGAAAGCGTATGGGGTAATCGCATAAGAAAGTCATACCACAGATGACGTTCTTCTTTCGTCATGTTCTTTCGTAAATTCCGCGCATTCTCCAATATGTTCTTATTCCGTGGTAATCTCATGAAATCACCCTACTGTCACTTCGTGCCACCTCCCCTGAAGGGGAGGCTCCGCTATCGCTCATGCCTTTGCATCTTTTATAATGTTTATGATAAGCGGATTAAGATCGCAGCGCACTTTTTATATTTTATCCTGTGAAAAATTATTGCAAATTATATTATAACGTCGTAACCCATGAAAGACCGCAAAGCTTCGGGTACGGTTACACTGCCGTCACCATTCTGATAGTTTTCCAGAATCGCGGCAACTGTGCGTCCCACTGCCAGTCCGGAGCCGTTCAGGGTATAAACCAGTCTGGTCTTCTCTTTGGGAGAGGGACGATACTTGATATTGGCGCGGCGTGCCTGATAGTCTTCGAAGCAGGAGCAGGAGCTGATCTCCACATAGCGGCCGTAGGAAGGCATCCAAACCTCCAGGTCATAGGTCTTGGCAGATGAAAAACCCATGTCGCCGGTGGAAAGCAGAGACACTCTGTAGGGCAAACCCAGCGTCTTCAAAATGTCTTCTGCGTCATTGGTGAGCTTCTCCAGCTCATCATAGCCGTCTTCCGGACGCACGAACTTCACAAGCTCGACTTTATTGAACTGATGCTGGCGGATCAGGCCTCTGGTATCCCGTCCCGCCGAGCCCGCCTCCGCACGGAAGCAAGCGGAGTAAGCGCAGAAGCAAATAGGCAGCTGGTCGTTCTCCAGTATGCTGTCACGATAATAGTTGGTCACGGGTACCTCTGCGGTAGGAATGAGGAAATAATCGGTATTGGTCACTTTAAAGGCATCTTCCTCGAACTTAGGGAGCTGTCCTGTGGCTGTCATAGATGCACGATTCACCATATAAGGAGGCAAAATTTCGGTGTAGCCATGTTCGTTGGCGTGCATATCCAGCATAAAGCTGATCAGGCTGCGCTCCAGACGGGCGGCGGCGCCTTTATAAAAAGTAAAGCGCGCACCGGTCACCTTGCCTGCAGCGGGTGCATCCAGTATACCCAGTGCTTCACCGATATCCCAATGTGCTTTGGGCTCAAAGGGAAACTCTCTGGGTGTGCCCCAGGTGCGCACCACAACATTTTCGCTGTCATCCTTCCCCACGGGAACGCTCTCATGGGGAATATTGGGGATATTCAGCAAAAAGCTCTGCATTTGTTCCTGAACGGTATTTAATTGCCCGTCCAGCACCTTAATCGTGTCACCGATCTCTGCCATTTCGGCGATGATATGATCCGCATTTTCTTTTGCCTTTTTGAGGCGGGCAACCTCCGCAGACTCTGCATTGCGACGGCTTTTCAACTCCTCGCTCTGCAAAATCAGCTCTTTGCGGCGGGCATCCAGATCCAGCAGCTCCTGCACATCAATGCTCGAATTGCGGTTCTTCATGGCTTGCTTCAGTTCTTCAGGATTGGCGATAATCCTCTTCATATCCAACATAACGGGTTCCTCCTATTCCTCTATCAACGCTCTCACGCGAAATTTAACATCCATATCCGCACAGATCTTCTTACACACTGTCACCTGCTCATCTCCGATGATATCCACTACACTCATGATCACCTCAGGGACATATTGCTTGCAGCCTTTGGCAAACGCTAACACAGCCGCAAAGCCCTCCTCCCCAAACTGGGGATTGCAAATTTCACAGTAGCCTTGCGCATCGGCGGCATTCAAACTGATGCTAGCAGTATCCACAAGCCCTTCTAACAAATGCGGAACATCCTTCCCGTGAATGAGGCTGGCATGACCGTTTGTATTCAACCGAATGGGGGTATTGCCCTTGCTCTTAATGTAACGGCAAACCTCCAGCATTTCATCCAGCTTGATGGTAGGCTCTCCGTAACCGCAGAAAACGATCTCGCTGTAGATGCCCGGATCAGGTATTTCGGCGATCACCTGGGCGGCAGTAGGCTCCTGCTCTATCCAGAGATCATACCCTTCGATTCCTACATCATTGTGGCGGATGCAGAAGGAGCAGGAATTGGTGCATCTGTTGGTGAGATTGATATAAAGCGCCTCACCGATCTTATATGTATATGTGTTCATATATTCACAACCTTTATTATATTTCTGTTTTAAAGAGCGTTGCGGCATTTTCAAAGGTTTGTTCCGCTGTCTCTTCCAAAGTACTGTTCCATATTTCAGACAGCCGCTGTGCTACCAGCCGCACCAGAGAGGGGTCATTCCGTTTACCGCGAAAGGGCACAGGCGTCATGTAGGGACTGTCGGTTTCGATCAGTGCTCTATCATGGGGCAGATAAGCCGCCACCTTTGGGGAATTGACCGCATTTTTGAAAGTCAGTGCCCCGCCGAAGGAAATATACAATCCCATGTCCAGACAGCGCTTTGCGGTTTCACAACTGCCGGAAAAGCAATGAAAAACGCCTTTCAGACTTTTCACGCTGTGCAGAATATCCATGGTGTCCTGCAATGCTTCCCGTTCATGTATGATCACCGGCATATCCAGCTCCGCCGCCAGCGCCAACTGCTGCGCAAACACGGTCTTCTGTACATCACGGGGCGAAAGGTCATAGTGATAATCCAGTCCGATTTCCCCCACCGCCACGCAGTTTGGGTCATCGCAGAGAGCTCTGATCTCTCCGAAAGCCTCCGGCGTCATATCTTTGGCTTCATGGGGATGAAAACCGGCCGCAAAACGGAAATTGGAGAACTGCCGTGACAGCTTTTGACCAAAATAGCTAGTAGGAATATCCACCCCTGCATTGATCGCCATGAGGACATCCTGATCGGGAAGTCCCGCCGCAACCATCTGCCAGTCCTCGCTGAAGCGTTCATCATCCAGATGACAATGGGTATCAAACAGCCGCATTTACCGCACCTGACTTCCGCTCAGGATGGCTTTTTCTGGAGAAACGACAGCCAGCCTTCCCTCCGCATCCTCTGCACAGAGTATCATGCCTTCGCTCATCACGCCACGCAGTTTGGCAGGCTTGAGATTGGCAACCAGCACTACGGTTTTGCCTACCAGTTCCTCAGGCGCATACCATTTGGCGATACCCGAGAGCACTGTGCGCTTCTCTGCGCCTACCGACAGCGATAGTTTTAATAATTTATCCGAGCCTTCCAGCTTTTCGCAGGATTCCACCAATGCTGTCTTTAATTCCACTGCCGCGAACTGATCAATGGTGATCATGGCTTTTTCTTCGGGTTGCGCAGGTTGTTCCTTTTTCACTTCTGCCTTGGCTTCCTTTGGAGCTTCTATAGGCGCTTCTTCCGTTTTGGGTGCCACAGCGGCCAGCTCAGCCGCAATATCTACCCGCGGGAAGAGATTTTCGATTTTCTCTAACTGCGTTCCGGCAGGCAGCAGACCGAATGTTGCGGTGCTGTCCCAGCTGATAAGGTCATTATGATCTGCGATACCCAGTGCCGTCTGAATTTTACCGGGGGTGCGGGTCATCACAGGTGAAATCAATACCGATAGGATACGCAGACTCTCCGCCAGATGATAGAGCACCGTGCCCAGCTGCGCGCGGTCTTCCTCCTTCTTGGCCAATGTCCAGGGCGCAGTTTCGTCTATATATTTATTACAGCGGGAGATGAATTTCCAGATTTCAGTCAATGCCAAAGAGAACTGCAGCTCGTTCATCTTCTCTTCCATCGTTTTGCGGGTGGCGATTGCCATCTCCTCCATCTCTATGTCCAAAGCCGCCGGCGTACCCTTCTCAGGTATCATGCCGCCGAAATATTTCTCGATCATGGCGCAGGTACGGCTGACCAGATTGCCCAGATCATTTGCCAGATCACTGTTCATGCGCATTAAAAGCGCCTCATGAGTGAAGTTTCCGTCACTGCCAAAGGGCATTTCTCTCATGAGGAAATACCGTATGGCATCCACGCCGTATTTTTCGCAAAGTATCACAGGGTCTACCACATTGCCCTTGCTCTTGCTCATTTTATCGCCGCCGAAAACCAGCCAGCCGTGTCCGAAAACCTGTTTGGGCAGGGGCAGATCCAGTGCCATGAGCATAGCGGGCCAGATAATGGTGTGGAATCGGACGATTTCCTTACCCACCAGCTGCACATCGGCAGGCCAGTATTTATTGAAAAGGGACGGATCCTCAGAGAGGTATCCCAGCGCAGTGATATAGTTGCTCAATGCATCCACCCATACATACACCACATGACCCGGGTCAAAGGTAACAGGAATGCCCCATTTCATGGTAGTGCGGGAGACGCACAGGTCTTCCAGACCCGGCAGCAGAAAATTGTTCATCATTTCCTTGGCACGGGACGGCGGCTGTACAAAGTCGGGATGCTCATTGATATAGGCAATCAGACGGTCCTGATATTTGGAAAGGCGAAAGAAATAGCTTTCCTCACGGGTACGCTCTACTTCTCTGCCGCAGTCGGGGCATTTACCGTCCTTGAGCTGAAGCTCTGTCCAAAAGCTCTCGCAGGGTGTGCAATACCAGCCCTCATATTCGGACTTATAAATATCCCCCTGATCATATAATTGCTTAAATATCTTCTGCACGGCAGCAATATGATCTTCGTCCGTAGTACGGATGAAGCGGTCATAATGCACATCCATCAGCTTCCAGAGAGACTTGACACCGGCCACGATTTCATCCACGAACTGCTTGGGCGTCTTACCCACCGCCTTCGCGCGGCGTTCAATTTTCTGTCCGTGCTCATCGGTACCTGTTAAGAAAAACACATCATAGCCCTGCAATTTTTTGAAGCGTGCCATGGTATCCGCCGCTACCGAGCAGTAGCTGTGTCCGATGTGCAGTTTGTCGCTGGGATAGTAGATGGGTGTCGTGATGTAGAAGGTCTTTTTCTGTTGCATAAAATCATCCTTTCCGATTGGCAGATATAGCAAAAAACCACCGCCCTTTTAGGGGCGATGGTTACGCGGTACCACCCTAATTCTCTGCCAAAGGCAGACTTCTTTTCAAAGCTGTAACGCACTGCTGCGGCAGCGGCTCACCGAAAAACCGGCTCACGGCTGCGGCTCACGGGCCCATGTTCGGCAAGTTACCGCCTGCCGCGCTCTCACCCTTTGCGCCGCTCTCTGAAAAGCATCCCCTGCTTACTCTGCCCTTCATCGCCTTTGACAGAATACTGCATACTCTAATTATTACCATGATACCGAAAAATCATGCAGATGTCAATCGATAATTGTAGAATTGGATATGGATCGCCCGTATAATGTAGGGGACGATGCCCACATCGTCCCGGCTTGCTCCAGATAAATACATACAATCATGTGCACATGG
>Ga0209373_10005714_pt1 | contig 10042 bp, 8 predicted proteins | sample Higcelweek5metaG_FD_187173 | JGI IMG/M metagenome (GOLD analysis project Ga0209373, IMG submission 187173) | Freshwater pond sediment microbial communities from the University of Edinburgh, under environmental carbon perturbations - High... | ecosystem: Environmental > Aquatic > Freshwater >...
TTTACGTAATACATTTGATCCTTCGGAATTTTACAAAGTATTTGATGAAAGAAAAAAAGCTGGGAAATCAGATGTAGATAATGTTGTTAAAGAAGTTCTAAATAACGTTAAGTTAAAGGGAGATAAAGCTTTGTTCTCCTATACTTCAAAATTTGATGGTGCCGATTTACAAGACTGTGGGTTTGAAGTTTCTGCGAAAGAATTTGATGATGCGATGTCGCAGGTTCCTGCAGAATTACTCATTGTTATCAAAAATGCGGCTTCCAATATTAAATCTTTTCATGAGAAAGAAAAAGAAGAATCTTTTGAATATAAACGTAAAGATGGTTCGTCTTTCGGAATAAAAATCACGCCTATTACAAAAGTAGGTGTATATGTTCCCGGAGGTAGTGCTCCGCTTCCATCTTCTGTTTTAATGAATATCATTCCTGCTAAAGTTGCTGGAGTTCAAGAAATTATTATGTGCACACCACCTAATAAAGAAGGAAAGATAAATCCAGTTATTTTGGCCGCTGCTGTTATTGCCGGAGTTGATAGAGTTTTCAAAGTCGGAGGAGCTCAGGCTATCGCGGCTATGGCTTTCGGGACAGAATCAATACCTAAAGTAAGTAAAATTACCGGCCCGGGGAATGCTTATGTTGCTACTGCAAAAGGTATGGTTTTTGGTATTTGCGGAATAGATATGATTGCAGGTCCTAGTGAAATTTTGATTATAGCTGATGAGAAAGCTGAAGTTGATTTAGTTGCGGCAGATATGCTTTCACAAGCTGAACATGACAAAATGGCGGCGTCTGTTCTTATTACACCAAGTGAACAGTTTGCAAAAGACGTTATTGCAGAGGCAGAGAAACAGCTTGAAAAGTTGACACGAAAAGATATTGCAAAAGCTTCTTTCGATAATTATGGAGCGGTTATTTTAGTTGATGATATAATGCAAGGAATAGAGATTTCAAACTATATCGCTCCTGAACATTTGGAGTTGTTTGTTGAAAATGTAAATGATGTTATAGATAATATACAAAATGCTGGGGCGATTTTTTGTGGAAAATGGTCTCCGGAACCGATGGGGGATTATTATTGTGGGACAAACCACATATTACCAACAAACGGAACAGCTAAATTTTCATCTCCACTTGGAGTTTGGGATTTTATTAAGCGTACAAGCATAATTAATTATTCAAGAAGCGGTTTTTTAAAGGATTGTGAAGAAGCAGCAATGTTTGCAAGTGCCGAAGGATTGGATGCTCATGAGAAATCCATAAGAATTAGGAGTGCTAGAAATGAGTGATTTTTGGTCAAGCAGAACAAAAAAATTAGAACCTTATATTCCCGGAGAACAACCTAAGGACGGAAGTGTTTTTATCAAAATTAACACCAACGAATGTCCTTATCCACCATCTCCTAAGGTTGCAGAGGTAATCAAAAATTTCTCGTGTGATTCTTTAAGACTTTATCCGAATCCGGAAGCGTATGATGCAAAGAAAACCATAGCGGATTATTATGGCTTGAAAATTGATGAAGTATTTTTGGGAAATGGATCGGACGAAGTATTGGCGATGGCATTCGCAGCATTTTACGATAATGAAAAGACGGTAAATTTTGCTGATGTTACATATAGCTTTTATCCGGTTTATTGCAATATGTTTGATATATCGTTTAATTATATTCCATTACTCGAGGATTTTTCATATGATGTTGAAGGTTTTATAAAAACTGTCGGCGGTGTTGTAATCGCAAATCCTAATGCTCCGACTTCCGTTGCAATTTCCCTCTTAGATATAGAGAGAATTGTTAAAAATCACAAAAATGATGTTGTTATAATAGACGAAGCTTATGTTGATTTTGGAGCTGAAAGTGCGATACAATTAATTTCGAAATATGATAATTTATTAATTGTACAAACTATGTCTAAGTCGCGTGCTTTGGCAGGAATGAGAATTGGTTTTGCACTTGGAAATAAAAAACTTATAGAGGGTATGGATAGAGTCAAAAATTCGATTAATTCATATACTCTTGATAGATTGGCAATCGCTGTAGCATGTGCTGCGATAGAAGATGAAGAATATTTTAAAGAAATAACTGGAAAAATTATCAAAACCAGAGAAAAAACTATATCTTCACTCAAAAAATTAGACTTCATTATTCTTATTTCAAGTGCTAATTTTTTGTTTATAACAAATAAAAATTTTGAGGCAAAAGAGTTTTTCGAATATCTAAGAAAAAATGGGATTTTAGTTAGATATTTTAACAAACCAAGGTTGTGTGATTACCTAAGAGTTTCGATAGGAACCGATGAAGAGATGGATGTTTTTATTAAAATAACGGAGGCGTATTGCAATGAGAAGTTCTAATGTAATTAGAAAAACAAAAGAAACAAATATTAAGGCATCTATGAATATTGACGGAGATAAAAAGAATTATTCCATTGATACAGGAGTAGGTTTTTTAGATCATATGTTAACTTTATTTGCAAAACACGGTTTTTTTGACTTGAATATTCAAGCAGAAGGTGATTTGAATGTTGATTGTCATCATACTGTTGAAGATGTGGGCATAGTTCTTGGGAAACTTCTTGATGAAGCAGCCGGAGAAAGAATTGGGATTGCAAGATATGGTAATTGTTTTCTACCTATGGATGAAACGCTTGCGCAAGTGACTGTAGATTTTGGCGGAAGACCATTTTTGGTTTTCAATGCTGATTTGCCAAAAGAAAAAATCGGAGAATATGATTCTGAGGTAACCGAAGAGTTTTTCAGAGCCGTTGCATTTAATTGTGGCATGACTCTTCATATTAATGTAATATATGGCAAAAATACTCACCATGTTGTTGAAGCTATTTTCAAGGCTTTTGCAAGAGCTTTATGTGATGCTTTAACGATAGACGATAGAGTTGAAGGCGTTTTGTCGACTAAAGGCACATTTTAACTAAGGAGAGAAAATTATGAGTTTTATTGATAATATTAAATTTAATGAAAATAATTTGGTGCCATGTATCGCTCAGGATTATATAACCAGAGAAGTTCTAATGATGGCTTGGATGAATAAAGAAACTCTTGCGGAGACTATTGATTGCGGATATTGTGTTTATTTTAGTAGAAGTAGAGGAGAACGTTGGAAAAAAGGTGAAACCAGCGGTCATTTACAGAAAGTAATTTCTTTGTCATATGATTGTGATGGTGATACCATTCTTGCTTTGGTTGAACAAACAGGTGCGGCGTGCCATACGGGAAATAAATCGTGCTTTTTTAGCCCAGAGTCACCTGATATGCAAAAGAGTTCAATTTTGTATCATGATTTAGATGTTATAACAGATAGAAAAACAAACCCGATTGCAGATTCATATACTAATTATCTTTTTGAAAAAGGTATAGACAAAATATGCAAAAAGGTTGGAGAAGAAGCTACCGAAATTATTATCGCTTCAAAAAACGGGAAACCTAAAGAATTGACAGGCGAAATAGCTGACTTTTTGTATCATCTTATGGTTCTTATGGTTGAATGTGGTGTTACATGGGATGATGTATATGATGAATTAATAGAAAGACAGGGAATGAAGTCTGTTAAGCTACCAAAATGGAGAGAACAGGAAGCGAAATCTTGATATAATTATGTATTTGATGTACAATGCTCTTCGTGTGGTTTTTAAATATTAATTTTTTCTAAATATTGCATTTTTATATTGCATTTTTTGAAAAAATGTTTTATATTGTATCATGTTGTTAGCACTTGAACGTGTTGAGTGCCAATGACAAAAACTTAACATAATATTTTAGGAGGAAATTTATATGAAAATTAAACCTTTAGGAGACAAAGTTGTTATTAAGATGGTGGAAACCGAAGAAACAACAAAAAGCGGTATCGTTTTACCAGGTACAGCTAAAGAAAAACCTCAGTTGGCTGAAATAGTTGCTGTCGGTCCCGGAGCTATTGTTGATGGTAAACTTATTCCCATGGAAGTTGCTGTGGGCGATAAAGTTTTGATGAGCAAATACGCTGGAACAGAAGTTAAGTTTGATGGTATAGAATACATGATATTAAAGCAAAACGATATTCTTGCAATTGTGGAATAATCAATAAATATAACGGAGGATATATATTATGGCTAAAGAAATTAAGTATGGCGAAGAAGCAAGAAAAGCCCTTATTAGAGGCGTTGATCAATTGGCAAATACAGTCAAAATTACATTAGGACCAAAAGGAAGAAATGTTGTTCTTGACAAAAAGTTCGGAGCACCTTTAATTACTAATGATGGTGTTACTATTGCTAAAGAAATAGATTTTGAAGATAGATTCGAAAATATGGGAGCACAGCTTGTTAAAGAAGTTGCAACAAAGACTAACGATGTTGCCGGTGACGGTACTACTACAGCGACTTTGTTTGCACAAGCTATAATTAGAGAAGGCGTAAAGAATATAGCTGCCGGAGCAAATCCGATGATTCTAAAAAAGGGTATCGCTCTTGCAGTAAATACAGCAGTTGAGAGCATTTCTTCTGATAGTATTAAAGTTAGAGGTCGCGATGATATCGCTAGAGTTGCTTCTGTTTCAGCAAATGATGAATATATAGGAACTTTGATAGCAGATGCTATGGAAAAAGTTACTAATAATGGAGTAATTACCGTTGAAGAATCAAAAACAATGGGAACAAATCTTGAAGTTGTTGAAGGTATGCAGTTCGATCGTGGATATGTTTCTGCTTATATGGCAACTGATATGGACAAAATGGAAGCCGTTCTTGAAGAACCATACATTTTGATCACAGACAAAAAAATTACAAATATTCAAGAAATTCTTCCTATATTAGAACAAATTGTTCAACAGGGCAAAAAACTTCTTATTATCGCTGAAGATGTTGAAGGAGAAGCATTGGCAACATTGGTTGTTAATAAGCTTCGTGGAACTTTTACCTGCGTTGCAGTTAAGGCTCCTGGTTTCGGTGACAGAAGAAAAGCTATGTTACAGGATATCGCAGCTCTTACAGGCGGTGAAGTTATAACTGAAGAATTAGGTCTTGATCTTAAAGAAACACAAATCACACAGCTTGGTCGTGCTAGACAAGTTAAAGTAATGAAAGAAAATACAATAATTGTTGATGGTGCAGGATCTCAAGAAGATATTCAAAAGAGAATTTCATCTATCAAGACACAAATCGAAGAAACTTCTTCAGATTTTGACAGAGAAAAATTACAAGAAAGACTTGCTAAATTAGCAGGTGGAGTTGCTGTAATTCAAGTCGGTGCTGCATCGGAAATCGAAATGAAAGAAAAGAAACTCAGAATCGAAGATGCTCTTGCTGCAACGAAAGCTGCTGTTGAAGAGGGAATTGTTGCCGGAGGCGGAACATGTTTCATACATGCAATCGCAAGTGTAGAAAAGTTATTAAAGCTTACTTCAGGCGATGAAAAGACTGGTGTTCAAATTATATTAAAAGCATTAGAAGAACCAGTTAAACAAATTGCAATTAATGCAGGTCTTGAAGGTGCTGTTATAGTTGATAAAGTTAAGAATTCGAAAGTTGGTATCGGATTTGATGTAATGAAAGAAAAATATGTTGATATGGTATCTGCAGGAATTGTAGATCCAGCTAAAGTATCACGTTCTGCATTACAAAATGCTGCATCTGTTGCAGCAACATTACTTACAACCGAAGCTGTTGTTGCTGATATTCCAGAACCGGAACCAGCAGCTCCTGCAGGCGGCGGAATGGGTGGAATGTATTAATTAATTAAGGACAACACTTGCAAAAAAATGCGGGTGTTGTCCTATTGTTTTGTAAGCTTATTTATAGGAGGGTTTTTTGTGGACGCAAATAATGGCGGATTGGAATTTATTGTTAAGAGAAAAAAAGAACCATTTTGGATTTTCATTTGTTTTGTTATCGGAGGATTAGGACTTGCTGTAGTAGCTTTTATATATAAAACAGCTGGGCCGATAGCGTTTATAGTATTACCAGGATGGGCGGCACTTGCAGCTCCATTTATAAGACTTGTGGTTTTCCACAAAATTAAACTTGAATTTGAATATTCTTTATCTGCCGGAATTTTTGGTATTGAAAAGATACATAATCAAGCAAAAAGATCTCCTGTTGTTAAAGTTCCTGTCAGTGATATTACGGCTTTTGGACGTATGTCAGATGCCGGTGCTGATGAATGGTTGAAAAAAGCAACAAAAGTTGTTTATTGCAATATTGAAGAAGATAATGACGCATCTTATTATTTTATATGTGATGTTGATCATAAAGGTGATGAAATGTACATTTTTGATCCTAATGATAAATTAATAAATGCACTAAAAAGATACAATCCTGTAATACTAAATGCTTTTGGTAAAGTTGGTTCATTTATTTAAACTTTTTTAATAAAATGTATATTTGACATTGCAGTCATTTATAATTATAATATGCTAAATCATATTTTTAAGGAGTGGCAAAATTGGCTTATATATACAATGAACCATCACATACATTCAGTGAATATCTTCTTCTTCCAGGTTTAACAAAGAAGGATTGTATTCCAGGAAACGTTTCGTTAAAGACACCAATAGTGAAATATAAAAAAGGGGAGAAACCGTCGATATCTTTAAATATACCGATGGTTTCTGCTGTTATGCAGGCTGTTTCTGATGATAGAATGGCGATTACTTTAGCAAAAAACGGAGGACTTTCCTTTGTTTTTGTATCTCAGTCAATTGAGTCGCAGGCAGAAATGGTTTCTAAAGTCAAAAAATACAAATCGGGTTTTGTTGTCAGTTGTTCAAACTTAACACCTGATAATACATTAGAAGATGTACTTGCTCTTAAAGAAGAAAACGGATATTCTACTGTTGCTATAACACATGATGGAAGTGCTTCAGGTAAATTAATCGGAATGGTTATGAGCAGAGATTATCGTGTAAGCAGAACTCCATTAGATACAAAAATCAAAGAATTCATGACACCTTTTAAATCACTTATATTTGCAAGAGAAGGGGTTTCTCTCAAAGCTGCAAACGACATAATTTGGGACAATAAATTAAATTGTTTACCGATTATTGATGATGAAGATAATTTGAAATATCTTGTTTTTAGAAAAGATTATGAGTCACATAAAGAAAATCCTTTTGAATTATTAGATAAACAAAAAAGATATATGGTCGGCGCAGGAATAAATACAAGGGATTATAAAGAACGTGTACCGGCATTAATTGAAGCAGGTGCTGATGTACTTTGTATTGATTCTTCTGAAGGATATTCCGAATGGCAGGCAGAAACTATTAAGTTTATACGTGATCGTTATGGCGATGAAGTGAAAGTCGGAGCTGGAAATGTTGTTGATGCCGAATCTTTCAATTATCTGGTAGAAGCAGGAGCTGATTTTGTCAAAATAGGAATCGGCGGAGGTTCTATTTGTATCACCAGAGAACAAAAAGGTATGGGTAGAGGACAGGCTACTGCAGTAATAGAAGTAGCAAATGCAAGAGATGAGTATTACAAAAAAACCGGTATTTATATTCCTTTGTGTTCTGATGGCGGTATCGTTCATGATTATCATGTAACATTAGCTTTGGCAATGGGTGCGGATTTTGTTATGCTTGGAAGATATTTTGCAAGATTTGATGAAAGCCCGACAAACAAATTGAATATAAACGGCAATTATGTTAAAGAATATTGGGGCGAGGGTTCAAAAAGAGCAAGAAATTGGCAACGTTACGATTTAGGTGGTAAAGCTGGAATGTCATTTGAAGAAGGCGTTGACTCATATGTACCGTATGCAGGTTCGCTTAGAGACAATGTTGATATTACTTTAAATAAAGTTCGTTCAACAATGTGTAATTGCGGAGTTATGAATATAGATGATTTCCATAAGAATGCAAAATTAACGTTAGTTTCAGCAACAAGTATTGTTGAAGGCGGAGCTCATGATGTCATTCTTAAAGAGAATCAATATTCAAGCATGAAGTAAAAATATAAAGGAGTGGGAAATCATGGCAATAGAAAAAGAAACTCATTTGACTAAAGAAGGATTACAGAAATTATCTGCAGAATTAGAATATCTTAACGGTAAACGGTCAATTGAGATAGCTCAGAAGTTAGAAGAAGCCAGAAGCCATGGCGATTTATCAGAAAATTCAGAGTATGATGAAGCAAAAGCTGAACAAGCTGAGAATGCAATGAAAATTGAAAAGCTTAAAGCAACTCTTAAGAATGTAGTAATTATTGATGATTCTGATTTGAAAACAGACACTGTTAAATTAGGATTGAAAGTTACACTTCATGATGAAGAGTTTGATGAAGATATCGAATACTATTTAGTTGGATCAACAGAGGCAAATCCATTAGAACGCAAAATATCAAATGAATCTCCTGTTGGAAAAGCTATAATGGGACATAGTAAAGGTGAAACTGTTTCGGTAGCAACACTTGATGGAACATTAAAGTACAAAATTGTTAATATCGCTAAACCAAAAAGCAAATAATATAAAGATAAAGTTTTAGCGGTACGCACAAAGTTTTATTTGCGTACCGCTTTTTTTTAGAGAATGGAGCATATAATATGAATGAAAACCAGAATCATAAGGTTAATGATGAAGTTAATGAAGAACCAGAGATTGATATCAATGAACTTATACAAATAAGAATCAACAAGCTTACTGACCTAAAAGAAAAAGGAAAGAATCCTTATGAAATAAAAAAATATGAAAAATCACATGACTCCACAGAAATATTAGAAAACTTTGATACACTTGAAGGTCAATCTGTTTCTATAGCAGGAAGAATTGTACTAAAAAGAGTTATGGGGAAAGCTTCTTTTGCTCATATAATGGATGCAAAAGGTAAGATCCAAATTTATGTAAGAAATGATCATGTTGATTTAGAAAGTTACGCCGATTTCAAAACATATGACTTAGGCGATATTATAGGAATTAAAGGAGTCGTTTTCAAAACACAAACAGGAGAAATATCGGTTAAAGCTGATGAAGTTATTTTACTTTCTAAGTCGCTTAGACCGTTACCAGACAAGAGACACGGTTTGAAAGATCCTGATTTAAGATACAGACAAAGATATATTGATTTAATTGCTAATCCAGATGTCAAAAAAGTTTTTTATACAAGAAGCAAAATTCTACAGGTTATTCGTGCATATTTAGATGAACAAGGTTTTATGGAAGTAGATACTCCTATATTAGATACTATCGCAACAGGAGCTGCTGCTAAACCTTTTATTACTCATCATAATGCTCTTGATATTCCAATGTATTTACGTATTGAAACAGAACTCCATTTGAAGAGACTTATAGTCGGAGGTTTTGAAAAAGTATTTGAAGTTGGTCGTATTTTCCGTAATGAAGGTATGGATTCTTTCCATAATCCAGAATTTACAACAATCGAATTGTACCAGGCCTATGCTGACTATAATGACATGATGACTTTAATTGAGAATTTATATGATAGAACAGCGAATGAAGTTTTGGGAACAACAACTTTGAATTTCCAAGGCGAAGAAATAAATTTACAAGCACCATGGGCAAGACTTACCATGATTGACGCAGTTAAGAAATATTCAGGTGTTGATTTTAACGAAATTCAAACTGATGAAGGTGCTATAGAAGCTGCAAATAAAGCCGGAATTGAGATAGAACCGGGATACACACGCGGAAAGATAATAAGCGAATTTTTCGATAAATATGTTGAAGAAAATTTAATTCAGCCTACATTTATAATCGATTATCCTATAGAGATATCTCCTCTAGCAAAAAAACGTACAGACGATCCTCGTTTAACAGAACGTTTTGAGTTTTTTATTGCCAGACATGAATATGGAAATGCTTTCTCGGAATTAAATGATCCAATTGATCAAAAAGAAAGATTTATTGCTCAGGCTGCAAGTAAAATGGCGGGCGAAGGCGAAGCTCAAATTGACAATGATTTTGTTAATGCGCTTGAAATAGGAATGCCACCAACGGGCGGTATTGGTTTCGGTATTGATAGAATGATTATGTTACTTACTGATAGTCCGTCTATCAGAGACGTTCTATTATTCCCGACAATGAAGCCAAAAGCAGG
>Ga0209373_10005715_pt1 | contig 10041 bp, 7 predicted proteins | sample Higcelweek5metaG_FD_187173 | JGI IMG/M metagenome (GOLD analysis project Ga0209373, IMG submission 187173) | Freshwater pond sediment microbial communities from the University of Edinburgh, under environmental carbon perturbations - High... | ecosystem: Environmental > Aquatic > Freshwater >...
TTATTAAAATAACGGTTAAGATGGACAGAAATGCAGCGAATACCTTATTCATTCCCCACCTCTCGAACTTCTTTGCCAGCGGATACAGAATAAAGGCCATAAACAAAGCAAAGGCTAAAGGAATCAGAATAGGTTTAGCCAGAATTAAGATTGCAAAAATCCCAAATACGGTGGCCAGCGCATAAAACAGTTTTTGAAAAGATATATTCATCTGAATTGGCACAATAAGCAAAGATATATAAATGAACAGCTATAATCAAGTTTACTGATTAATGGGAAGAGTTTGTTACTTTGCTTTTAAACCTTTCCCGGTAAATGATATCAAAGAGATAAATAACAATTAAAACACGGAAAAAATGAAAAGGATTATTCTGATAGCCGGTGTGTTGCTCATCGCATCTACTGGTTTAATAAATGCACAGAGAGCAAACAAAAGCACAGCAGCACGGCAAACATCACAGCAATCACGGATTGCCCGGGGTGTTCAGAACGATGACCTTACACGATCTGAAGCTGCAAGGCTTGAGAGAGAACAACGGTGCATTCAGATTGAAAAAAGGATCGCCAAAGCTGACGGGACCGTAACCCCGGCTGAAAAAAAGTTCCTCAGACGTGAGCAGAACCGGGCCAGCCGTCATATTGCCAGGCAGAAAAACGACGGACAGAAAAGGAAAATAGAATAAAAGCAGGGGTTTATCCTGGTAATGGATATCTATTGATTCAATGCCTTGAGAGCTGGATCTGTCTTTATATCAGGTCAAAGCGATCAAGGTTCATGACTTTGTTCCATGCCGCAATAAAATCCATGACAAATTTTTCCTGCGCATCCATGCTTCCGTAAACTTCGGCAAGTGCCCTGAGCTCGGAGTTTGAACCAAAGACAAGGTCTGCCCGGGTTGCTGTCCATTTAAGTTCTCCGGTTTTGCGATCACGTCCGTCAAATGTCTCTTTGTCCTCTGATGCCGGCATCCATACGGTTTTCATGTCGAGCAGGTTTATAAAGAAATCGTTTGTCAGGACTTCCGGACGATTCGTGAACACACCATGCCCGGAATTATCAAAGTTCGTGGCTAACACTCTCATACCGCCCACAAGGACTGTCATTTCGGGAGCAGAAAGTGTCAGTAGCTGAGCTTTGTCAACCAGCAACTCTTCAGTTGAGATTGTGTATTTCGATTTTATATAGTTACGGAAGCCGTCAGCTACCGGTTCAAGTACTGCCATGGAATTCACGTCAGTCTGTTCCTGTGATGCATCCATTCGGCCCGCGACAAAAGGTACGGTTAAATTATAACCGGCATCTTTTGCTGCTTTTTCGACGCCTGCGCAGCCTGCCAAAACAATAAGATCGGCAAGAGAAATCTTTTTGCCGGTCGTTTGAGCACTGTTGAATTCCTTTGCAATGCCTTCCAATGTTCCCAAAACTTTCGTCAACTGTGAAGGGTTGTTAACCACCCACTCTTTTTGTGGAGCCAGTCGGATACGTGCACCGTTTGCACCGCCGCGTTTATCAGATCCGCGGAAAGTAGAGGCAGAAGCCCAGGCTGTTGATACCAGCTGAGAGACAGTTAGTCCGGATTGTAATACCCTGGCTTTTAAATCTGCAATGTCCTTCTCATTGATCAACTTATGATCAACGGCTGGTATCGGATCCTGCCAGATCAGTTCTTCCGTTGGTACTTCAGGACCCAGGTAACGGGCGCGTGGCCCCATATCACGATGAGTCAGCTTAAACCATGCGCGGGCAAAGGCATCAGCAAATTCAAGCGGATGTTCATAGAAGCGCCTCGAAATCTTCTCATAAACCGGATCGAAACGCAAGGAAAGATCCGTGGTAAGCATCGTTGGTGCATGCTTTTTGGAGGGATCATGAGCATCAGGCATGGCTGAATCAGCATTTTTTGCTACCCATTGATGAGCGCCGGCCGGACTTTTTGTTAGTTCCCACTCATATTTAAAGAGGTTCTCGAAGAAATAATAGCTCCATTTGGCCGGAGTCTGAGTCCAGATCACTTCCAGGCCGCTGGTTATTGTGTCACCGCCTTTCCCTGAGCCAAACCCACTTTTCCATCCCAGTCCCTGTTCTTCAATGCCTGCTGCTTCAGGCTCCGGTCCTACAAGACCGGTATCTCCTGCCCCATGGGTTTTTCCAAAAGTATGCCCGCCGGCAATGAGCGCCACTGTTTCTTCATCGTCCATGGCCATACGGGCAAAGGTTACACGGATATCATGTGCGGCTGCCAAAGGATCCGGATTTCCACCAGGTCCTTCAGGATTAACATAGATTAAACCCATCTGTACAGCGGCAAGTGGATTTTCGAGCTTACGGGAATGTTTATCACCGTCGGCATCATCGTCGGAAACTATTACGGCACCTTCTTTTTCTACACCTTCCGGCCCCTCAGCATAGCGTATATCACCACCCAGCCACTTGGTTTCAGCTCCCCAGTAAATGTCTTCTTCAGGCTCCCATACATCCTCGCGCCCACCGGCAAATCCGAAGGTTTTGAATCCCATGGATTCCAGGGCGACATTGCCTGCCAGAATCATCAGATCTGCCCATGATATTTTCCGGCCATACTTTTGCTTGACCGGCCAAAGCAGTCTTCGCGCCTTGTCGAGGTTGACATTATCAGGCCAACTGTTAAGCGGGGCAAATCGTTGCTGCCCGCTTCCTGCACCTCCCCGGCCGTCTCCGGTGCGGTAGGTTCCGGCACTGTGCCAGGCCATCCGGATGAAAAACGGTCCATAGTGACCGAAATCGGCAGGCCACCAATCCTGCGAGTCAGTCATCAGCTTGTGCAGATCATTTTTCAAGGCTGCCAGATCGAGACTCTTAAATTCCTTCGCGTAATCAAAATCATCACCCATCGGGTCTGATGCTGAAGAGTGCTGCCGCAGTATGTTCAATTTTAACTGATTAGGCCACCAGTCGCGGTTCTTTGTTCCACTTGTACCAACACTGTGCTTTTGGGTTGCACCGGTAACAGGGCACTTGCTGATTTGATCTGAGTTATTTTCCATTTTTATAACTTTTGGTAAATAAGCTGATTCTGATTATTCTTCTGATTATTGCATTTGACTATTTATTGTCATCTAAAAATTTACCAATGATTTGAAGTTTTACATCTGCAATTTCGAAATAAGGTATCTTCTTCTTTTTGAAATACTTCTCTACTATTTTATTGAGCTCCGGATCAACAAAGTCCTCAATCCGGTCTGATTCGGAACAATATAAATGATGATGCCTTTCCATAACGGCATCATATCTCATAACATCCTTTTCTGTCTTCACTTTTCTTATTAATTCATTAGCAACTAAAGCATCAAGGACTTTGTAAACTGTGGCTGTTGCAATGTTTGGATGGGAATTTCGGATATAGTCAATTATGTTATCCGCAGTAGGATGATTATTGAGCTTAAAAATAGCCTCCAAAACAGCAGTCCTCTGAGGAGTAACTTTTAGTCGTTTCTCAATTAGTTTATTTCTTATTTCAGTTATTTTCATTTCTTATAATTATCCGATAAGAATGATTCTCTTATAATAATTAACAAACTTAAAAAATTATTAAAAGAGAGTCAAGTTTAAATAAAAGTATTTTCACCGGATGTGGAATTCGGACAGTGTCCGTTATTTTAGCTCCACATGGGGTGGAAGATGCGCCTCTGCTGTCTGCTGTGAATTTGCTTTCAATTTTATATCCGCATAACTATGAATCTTGCCTCTTGCATCCGAAAATTGTTCAGCAGGTATTGCTTTACCATTAACGATGATCTCATGGAAAGCCCCCTGGAAAGCAGCCCTCCAGGTAATTTCACTATCCGATTTATTAGCAAAGCTGGTTTTGCCGGATGACTCATGCCTCACTGATATTAATCCACTGAAAACAGGAATATTCTCAACTGTTATCCAATTCGTTTCCGCTATAAGCCTGGGGCATGTCGTGATCCTGTTTTCTGATGCCGACGGCTCTACTCCCGCCATACCGCGTACAATCCCTTCGATTGCCCCGCTGGAGGCCTCGGGATACATCCTCCGTTTATCATAATAGATCCTCTTCAGAAAGTCATAGGCATACTGATTGTATCCGTACCGGTAGAAAAGCATAGGCAGATAGGAAAGCACTTCCACCTGAGAATTCTGAAGCTCGAGCATTGACTTTTCGATGCGAACCGGGTCGGAGATCACCTGGTACCAGAGCAGGAATTCGTTGTTGCTGACGCCACCGGGATAAAATTTACCGTCCGTTTCCTTGTAAAAACCGAAATAGGTGTCATTCTCTCTGTCCCACCATAGCGAATCGATAAGTTGTCGGTATTGCCCGGCCTTTTCTTCATAAGGGATGCTCAACTCCGCGCGGCCGGTTACTTTCAGGATTTTTGCATAGGTCCTGAATCCGTTGTATACCATTCCGATAAGGTCGCCACTGACTGAAATGTCATCCTGTTGCTCATCATACGATGGTATACCCCGCGCGAACCGGTACCTGACTGTGGTGGGTTTGAGATTCATAAATGCCGGTCGGTCCATGATCCTCTCGGGCTGAAGTTGCCAGCGTTCAACATACTGATTAAGAGTAAGTTCGAAAAAACGGTCGAACGCCGGATCAGTAATGTAAGTTTTGTTACCAGTCCATTCGTAAAGCCTGTAACATGCATCAATTATATCGAAGTTGGCATTCAGGTTGTACCAGAAATCATCATCCGATGCATAATCTACAGGGGCTGGTTTATTGTACCGGTTGATTTCCCAGTAAGAACAATAATCTTTCTCCTCCGAAATATTTTCGACAAATTTCCGGAACATATTCAGGTTTTGTTTTCCCTGCCAGAGAATCTCAGCACCAATACTCTGATGGCTGACATCACGGATACAAAAAGCCTCACGTCCGGGTAACGCTGCCTCATACCAGGGCCCGACAGGGTCACTGTCCATACCAACATAACCATTGGAAGTTTCCCTGGCCCAGTTAAATATCGAAACCAAAAGTGTATCAGATGATGCGATCCGGATACTGCTGTCATCAGCCGACAGAAGATCATTTGATGTAACCCTGCGGCATGATGAGCCAGTAACAAATGCCAGGGTAATGAAAACCAATGTATAAAAATACAAGTGTTTAAAGTTGATCATTTTTTGAAATGTTTGAGAATTGAATTACAATGTACGGCTTCTCCGTTACAAACAGAAAAATGGAAATAAAACAACTTCAGCCATGCAACTCAACCCAATACGGTTCAAATTTTATTCTGTAAGTTTGGCTGTATGAATTTTCAAAACAAGTAATGTGAAAAAAATATTCCTTAATGCTTTTTTTATCTGCCTGTTTCTCGGCAACAGCCTGATTAATCAAGGTCAGATTCTTGACAAACAAAAGACGCTGGAAAAATTTGATTTCTGGTCAAATCAGGACTGGGAATGGTATAAGAAAAACATTCCCTTTTTAGAAACGCCTGATATAGAAATTGACAAAACATACTATTACAGGTGGGAACTGGTTACTGTACACCTTGTCTACGGGTCTCCCGAGAGTGGTTTCGCCTCCACTGAATTTATTGACAGACCATGGTGGTCGGGAGCATTTGGTACTATCAGTTGTCCGGCAGGTCATCAGCTTTATGACTACCGGTGGTTGAGAGATCAGACGTTTGTAAAGGATTATTCCAGGTTCTGGTTTAAGACACCGGGTGCAGAGCCGCAAAACTATACCAACTGGATAGGTGACGCTCTGTGGCAAAGTTATAAGGTAAACCGGGATTATGATTTTGTGACCGGTCTGTTGAATGATCTGAAGAATGATTATTACTCCTGGGAGAAAAAGTACTGGGTAGAGCAGGAAGGAATGTTTGCCTGGGATGGCATGCATGATGGAATGGAAACCAATATCAATAGCAGGCAAACACAAAGGTGGTTCGATGGAGCCCAGGGATACCGCCCTACAATTAATTCTTACTTATGGGCCGAGGCCCAGTCAATTGTTAATATAGCAGAATTGATTAAGGACAGGGAAACGATAAGAGAATTTCAAAGGAAATCCAATACAATTAAATCAAACCTGCAGGATAAAACCTGGGATCCTTCAAGAAACTTCTTCTTTCATCGTTTTAAGAATGATGAGATTTCGCCTAACAAACAGGATACTATTAAGGCCAACACGCTGACCTACCAAACCGGATTATATGCAGGAAGTCCTCATGGGAGAGAACTGATAGGTTATGTGCCGTGGTATTTTAATATGATAGATGATGATGAAAAATATGGAAATGCCTGGAAGTATTTAATGGACCCGGAGTATTTCTATGCAGATTTTGGCCCCACCGTTGTCGAACAAAATGATCCCCAGTTCAGAATTTCTGAAAGATGCTGTGTATGGAGCGGTAATTCCTGGCCTTTTGCCACTTCACAAACTTTAAAGTCGATGTCCAATGTTCTGAATAATTATGAAAATATCGATGAGATTTCCCCGGAAGATTTCTTCAAACTTTTTAAGATATTCACCCTGACCCACAGGAAAGACGGGAAACCTTATATAGCAGAAGCACTACATCCTGAAACAGGATCATGGGATGGTCACGACGTGCCGGGACACAGTGAGCATTACTATCATTCCTCCTACGTAGATCTGGTTATAGCCGATTTAATAGGTATAAAAGCTCAGGCCAGTGACTCTATTCTTGTGAGACCACTGGTTCCGGAAGACTGGGACTATTTCATACTTGAAGATGTTAATTATCATGGACATAACATTTCTGTTCTCTGGGACCGATCGGGAAAGAAATATAACAGGGGGCAGGGTTTTCAGTTGATATCAGACGGTAAAATCATTGCTTCGGCAAGTGAAATAAGGGAGTTAAAGGCGTATTTACAATACCGGAAGCCCGAAAACAGAGAGCCCAGGCCCGTAAATTACTCGGTAAACAACAGTAATGAGTTTTACCCAAAGGGTATTGCCTCTTTTCCGGGTATTCGTCATTCTATTCAGAAGATAAATGACGGGCAATATTGGTATCTGACCCCCACAACCAACCAGTGGAGCAACATATATTCGGAAGAGGATCAGGATTGGGCAGGTATTGACTTTGGAACAGAGCGGGAAATAGAAAGAGTCGTTCTCTATTTTGTTGAGGATGACGATCAGATCAGAACCCCTGAAAAATACACTCTTGAGTATTGGGATGGCAAGGTTTGGAAAGAGATACCCAAACAAAAGAGGCAGTATAAAATCCCAATGGCACGAAGGGGAAATACAATCACTTTTAACAAGTTAAATACAAGCAAGATAAGGGTTCTGCTATTCCAAAAAGAGAATTTCAATGTTGGTATAAGTGAGATTGAAACCTGGGGAGAGGCTGTTTTTCCTATATCAACCCCTGTTACTGAGCCAGAGAATAATTCAAACGCCCGCTTCAAGGCAAGTGCTTCTTACACCTCCCGGTTTGACAGAGTAAGGACCATTATTGACGGAGCGGCGGATCCCAATGGCAGGTGGACCGCTTTTGAATCTCCCAATGAATCAGACTGGGTACAGATAGACTTCGATGGCAATTTGCCTGTAAATATGGTCTATATCTATTTTTATCAGGATAATACTAATATTTTCCCTCCTGAAAGTGTGACAATACAGTACTGGAATGGAGAATCCTGGATTAATGTAAAGAATCAGAAGTCCATTCCTGAAAAGGCTGAAGGGAACTCACTGAACATTATTAAGTTTGATGAAACAGAGACTGAAAAAGTCAGGGTATTAATGAAGCATCGTCCTGGGAAATACAGCGGCGTGTATGAGGTTGAATTTTATAAAAAATAGGTAGAATACCTTTTGATTAAGTAAATTCGTAAGGCTGAGTATAAAGTTTGTAAGCATTAAAAATTATCCAAATAAAAGACAAAAACAATTGGTTGTCAACAGCTTTGTTTCTTAAAGTTTGAATCTCAGAACAGTCTTTAATTTGTCAGGGGAAACTTTCCTGAAATCGGAGAGATATATCTCCCGGTGTTGTTTAGATTCTCTTTTGTAACCGTTTTGTCGGCAGAAGTCCTCCATTAGTTTAAAACTTGCAGGCTCACTGTCATAGCTCCCGATGTGCATCATCTGGATGCAGTTACCGTCTTCGATAATTTCAAATTTGACTTTCTCAAGCAGGGGATGATACTTTTTCTTCTTCGTCCTTTCAATTACTTCCAAAGCAAATTCGGGAGTTACAAAATCAGGTTGCCTGATCATTAATTTGAAGACTAATTGGGATTTGTCAATAGTCTCTGAATTTGATTTTTTTGCCTCATCAGTTAAATCCCATATTCCTTCCAAAGGATAAACAGTAAATTCAAAATAGTCCTTCGGGGCAAAGTTGCTTTTTGGAGACATCTTGATAGTATACGACAGCGAATAAAGTACCACGATATTCTCACGGAAGGGTTTGTCATTAGGATCTCCCTGTCCAAGTATTGAGAAGAATTTGAAAGGAGGTACATTTACCAATTCGGGCTTTGTTTTTGGTAAATAAAATTGTTTATCTGTCTTTTTCCAGTCTTGTTTCATTGCATCAGTAAGATTTGAACCATTTGAAAGTTGAGTATCAGGGAGTAAAATCATCCTTAAGCCAGACCCTAAATGGATCTGATAAGGTCATTTAATGCATGGGAAATTTCAACAATTTTGTTGCAATCGACAATCTCAATATTGTCCTTCGGGGTGTGAGTTATATCCTGATCTGCAATATTATCAATGAACCATTTTGACGAAACTGCAATAGCCGGGACACCATACTGCAAAAAGATACTATGGTCTCCCTGTGGCCATTGGACACCTTCAGCAATTCCGCCATAGTGATTGATTACTTTTAATGCAGGCTGAAGTATTTCATCCGGCAAATTAAAAAAAGAAAATGCTGATTGCCCTTCCTTATAACCTGCCCCATCTATATTTATGTTCAGTAGTATGGAGTTGAAATTGTTTTTGTTTGCAGAAATGTAATTCATCTGCCCGGGGACTGCATAATAGTCCTCACCGTTAAGTGCAACAATTTCAATGAGTTTATTACCATTATAGTCTTTAAGCAGATCTGATAACAGTAATAGGACAATAACTCCTGTCGCATTGTCAATTGCACCAGGGGTGCCCTTCTTTGCGTCAATATGGGCTGTTACTACAATCCTTGGGGAATTCTTGTTCCCTTTTTTGCCGATGACATTGAATCCTTTTCCCGGTATTCTTTTCGATAATGACTCCAGGAAAACGATCTTCCCGGTTTTTGGAATGAGTTTTAAGCCTTCTTCGTCAGTCATGTAGACAGAAGGAATATCAAAATCTCCATCTTCAATTAATGGGAAAGGGTATACACCACCTGCTAATGCCGCGTTTCTGCCGGTCGCACTAATTATAGCCTTTGCTCCGCTACTCTCCAGAATTGAGATAATTTTCTGATGCTCCACGGGATTATAGAATACAAAGTTTTTAGGCATCAATTGCTCTCTGGCAATTTCACCAAAAAGGAAGATTATCTTATTCTTTGCGTTAATCTCTGACAATTCTTCGATTGTTGATGCAGAAATTAATTCGCCCTCACCTCTGAATCCAAGGGAATAGGGACTTACAAGTACCTCAAATGTTTCTTCTTCAGAAATGAGCTGAGCCCCATTTTCTTCCCAATCAATTGCATCGAATTCGATCATTTCGGTTTCCCAGCAACATAATGAAAGCTCTTTTCCCAAAAAGTAAGTGGCCTGTCTGTTACCATTACTGCCTACACATCGTTCTGTGATATCTGTACAGAGAGTTTTCAGGTATTCCTGACACTTAATCAGAAGAAGGCCATCTGTCATCGGATTGGAATTAAGATTCATTAAATGTTTACAAATTTAAGAATTCTCCAAACAGATCCGGTTACAGAAATATGTTACAAACGGATGCTAACGGCCTGCACAAAGTGTTGGATCGGGTACGTGTTTTAGCCAATGTGCTATTCAGAAACTCTTTGGGGAAATCGATGCTCAAGTCCGGCAGTCCCCAGGGCATGTGCGATCAACTTTTTACCTACCCG
>Ga0209373_10005716_pt1 | contig 10039 bp, 8 predicted proteins | sample Higcelweek5metaG_FD_187173 | JGI IMG/M metagenome (GOLD analysis project Ga0209373, IMG submission 187173) | Freshwater pond sediment microbial communities from the University of Edinburgh, under environmental carbon perturbations - High... | ecosystem: Environmental > Aquatic > Freshwater >...
TTTCCACTGCTTATCAGCATACTTATCTGGAATTTTGAATTTTTAAATGGTAAGAAACTATTTGTATTTTAAACAAATCCGCTCAAAAAAAATAATTTTTAATCTGAACTCGACTTCCATTAAAAGTTGGTATTTTGCCATGTATGCTTTACTTTTGAAATCATTTGTTGTTCTTCAATTTTAGGAATGCCTTTTGATTTCAATTATAAGAAAGGTTGTATGAGTGAAATGATATTAAGAAATATGGATATTTTTTCACTGTCACTTTTTTTCGTGAACCACTGTACCAAATAAAGTTAATTTGATGAAGAAACTGAGCCTTGTAATTTGTGTTTATAACGAAGAAAAAAATATTAACCCCCTTTCTGAACAGATAATTTCGGCGTTAAAAGAATTTGATTTTGAGGCAATTTTTGTTGACGATGGTTCAACAGATAGTACAAAGCAGAAAATTAGAGCGCTTAACGATGATCGTTTTTATTTAGTTGAATTGAAAAAAAACTATGGGCAAAGTTCAGCTTTACAGGCTGGTATTGACGTTGCTCAAGGCGAATATATTGTAACCCTCGATGGAGATTTACAAAACGACCCTAAAGATATTCCAATGATGCTTCAAAAATCGATTGACGAAGACTGGGATGTTGTAACAGGGGTTAGGGCAAATCGAAAAGACGGGATGTTTTTTCGGAAAATACCAAGTAAAATTGCAAATTCAATTATCCGTAATACAACCGAAGTAAGGATAAAGGATTATGGATGTACTCTTAAAATCTTCAAACGAGAAATAGCAAAAAGCATCAAAATTTATGGTGAATTGCATCGTTTTATCCCTGTTTTAGTTGCTCTCGAAGGAGGAACAATCACACAGGTCGATGTTCAGCACCATGCAAGGATTCATGGCAAATCAAAATATGGATTGAACAGGACATTGAAAGTTGTGAGCGATTTATTGGTGATGTTGTTTCTTAAAACGTATTTGCAGAAACCAATGCATTTGTTTGGCGGATTAGGTGGCGTCAGTATCTTCTTAGGGGTTATTATTAATATTTACCTGCTGATAATAAAATTAATGGGTCATGATATTTGGGGAAAGCCGATCATGATTTTGGGCTTAATATTGCTACTTGGAGGTATTCAGTTAATTACATTTGGGTTGTTGGCTGAAATTCAGATGAGGACATATTTTGAGTCACAAGACAAAAAACCCTACCGAATCAGAAAAATTGAAAGGGTAGGGTAATTTTGTATTGAACTTTAACTATTTGATCTTTTCAAGTATAGCTAAAGTTGCATCGTAATCGGGTTCTGTAGTGATCTCTGGAACAACTTCAACAAGTTGAATAATTCCCTCTTTGTCTATGACCACTGTGCCGCGTGCCAATAAGGCCAATTCTTTAATGAGAAAGCCATATTTTAAGCCAAATTCACGTTCTTTATAATCCGACAGAGTAATGATGTTGTTTAAGCCTTCAGCAGCACAATAACGCTTTTGCGCAAAAGGTAAATCGAGAGAAACGCTTAATACAACAACATCTTTCATTGAATCGGCAATTTGGTTAAACCTATAGTTTTGTTTCTGACACACCCCGGTGTCGATTGAAGGATAAATAGCAATTACAACTGTTTTTCCCTTAAACGATGAGAGTGAAACAGGTTCTAGGTTTTGATTGATTCCCGTAAATTCAGGTGCTTTGTCACCGATTTTAATTTCATTACCGGTTAAGGTAACGCCGTTTCCGGCAAATTTTGTGATTCCAATTCTTTCTTTCATATTTTTGTTTTTAATCTTCTTTAATTCAACTTTCATTATCTAGTAACAATAAAGTTAGCATTTGGTTGAAATAAAAAAGCAAGGATATTTGTTCTTAACAAAATCCTTGCTTCAGGTTCAATAATATTTGGGTTTATATTATCCTAAATTTGGTTTCACATATTCACCATAATGGTCTTTCATGCCACCTGTAATTATGATTATGAGATCGACAATGTACCATATTCCAAGACCACCTAAAGTGACCAACATAAGAATCCCGGTTCCAGTGCGTCCAAGATAAAAACGATGAATTCCAAATGTTCCTACAAAAATGCAGAGTAGGAGCGTAGTTAACCAACGGTAATTAAATTCCTTATTCGATATTGCATCGGGTTGGGCAACGCCACATTTTGGGCATATGTTTGCTTTAGAATCAATGGCCTCACCACAGCTAAAACAGTACTTTTCTTGATCAGTTCTCATATTTTTTTGATTTATGGTTCAAAGATGGAAGTATTTTAAAAAGGGAAATCCAGGCAATTGGTGAACTACATTATTTTGTCGGTGAATCAAATAATTATTGAAATTAATGACAAACACCCCATTAAATTATATCGAAATAGTTCAATGTTGGAGTATGAAAATTTTTTAAAATTTGTCTGATATCAGAACTATTTTAAAGTCAATTTATTAGATTCAGAAACAATATTTGAAGCGTATTTTTCAATTAATTCTGGTTTTTCAGAGCCATAAACCAAAATAAAAGAGAAATTGGTATTGTTAGAGTTCTTATTGCTGATCACAAGTTTATCATCTTTGGAGAGATCAATCTTACTGGTGCTGTTTTTATCAAATATCAGTGCATATCCGTTCGATGAATCAATACAGATGTTTTTAGTTGATTTACTCATCACTTCAATCATGTTTTTATCTAAAATATTGCCATTGATTGAATTGGCAGATCTTTTCTGTAAATTAGTTGCTGAAATTAACTTGAAATTTTCATCAGAATCAACCTCAAAATTGATCACGGTAAATTCATCTGAAACATTGGCGCCAAAATGATCTTGAAGAAAAACATTTTTAGATGACTTATCGATGTAAGTGAAGCTTAAAGGATTTTTTTCAATCTTAATCACTAACCCATTATCTTCGGTGGTTGTAATTTGCATTAGTTCGTCGAGTTCTTCAACATAAATTGAACCTGTTAAGGCTTTTTCAGTTGATATTGATAATGGAGAATGCAGTGAAATCGGTTCTTTATCTCCAACCAATTGGAAACCTATCGCATTATTACTATAAGCTGAAACTAGAATGGAATAACCTTTTGTTGATTCAATGAGAACTTCTTTGTCGGTAACTTGATTGTATTTTTTAAAACTCCCCAATGTTTTAGCATCAGCTAATGTTGTAGATAAAACAAACATTAACGATAAAACAAGATACAACTTCCCCATGTCAAATTGTTTTATTTAAATAAATACCCCCTACAAAATATTAACCTAAAGGCTTAATCAAAAAGAAAACCAGCATTGATTTTTAATCGGCTAAACAATAAATTTTCAAACCCTTATCGTTAATTGATTCTAAAAGTAGCAATAATAGTATTTAACTATTCTTCTAGTCTTCTGTTTTTCAGCATCAAAACATAAAAAATGGGTATTGTGGGAGAGATTGCTGATAAAACCGATGTTAAATTTGTATGGTTTCTTATAATAATTAAGTCAACTGTTCCAAATTTCCCAAGCAGCAATAGCCTGACCGTGTAACATTTCCAACCCGTTTTTGACTTTTGCTCCATTTTCGAGACCCTTCTTCAAAAAAAGTGTTACTTCAGGATTATAAACCAAATCGAATAAAACATGGTTTGATGTAATTGCTTCGTAAGGTATATTGGGGCAGTTGTCAACTTTGGGGAAGGTTCCAAGTGGTGTTGCATTGATGAGAATTGTATATTCTTTTATTAATGAAGTTGTAATCTGCTCGTACCTAATTTCGTTGTCAAATAGTTCATTTTCAATCGAAGCAGATAAATATTCAATTCCAAGTTTTGTTAAAATGTGTTTTATTGCTTTTGATGCCCCTCCTGTTCCCAAAATAAGCGCTTTTCTGTGCGATTTGTCCAGCATAGGGCTTAATGATCGTTCAAAGCCAATAATGTCGGTATTGAATCCCTTAAGCTTTATTTTATCTCCAGATCGAATAATTTTAACGGTATTAATTGCGCCTACTTTTGCTGCTTCCTCATCAATTTCATCGAGAAATGGTATAATTTGTTGTTTGTAAGGAATGGTGCAGTTTAATCCGCAAATTTGATCGTATTGAGAAAAAATTGAAGGAAATTTTTCAATCGAATCTAATTCAAAATTCACATATTGAAAGTTTGTTAGTCCTTCAGTTTCAAATTTTTCGGTAAAAAATTTTTTAGAAAAAGAATGTCCAAGGGGAAATCCAATAAGACCGAAAGTTTTCATGAATATTTTTATTTTTAGTTGAATGTAAATAGAATGGCAATAATTATTGGTTGATTGATTTATACTGATTGATCAGTTTCCTGATTATTTCATTGTTTTTAGCTTCGGGAAATAAATCGAATAGATATTTAAAATTGTGAGAATCATTCTTTAATGCGCGTTCCAAATATTGAACAGCAATGTCTTCATTCTCACATTCTAAATGATAAGCAGCTAAGCGATAATTGACCAATGAATTTTCGGAATGATATTCTAATGCTAAATTTAGAATTGAAATTGCCTTTTCAACCAATCCTTTTTTCGATAACATGCCAGCAAAACCAAGCCAATAGCTTAAGTTATCTGGTTCTAGTTCGCAAGCAGCTTCGTAAGCATCAACAGACTCTTTGTGAAGATTGAGTTTAGACGTTACTTTTGCCATCAAGTACCAGTAGTCGCTATTTTCGTCGTTGTATTTTGTGGCTTTTCGTAAATGGTCGTAGGCTTGTTTGTAGTTATCTTTCATATTGGTGATAACAGCCATTCCAAACCAAGCCTTGTCGTTTTTCTTGTTTTGAGTAATTGACAGCAGATATTGGCTTTGTGCTTTATCGTATTTTTTGAGTTTTAAGTAGCAATCACCCAAAAGGCATATTATTTCATCGTTTGTTTTATCGTATTCGAGGTATTTATTGTATGCTTCAATTGCTTTTAGGGTTTGGTTCGATAGCGTGTATGAATGACCAAGATTATACCAAGCATTCGGAAAGTCTTCGTTTATAGCAAGAGCATATTCATAAGCCTCAATTGCGTCTTCAATTCGATCTAATTTGTTGAAAATGATTCCCAAATTAAACCATGCTGCATCACAGAAGGTGTCAATATCGAGATACCGGTTATAAGCTTCAATACTTTTCTGATCTTCACCTATCTTTTCATACGAATAAGCTATTTCGTATAGTACACTGTCATTCTGTGGGTTATATTTTAGTGCTTCACTCAGGTATTTGATGGCTTTGTGGTAGCTTTCATATTGAACGTATGCATATCCAATATTGAAAAGGGTTTCATCTTTATCTTCATCTGAATAGCGAATGGCTTCGTTAAATGAAATTAAGGCATCTTTTTCATTGTCCATTAACAAAAGACATGAGCCTTTCATCAAGTGTAATTCAAAATTGGCAGGTTCAATTTTAATCAAATCTTCTGTTAATGAGAGTGATTCTGTTATTTCGCCTAAATTTAAAAGGATACTCGATTTGCGAATTTTGAGCGCGATTGATGTTGGGTGTTGGTTCATCCCCAATTCAACAGCTTGCAATGCGGGATAAATTTCTCCTTCTTCAATATAATTGTCGACAATGTGTTCAACCTGAAATACATCGAAATAAAGTAATTTGCCACTTTGGATCATATCTTCGTATCGTTGAATGGCGTAATCAACTTCTTCCTGGTTGTCGTATCTATCTGCTTCTTTATTCATCTAAAAAATTTGAATCGTTTAAAAAATTACTGATGCTGGGGTCTTAATAAATCGTTGATGTTTTTAACCGGATTAAACGTTGCGTTTGGAACTTCAACAAAGATAGTTGTCCAGTTGCTCATCGAACCATTCCAAAGGCCAGGCAGCTCAAGTGCTTTAATGGTTCTTCCATTTACTGATTTAACAGTAATGAACCCTGTATTTGTATCAACAAAATCATTCAGGTTGAATTTATTTCCTTTGTAATCAACAATGCTGCAAACAATATCAACAGGATTAAAATGAGTTGACTGATTAAAACAGCTTAAATGCGATTCAATTGATTTGTCTATTTGAGCTGATTCGACTATTTGTAATGAAGTTATTCCATTTTCGCTTTTAACCCAGAATGGCCCTCCTCCCGGTTCGCCTTCATTTTTAACCATGCCGCAAATCCGAATTGGCCGGTTTAAAATAGTTTTCAAAAATTGCACTCTTTCAGAATCTGAAACGAAATTATTTGCGAAGTTTAATTTCAATTCTTTCTTCAAGAATACCTCAATTTTTGAAAGAAGCGATTCGTTCACCAATGATTCTTGATGATCAAGTTTTTCTGAAAAGTCAAAAATTTTGTTTCTGACAGTTATTAAATAACCTGCCATTGCTTTTTTGAATTGTTTGGTTTCCGACTTCAATCTATCAGGGACGATGTTGTCTATGTTTTTAATAAAAATAAGGTCAGAATCTTGTTCTCCAAGGTTTTCAATCAATGCTCCATGACCACCTGGACGGAAGATTAAATTTCCGTCGGGATCATTAATTGGAACATTTTTTTCATCAACTGCAATTGTATTTGTTGAAGTATGTTGAAATGAAAAAGAAACATCCAGATGAACTCCGTATCTTTTTTGATATGTGGTTTTAACAGTGTCAAGCAATTTTTCATACCCCTCGAGATGCTCTGGTGAAACGGTAAAATGAATTTTAGATATACCATCAGAACCGGTACAATACGAAATTGTCTCGACCAAATGTTCCTCAAAAGGAGTTCTAATTTCATCTTTATATTTATGAAAAAGGATTTGCCCTTTAGGCTTATTGGCATAGTTCAACCCATTGGTGAATAGTAATTTATTAACCAATTCGATTTTACTGTCTTTATTTTGAAGGGTTGGTTTTAACGATTGGTAAAAAGCAAATTTTTCAAAGTTGTTGAAGAAAAGTTGTAAATATTCGTCAGTTTCAACCAATTTATTTGCGATTTCTTCATCGGTAGCATTGGCTAAAAAATTGAAAAGATTGGTAAACATTCGGCTTGCTGCGCCCGATGCAGGTATAAATTTCATCGCCTTTAAACCCGAAAAAAGGAAATTCTCGTATACAATTATGTATCTAAAAATATCTTCTTCGCTTAATACTTCGATGCCATTTGAAGGTGTAGCCGCAGATATTAAGTTCAAGGGTGGAAATCCATATTCAAAACACGAAAGTTGCTTTTCAATGTCTGACAAGGTAAGTCCTTGATCTTCTAGTTGTTTTAATTGATTTTTTGTAAACATAATTTGTATAGAAACAATAGATTAAAAGTAAAAAACTTCGGATGATTTCAAAATCGAGGAATGAACTTTCAGTTAAAAAAGGGAAAGATTTAAGGATAATACAACTATCAAATTCATTTTCATGCACCAACAATAAATCTTTTAATGGAAAAGTTGTTCTTTTGAACCCGATAACCCATAAAGCAACATGAATACTCAACAATTTCTTTGGGGACACTCAAAGCGATACAATGATTCATCAACTCATTTTAAATCGATGTTTTCTGAAAAAGTTCAAAAAATTTCGATTGATGCAGGATTTACGTGTCCTAACCGTGACGGTTCAAAAAGTACCGGAGGTTGCACCTTTTGTAATAACGATTCGTTTACTCCTTCATACTGTAACCTTGAAAAAAGCGTAAGCCAGCAAATTGATGAGGGGATTCAGTTTTTCGCGCGTAAATACTCAAACATGTTGTATTTGGCTTATTTTCAATCATATTCAAATACATATGCGCCACTTTCTGAATTGGTAAAGCTTTATGACGAAGCTCTTCAAAATCCAAAAGTTGTTGGATTGGTTATCGCAACTCGCCCTGATTGTCTCCCCGATAATGTGCTCGATTATTTAGAACAAAAATCAAGAGAGGTTTATGTGATGGTTGAGCTGGGTGTTGAGTCGTGCGATGATGATACCCTTCGGTTTATCAATCGGGGACATACTTTTAACGAATCGGTTTTGGCTATTGAGAATCTTGCGAAAAGGGGGATTCACAACTGTGTACATACTATTCTGGGCTTACCAGGCGAGAGTAGGGAAAAGGTTTTAGATCAGGCTCGTATGCTATCAAAACTTCCAGTAGAAAACATAAAGCTTCATCAGTTACAAATACATGCTCACACTGTAATGGCCGATCAATATAAACTACAACCAGAACTCTTTCAGCTATATCTTACTGTTGATGAGTATGCAAATTTGGTGGTCGATTACCTGGAACTATTGAATCCGAAAATTGTTGTTGAGCGGTTTGTTAGTCAGTCTCCGGCAGGATTGCTTATTGCACCCAATTGGGGGCTGAAAAATTATGAATTTGTTGCAAAGGTTGAAAAGTTGCTCCAGCTGAGAAATACATGGCAAGGTCGGCTGTTTGTTGATTTCACACACAAGTAATTTGGTTTTTTCAGGGTGTTGTGGAGCTCTTGTGCCTGATTTACATCTGCAAGTGTGATTTTCAATAAATAAGTTCGTTTCATAATACAATGAAACATAAGAAGGGCATTAACTTCTTCTTGTATTTTATCCCATCAAATGTATATTTGTGTGTTTTTTGGAAAAATATACACTTAAGGCATTGAATTTATTCACCTTTTGAATATGATGATTTTCTCCATTTTGTTGTTTCAAAAAGTTTAAAATTTATTTTATCCATGAAAGAAAAAGCACCAGTATCGGTAATGAATTTATCAAAAAGGAAAGAACTGGTTTTTAAAATCATATTGGCTTTGCTTCCTTTTTTCTTCCTTTTAATAATTGAGCTGATTTTAAGGGTTTCGGGCTATGGTGATAAAATGTCAATGTTCATTAATCACCCCGATGAAGCTTATAAGGAGTACAAAGTAATGAATCCTGAAATTGGGAAAAAGTATTTCCAACAATTTGAATATTCTAAACCACCTAAAGATATTTTTCTGAAGAAAAAGCCTGAAGATGTATTCCGGATTTTTGTAATGGGAAGTTCTTCAGTTGCAGGTTTTCCATACGATAACAATCTCATGTTTTCGCGAATATTGAACGAAAGGTTGCGCGACGCATATCCCGATAAAAAAATAGAAGTCGTAAATACTGCAATCACTGCAATCAACAGTTTCACATTGTTGGATTTTATGCCACAAATTTTGCGTGAAAGCCCCGATGCAATTCTGATTTATGCCGGGCATAATGAATTTTATGGTGCTTTTGGTGTCGGGTCAAATGAAGCGTTGACCCATAATCCAGCCTTGATCCGTTTGCATCTGAAAATGATGAATTTAAGGATTTATCAATTGACAAAGAATGGTATTAGTAAAACTGTAAGTTTATTTCGGAAAGACGATACTGCACTGCAGAAGAGGGGCACATTAATGACCCGAATAGTTAAAGATGCCGATATTCTTTTTGGTAGTAAAAGTTATAAGGAAGGAATCAAAAACTATGAGCAAAATATGGGAATCATGCTTTCAATGGCTCAAACAAAACATGTTGATGTTTTTATAAGCGATTTGGTAAGTAATATTCGTGACATCAAACCATTAAAATCTGTTTCTTCAGCAAATATGAAAAGTGCCGAAGAGTATTTTAATGAAGCAAGGGCATTTGAAGCGAAAAATGACTTTATCTCTGCTAAAAAGTATTACGAACTGGCACGCGATTACGATTGTGTGAGGTTTCGAGCTTCGTCCGACATTAATAAAACAATTAAAGATTTAGCTTCGAAATACAAAGCTCATTTCGTTCCTACACTTGAACTTTACAATGCGAATTCAAAAGATGGAATTGTGGGCGATAACTTGATGACCGAACATTTACATCCCAATATTCCCGGGCAGTTTTTGTTGGCAGAATCATTTTATAAGGAGATGGTAGCATCAAAACTGATTGCCAACAAGGTAAACGTTCAAACTGAAAAGAGGTTTAAAACTTTTATGAAAAGTTATGGTTATTCCTACCTCGATTTTTTGGTTGCAAAACACCGAATTACGAACCTGAAATATCACTGGCCATTTGTTGATGAAACGAATGGTTTTGTTGATTACCGCCAAATTTATAAACCCGACGGATATATAGATTCTATGG
>Ga0209373_10005717_pt1 | contig 10037 bp, 10 predicted proteins | sample Higcelweek5metaG_FD_187173 | JGI IMG/M metagenome (GOLD analysis project Ga0209373, IMG submission 187173) | Freshwater pond sediment microbial communities from the University of Edinburgh, under environmental carbon perturbations - High... | ecosystem: Environmental > Aquatic > Freshwater >...
TAGCCCCATCACCATATTCTGAGTTCATATCCATAGCGTTTATGTGGTTTTGACTGGTTGCAGAAATGTGAATTACTTCGCCGCCCATTGCATTTACAAGGGCTGAATACTCTCTTTCAGGATCAAGTAGAATTATATCAGCGTTAGATGATAGCACAAGATTTTCAATTTCCCCTTTAGCCGTAAAGGATTTACCTGAACCTGATACGCCTAAGATAAAACTATTGCCGTTGAGCAGATTTTTACGGTTAATGACAATCAAGTTTTTTGAAATGGCGTTTTGTCCATAATAAATACCATTCAAATGACAGATTTCCTGAACCCTAAAGGGGATAAACACTGCTAAGCTTTCAGTGGTCAGAGTGCGAAGTGCATCTATTTTACGTACACCAAACGGCAACGCAGTATTTAATCCGTCCATCTGTTGCCAGTTTAAGGGGGCAAATTGACATAAATGTTTTCTGGCGGTAGATAGTAGAACTTCAGTATCGCTGTTCAGTTGTTCTTTTGTATCTGCTGTGTGAATCATTGTTATGACAGCAAACATCATACGTTGATCGCGGGCGGTAAGGTCATCCAAAAACTCTTTGCTTTCCTTACGCTGTTGCTCCATGTCATACGGAACAACCGCAGAAAAATTATTGTTCTGATTTTGTTTGCGCTGCCAGTTGGTTATATTGGTTTCAACACCAAGCAGTCGGTTTTCAACCTCGCGTACTGCCTCATCTGTGGGAACGGGAATAACATCAACAGACAACATCACGTTTCGGTTCAACTCGCAAAGCTCCGCAACCATGCTATCCTTAATGAATGATGCATATTCTTTTAGGAAGATTACTCTGCCAAAACGATTTCCGATTTTGAAGTAATCTTTTTCAAATTCAAAGCTGTCAGGACAAATATAATCTTTGAAGTCGTGTCCTTTTTTCATTGCATCAATCAGACTAAAGCGGTATTCAGTTTCTTCGCCTGAACGGAAAAAATCATAAAAAATACGCAGCTTTTCAATGGTGTCAAGCTCCGTGCATCTCGAACCAAGGCGGGCAAAATGCCCGATCAACTCTGCCCCCACACGAGAAAAGTAGTTCCTCGCTTCTTCAATATTCTTTTTCATCACAGAAATAGTGATGTACTTATCCTGTACAATACTGTTTGATCCAGTTGCTTTATCGGTCAACATCTTATTGTATTCTATACGATATTCATCAAGGCGGTCATCAGCCAAAGGAATTAATATGCTTTTTTCAAAGTTAGCACGGTTAAGCTTTCTATTATTGATGGTGATTTTTGTAGTAGCGCCGCTGTCAAGAGAATTAAGCAGTTCAGAGTAGGCAAGAAACATTGCTTCTTTGTCTTCCTGTGAAGCCACGGCATAGTTTATATCCTCAAATTTATAGGTTTTTGAGAACTTATTTCCGTGTAAAAAAATACCGTCTTCCCAGATGCGCGATATGGGGATAACATCCTGTGCTCGCTTGACAGGAACATAACGTTGCTTATCTTGTCTGAAAATTTTTTTAAGTGTTTTGATCATGGCAGTTAAACTCCTCCTTTACTTTATTATCAATATAAGATTTCATAGCTTCGTAATAGAGATTGGTAGCTTTAAACGGTAGTTTTTTTACGTTGATAAATTCAGATTTTAGCCACGCCCAAACAAATTGTTCCGCTGTCATACCGTGGTATTTAATAAATCCGATTGCGGCAAATGGTGCTGCACCAATAATACACATCCACGATGTGGTTTCTACACCTAATAGTGGCTGTAATCCAAAATAGATACCGACTGCAACCAAAACAGCCAATAAAGAAAAAATGAACTGTCTCAGCGACAGTCCAAAAAACATCGATTCTGTATAATCACGAATCTCCTTATTAATTTTTACTTCCATCAAAGTACCTCCTTAAAGTCCCATCATTTCGCGTACAATATGGTCTGCCATCTTAACCGAGCCTACTAAAACAAGCATATTGAAGATTAACTCGCCAACATAACTCCATACCATTGTTACAGCACTTGCGCTTGCATCAACTGCTGGTGGAGAGCTTGCAAACACAGAGAAGATAATACAAGCAAGCACAATAATTGCTCCTTCAAGACACACCGCAGCATAGCTTTTAAGAAAGCTTTTGCCGACATTTTGAGTAGGTTCGCCCGCAAATGATGCCAATGGTATTGGTGCTATAGCGGTATACATAAACAATTTGAAGAACCTCCCGTATACCGACAGAATCATAATAAAGCTGAGTACTGTGATAAACAGACTGCCTATTAGCGTCACTGCCCACAAAGGGATGCTTTCGAAAAAGCCACAATTATTTATTGCCGTTACAATTTCATTTGGCAACACAGATTGCCCGGAAGAGCCCAAGCCTGAGCTTTGCATAATTTTAGAAACAATACCCTGTATAATTGCAAACATAGCAAGCATTAAATCCAGACCATAAGTTATGACAGCTTTTGAGATTGCGAAGCGGATAAAGAGTTTTATAGCGTGTTCCGGTTTCTTGATTTCAGCAAAACTGCCACAGGTCTTAACCACACCAATGACAAAAAATAATACAAGCAATGCATAACCAATTGCTTGTAATCCTCCGTGTATGGTAACGACAACATCCCAGATACCCCCACCTTTAAAGCTTTCCGGGGACTGCGTTAATAAATGCCATATTTCTGACAACTTGTCATTCCAAGTTTTTAGAGCATTGTTAAGATTATCTACGATCCAATTACCACTTGACAAGTTTTACACCTCCTTTTGTTGAGAATTTATCGGGTTAAGATATATAAAAAGCCGGCCACTCAGAGCATATGCATCTGCTCATTTGTAGTCGGCTTATAGTATAAAATTGTAAACGAAAGATTTCCATATGATTAAGTGCTTGAAATTAACGCATCAATAATAAAAGTTAAAGTAAAAATGAGTTAAATCAAAATCAATTCTTTTAGATATGATAATTCTTATTTTTTATCTGTAACCTTATAATCAATTATCGCCTTTACAGGACAACTGTCGATTGCTTTTTGAAGCTTATCTTCATCAGGTTCAAAGTCGTATTCTTTCACGCAAGCTTTTTTGTTTTTCATTTCAAAAAGTTCAGGATACTGTTTTGTACAAAGCGAACAACCCATGCAAGCATCATGGTTGACACTTATGCCTTTCGTCGGTTCTTCTATCTCTTGCGGCAAATCCTCATTCTTTACAATTTTTGAGGTAATCCATGAGAAAACAAGGATTGCTATTACCGTCAGCACCCAACGAACAACCATAAACTTTACACCTAAAAACTTTACCTCGTTCAAAAGCATAGGTACTTTAATAACAGCCCACGAACTTAATATGATAACGATATTTTTTATCGATGCACCTTTTTTGTGGAGCATTACGCAGAACGGAAATGCTGCATAAATCGGGCCTGCTGAAATTCCGCCTAAAACAAATGAAAGTATTGTGCCTTTGATTTTCGATTCACTGCCGAGATATTTAATAATAGTCTGCTTTGGCACCCAAGTGTCGAGCAGTGCAGTCAGCACAAATATTACAGGCATAATTAAAAGCATTTCTTTAATGTAATATCCGCTATTTTTGATTGCATCAACACCCATTTGAGGCTTGATTATGAACATTACAATGTAACCGAGAATGACTATTTCAAGAAATATATTATCTTTCAGTTTTTTAAATATCTTTGTCATATAATTACCCCCATTACAAGTGCAATGATTAATGCAAACACAAAGCTTAGTACGTTACGTGTAAGTGCAAACTTCATGCCGAATTCTTTTCTCTCAAGCGGAAAGGTGACAATACCGACCATTGTGAGAGTTGTAAGAAATGCAACTGACGGTACAATTCCTACACCCGCCTCTACAAGCGTTCCAACAAGAGGAAAAGCAATAAACGCTGGAACGAGTGTGATTGTCCCAAATGCAGCCGAAACCACAGTGGCAAAGAACATATTTTGCTTTTCTACAAACACCGCAATTTGCTGTGGCGGTAGAATTGTGAGAACCAACCCAATAAGAAAAATAATTGACAAAATGCTTCCAAGCATTCCTTTGCCCATACCGAATGCCATCTTAAGAGTCTTTTTTGTTTTGTCCTTGTCTTTTACGAATGAAAACACAAGAAATCCTGCCGTCAAAGCCCAAATGGCAATTGTAAACACATCCATACATATCCTCCTTCATAAGTTATATGTGTTATTATATTGAAACTTCGTTCAACAATATAGACACATAGGTTTCTATTTGATATAATAATCAAAAGGAGTTTTATATAATGAAAATAGGTAATTTAAAAAGCATACCTCTGCTTATGGAGGTTGACGATGATATATTGATTTCGCTTTTGGAAGAACGCCAAATATATGAAGCAAAGTATAAAAAGAGCGCCGTGATACACGGGCAGGGGGAGTCTTGCAATACGCTTGATTTAGTCCTATCCGGAAGTCTTGTTGCATATTCATTATCACAGAACGGATCAGAAACAGTGATGTTTGAATTTACGAACGGTGGAATTATAGGTGCGAATCTGCTGTTCGGCGACAGTAGCAAATACCCGCTGAATATTTACTGTCTGACTGATTGTGTACTAATTCATATGACCAAAGTTGCTGTGTTGGAGCTTCTAAAAAACTACAGCTTTGTTATGCGATATATTCAATCTCTTTCGCAAAATTCGCAGGGAATGAACCGCAAAATTGCTATGTTTACTCAAAAATCACTTCGTGAAAATATTTTGGATTACCTTGCAGTGCAAACCGTCCGACAACAGTCGGCAACAATTACACTGCCTGTAACAAAAAAACAACTTGCAGATTATTTCGGTGTTCAAAGGCCGTCATTGTTTCGTGAACTGAAGAGACTTGTTGATGAAGGAATCATTACAATCGATAACCATAGAATTACGGTAAATAAGCACTGATTATTTGTCCCTTCTGTAAATGAATAGATGACCAGACGAGAATAAATATCGAATAAGTGCTTTGTGAATGTGTTCTTTAATTATCTTTCACCTCAGCAAAACTGCCACAAGTCTTAACCACACCAATGACAAAATATAATACAAGCAATTTATAGCCGATTGCTTGTAATCCCCCATGTATGGTCACAACTACGTTCCAGACACCCCCGCCTTTAAAGCTTTCCGGGGACTGCGTTAATAAATGCCATATTTCTGACAACTTGTCATTCCAAGTTTTTAGAGCATTGTTAAGGTTATCTACGATCCAATTACCACTTGACAAGTTTTACACCTCCTTTTAGGATTTAGATTGATTTCCATGGGAACTATTGGTATAATAATATATAAAAAAGTCGAATACCAAAGCATATGCATCTGCTAAAGTAATCGACTAAAATTTGATTTTATACAAAAAAGAGGAATGAGTATTATGACTTTTACATTTAAAACTTATGATGATTTTCTAAGAGAATATCAAAATTATCATAGCCATTCTTGCTCTAAATGCGGAATGCCTATGGAATTAATACTTATACCAGTTTTTATTGAAATAGGCGATATAGAATTAACTTACGAGGAACTACACGTATTAGAATGTACTGATTGCCGATATGATTGTTTGCCTGAGTATTCAAAAGAGATAATAGGTGGATGTTATCAAACTGCAATTGAACGCGGCGACAAAATGGGCATTTTTTCAAGAAAAGGTTACCGAAAGATATTTGATTATTGCACAGAACAAGATTTTATATATGATCATAATGACTATTATAATATTCCAGGATTGTCTTATGATGACGAGCATTCTGTTGAAGGATTTTTAACTCCTGTTTATTTTACAAAAAAAGTATTACTATACTTTATGCATGACCCTGATTACAAAGTCAAACTTGGTGCAGAATCTTACGGCGAGTTTAGTCTGAAAAACGAATGGAGCATTCCTTTTGGAATAAATCGCAATGATAAAGTGGTTTTTTGGCTTGGCGATTTAAATTATTTAGATAATATGACTTTAAATATAATGAAGCCACATAATATAGAATCGGATCATCAGTTAATAGCCTCAGAGTTTTATGCAGGGCAAATGTGTTGTATTTGGAGTCATCCAAATAGAGAAATGCGAATATGTGATCAAAAAGATAAATTGTTTAATGCGCTGACAAATACATATGGAGTGTCGCTTTTCCATCTCATTGATGAGATTAAGCAACAAAAGGAACAGTACGTAAAACCTGTTATTATTACAGAAAGAACTATTGAGCCTACTATTAATATGCTTCATAAAGTTTTAATTGAAGGCGTTAATATGCCAGAGTTTAGAAAAATATATTTAAAGGTTGTAGAAAAACCAGATAAAAGATATGAACAATGGGGATCAATAAAATTTTATGAGGTTCTTCTTAAAAACGTAATTAGCAGAAATGATGATGTCCATAATATTATTTCTCCACTTTATTTATTAAATGATTTTAGGCAATATTATGATCATTTATTATCGGAGGAAGTTAAAGAAAGTAAACGTCAAAATATTGTCCAATCATTAGGTGTTGTATCATTTGATAATATGGAAAAAATTTATAATGAACTCTTGAATAAACTTGCGACTCTCTTTGAGTATTTGATTTTGGGATATACTGTATAAATTATATAGGCTTATCATTTTAAATTGCAAATAAAGCGGGCAATTTGTTTACAAGAAAATTGCCCGCTTTTACAAAATATTATGCTCCCGTAATAAGATTAAGAATTTCTTTGGCAAAGGTGATGATAACCCCGCCAGCCAATGTCAAAAATCCGTTGGCTCTTTGAGAAGGGTCATGCGATTTTAACGAAAGGCCAATTTGCACAATGCCAAACCCAAGCAAAATCATTCCAATTGCACGGATAATGCCAAAAATAAAATCCGATAGATTGTTTACTACCTTAATTGGATCGTCAGTCGCTGCTAAGCAGGTCAGTGTAGTCATTGAAAGAACCGCAATGATTAACACCAGCAAGCAGTAAATCATAAATCCCTTCTTAACCCTGCCAGCCATAGGAAGCCCTTGCGTATTTATTCTCTTTTTGTTTTTCATAATATGATTTCCTCCTTATAAATTGAAATGTTCTTGCAAATCGTCTTCAGACAGAAGTTCGTAATCATTTGGATTAATACTGAGTTCTTGTATTTCCGGCAATTCCGTTGCTGTAAAATCAAGGGATATGGTAGCAACAGATTCCGTTATCGCTCCATGGTCATAGGGATCTGCCTTGCCGTCTGTTGTGAGCGCCAAATTTGGGTGAGATAATATATCATACTTATCATCCATAATTGGTCGTTCACCACGAATAAATAAAATGGCATAGCGGTTATCAAGCATACGCACCTCATCCGGTGTTAAAAGCTCTCGTCCGGCAATCTGATAGTTGGTTGAATAGTTCCCGTTTCTACCTGTGCTCTTTCCAAATGTGTTTGTATCAATCGTTTCCTTGCCAAGCATTTCAGACACATATTTGTGTGTGGACTGCTCGTTTCCACCGAGATACAGAAACTCATCACAGTTGCCGACAATGCTCTCCCACTGCTTTTCAAACAACGCCTTGAGCTGCGCCAGATTCTGAAGAATAATGGATACAGATACGCCACGGGAACGCATGGTGGAAAGTATTTTGTCAAAGTCATCCGGTAAACTGACATTCGCAAACTCATCCATCACAAAGTGGACATGAATAGGCAAGCCGCCTTTGTATTTGCTGTCCGCCAAGTCAAATAGTTGCTGAAACAATTGCGTGTAAAGGATACTGACCAAAAAATTAAAACTGGAATCATTGTCCGGAATGATTGCAAACAAAGCTACTTTTTTTTCACCCAATGACGGCAAATCCAATTCATCCGTTACTGTGACTGATGATATACTATCAAGATTGAACTTTTCAAGACGTGAAGCAAGCGTGATTTGGATGGATTTGAGGGTCTTAGCCGATCCGCTTCGATAATCCTTGTAATACTTGAGTGCAATATGATCTGGATTTTTCATTTTTAGGCGGTCAAACAAAATATCCAAAGGACTTAAATAGCCGTCGTCATCTTCACGAACTTCACCGGCTCTGAGCATTTCCAAAACCATCGGAAAATTCTGTTCATCAGTCGGAGCTTCATATATCAGATAAAAAATAAGGGCAAGCAATAACATGCCTGCCGCCGTATCCCAAAACGGGTCTTGTGATTGACTGCCCTTTGGCGTAGTGGCTTTAAAAAGGTTGGTTACAAGCTTTTGCACATCACTGTCACGTTTAAGATAGACAAATGGGTTGTAACAATGTGACTTTTCCATGTTAATCAAGTCCAGTACCCGCACATCGTAACCTTTTTCCTTCAGAAGATGTCCTGTATCTCGTGTGATTTCGCCCTTTGGATCAAGCACTACAAAGGATGTGTTCGCCTGCATGATGTTCGGTTTGCAGTAAAATCTTGTTTTACCGGCACCGGAACCTCCAACTACGAGAACATTCATATTACGCCTATGCTTTTTGGAATTGAAACCAATTGCTGTGGATTGTGTCAAAAGCTTGTTCTGAAAGGTATCTGCGTCTTTGTATTTTTTACATATGGCCCTGCCATTGCCCCACTTGGCAGAGCCGTGTTCTTCTCTGCGGCGGTAATTTCTTGCCGTGGAAAGATAAATCCCGATGCCCATACCATAAGCCAATAAAAAAAGCAGGATACATTTTGTTGTATCCTGCACGAAAGCTATTTTAAAAGGGTTTTCAAGACTGGCGGTTAGGTTCTCGATTATCTTCGGCAATCCTCCCGACAGTGCGGGGGCGGTAAGCAGTGCCGCCCACACTACCGGAATGATTCCACACACATAAAGAACAATATTTGATGCGGACAGTTTATCTTGCTGCTTCACTGCTATATTTCCTGATACTTTTTTCAGGAGCCTTTATGGTTTTCAAAATTATCTCGTCAACAAAATCGGTGGGGCAATTTTGTTTGAGCATTTCGTTGCGCTTTTCGTTCAGCGTCTGTACGATAAATCCCTGTTCGTACCGATCCATCTGTAATACGTGCTTTTTCTCTTTCATACGCTTCACTCCTATCCGAATTATCTTGTGACATTAGCATACTGCTTTTTAATTCAATATACAAATGTGTAAAATCATCTGGAGGGAGAATTTTTGCTCTGTGATTTATGGGGAGGATTCAAAGACTTATCCATGTCCCTGATCATCTCATCACTGACAGAGCGAACCAAGGACAGATCTTCACGAATATCTTTCGTTTCAAGTCCAGAATAACGCTCTGAAATATTTGAAAAATTATAGTCGCTGATATCAATGCCGTTACGCTTTGACAGGATATATGATACCGCGCAGGCACAGAAGGCAAAATCGTTACGATTGTACGAGCCGCCAGCCATTCGTGCATGGGCAATTTCCAATGACAGCGCACGGAAGATGTTCTGTGCATCCATTCCTTTTTGCACAAGGATGATTTTTTCCTGTGGTTGATACAAAGCATGTGTATTACCGTTCAAGGAATCGCTGGTGCTGATGGGAACAGGAGATAATGCCATGAGTGCTTTAAGAAGAATACGATCATCCCGGTTGACAACGATCTGGGGTTTCTGATCGGCACTGGTCTGCGTAATATCAAAGACCTTTTTCACATTATAGCTGATACCTACAGTGCCGTCATCGCGGGTGTATTCCTCTCCGGGCTCCAAAATATTGATGCCCTTTTCGCCTTTATTTACATAGGCTCCTTCTTCCTTCCACTTTTCAAAATCGGCAAGCCGGATTGCGCTTGGCTTTTGTGCAAGGATAAGAAGTGTGTTTCCCGTACTGTAAAGATTGAGCCGTGCGGAGGCATCAAGAAATTCTTTGAACCGCTGTTCATCAGACACAACTTGTTCAGCGGTGTCATCAATCAGCTTGTAAACCTGTTCTCGTTCAAGCTGTTTATCCTCTGCCCAAGAATCCTTATTATAAGGCTTACTGTGCGAAGATGAAGCTTTACTTTGCTTCTCAGCAGTTTTTGCCGAGAAGATATCATCAAGATTATTTGCCATGACTTTTACCTCCATT